>Ga0256843_1001865_pt1 | contig 16034 bp, 18 predicted proteins | sample AlvinellametaG_FD_191572 | JGI IMG/M metagenome (GOLD analysis project Ga0256843, IMG submission 191572) | Pompeii worm associated microbial communities from hydrothermal vent at the East Pacific Rise, Pacific Ocean - Alvinella | ecosystem: Host-associated > Annelida > Integument > Unclassified ... | reverse complement strand
TTCTTGAGCTTCAACAACTGGACTATTCATCAAATAAAATCTCAAAGCATCAGCTCCATATTTTTCAAAAATCAAATTTGGATCAGGATAATTTTTTAGAGATTTACTCATTTTTTTACCATCTTCAGCCAAAATTATTCAGTTTACAATTACATTCAAATAAGGAGTATTATCAAAAAGTGCTGTTCCCAAAATAAGTAAAGTATAGAACCAACCTCTAGTTTGGTCAAGTCATTCAGCTATAAAATCAGCTGGAAATTTAAAGTTATCTTTATTTTCAAAAGGATAATGTTTGCTTGCATAAGGCATAGCACCACTTTCAAACCAACAATCAAGAACTTCAGGAATTCTTTTTAATTCTTTTCAAGTTTTTGGATCTTTTAATTTTATTTCATCTACAAAATGTTTGTGAATATCAACTTTTTGTCCAGTTTTTGTGTAAATATATTTGAACTTTTTTAAGTCTTTCTCCCCTTGGGGGAAAGATTTAGATAGGGGGATTTTTTCTATTTGTCAAAAATCTTTGTTAAGTTCATACATTTCTTCTACTGAACCAATACAAACTTCTGTTTTTTTGTCTTCTGATTGCCAAACAGGAATAGCTGATCCCCAATATCTATTTCTTGAAATATTCCAATCTCTTGCTCCTTCTAGCCATTTACCAAATCTTCAATGTTTTATTACTTCTGGAACCCAATTGATTTTTTCATTATTTTTTAGCATTTTATCTCTAATTTTTTCTACAGCTACATACCATGCTGAAATTCCTCTATAAATAAGCGGTGTATCACATCTCCAACAATGAGGATATGAGTGGTCTATTGTAGAAATTTTTACTAAGTCTCATCTTTTCTTTAAATTTTGAATTACTTCTTCATTGTAGTCAAAAACATATTTTCCATCATCACTTAAAGTATTTATAACTTTTCAAGAATCATCTATATGAGCTACAAAACCTAAATTATTTTTTTCTCAAATAATGAAATCATCTTCTCAGTAAGCTGGAGCTGTATGAACTATTCAAGTTCAGCTTTCAGTTGTAACATGATGACCTAGAACAACTGAATAAGCATTTTTTCATAATTTTATAGAGCTTCCTAAATCTTCTCCTAAGTCTTCTAGCTTAATTTTAAAATCATCAAAAATAGGTTCATATTTTATTCACTCTAAACAAGTTCCAGGATATTCTCTAATAATAGAATAATCATCATCATTTTTATAATAATCTTTTAATCTATCTTTTGCTAAAACATAAGTTTCTCAAGTTTTTTTGTCTTTTAATTCTACATAAGTAATATCAGCTCAAACAGCTAATCAAAGATTACTCATCAAAGTCCAAGGAGTAGTTGTCCAAGCTAGAATATATTTATTATCATTTCATTTTACTTTAAATTTTACAGTAATAGTTTTATCTTGTTTATCTTTATAACCTTGATTTACCTCAAAATTTGAAAGGGGAGTAGTACATCTAGGACAATAAGGAACTATTCTATTTCCTTCATAAATCAGTCCTTTATCATAAAGACTTTTATATACCCACCAAACAGATTCCATAAAATTCAGATCCATTGTTTTATAGGCATTTTCCATATCTACCCATCTTCACATTCTTTTTACAGTTTCTTTCCAAACATCAGTATATCAAGCCACATTTGCTCTACATTCTTCATTAAAATTATGAACTCAAACTTTCATAATATCATCTCTACCAGAGATTTCTAGTTTTTTTTCAACAATATTTTCAATAGGAAGTCCATGACAATCCCAACCAAAAACTCTATCAACTCTTTTTCATTTCATTGTTTGGTATCTTGGGATTACATCTTTTATTGTTCAAGCAAGCAAGTGTCCATAGTGAGGAGTACCAGTTGCAAATGGAGGACCATCATAGAAGTTAAATTCTTCAGAATCTTTTCTATTCTCAATACTTTTTTCAAAAGTATTATTCTCTTCCCAGAAATTTATTATTTCTTTTTCAAGTTCAGGGAAAGATTGTTTTGGATTTATTTTTTTGTACATAGTTAGGTTTATTAATAAATAAATTAAATTTTTATTTGTATTTCTTCTTTAAATTTAGAATTTACAGCATACAAATTAATATTTTTAGAATTTATATCTATATTTTTTAAATTTTCTAGTTCTTTATTTATGATATTTTCAATATTTTCTCTATGTTTTTCAAATGTTTCACTATTTTGTATTCTTAAAAAAGTTATATGTGGGGAAAATTCAAAATTATTATCTTCAACAAAGTCTCTTTTATATTTATTATGTAAATCATCTCTATAATTTTTTAATTGTAAATCTGTTTTTGTTTCTAAATATAAAACAAATCTATTTCATTCACCTCTAAAAAAATAATTAAATCAAGATAATTCTATTTTTTTATTTATATCAAATTTTTTTATATATTCCTTTATTTCATTTTTAGTCTCATTTTGTAAGTCTTTTTCTAAATAATATAGAGTAATATGTAAAGATAAAGGATTTTGAAAGTTTACAATATTTTCTATATTATTTTTTTTTAAATATTCATAAATTTTTACAAATAAATTTACAAATATTTCTTGCTTCAGCTCAATTCATATAAAATGTGATGTTGTTTGCATAATTAAAATTTTATTAAAAATTAAAATTTGACTTTTTTGGGTGTTTGGAGTACAATGTTTATACAAAAGATTAGTTTGGAGGTTGAAAGATACCTATGGAGTGGAGAATCCACCAAACGGACTAATCTTTTTTTTTTGTGCTTTAAATTTATTCAAGTTTTCTATAATCTACAACAAAACAGCTTAATAAAATTATTGTTTCATCTTCTTTTTCTCATAAAATTAAATTAAAATTTATTCATCAATTTTTATAAATTATTTTATAAGTTTTTTTAAGAAAAATTTTATTTTCAAAAATCTGATTTTCTCTAATTTCTTTTAATTTTCATTCTTTAGCAATTTTTACTACTAAATTAATTAGACTTAATCTTTCAATGATTTCTCTATTTGTTCTAGATTTTTTATATCACAAAATATGTTGATAAAAAGTATTTGTCACTGAAAAATCTTTTTCTAAAGAATTACAATAAATAGGATTTTTAGATTTTAAATCCTTTATTGCTTCTTTTGATGAAAGTCTTAATATTCTAATTAATTTTTTCATTAATTTTTCTTAAAAATTAAAATTTTTTCTTCACAGAAACTTCACAATATTATTCTTGTTTTTTATAAAAAAGATATAAAATGTAGTTTTGTAATGTTGGCAGAATAATCTGGCTTTGATGAAGAGATTAAAAAGGTCTACTATCCTTAGCCTAAGATAAAGCATTTGGTATTTTATTGCCCTATGGTTCAGGGAGAACTACTTTAAAATACTGAAGTTGTGTCTTGTTGTATATAAAATTACTGACTGTAGTAGTAATTCCTTTTTAGACACTTGGGGGTTGGAATGACGATTCCACTTTAGCAGAATCCCTCACATTACAACTTAAACTATCATTTTGATAGTTTTTTTTTATATTTTCTCTATCATCTCCAAAGCTACATTTTTATAATCAGCTTCTTTTAGTTCTAGGTAAAGTGTTGCTTCATCTAAAATATCAGAAAGTTTTTCTTGCTGTTCTTTAGATAATTCTTCAGAATAAATTTCTATAAAAAGTTTGTCCAGTCAGTCAAAATCATCTTCAAGTAAATATTGCTTTAATTGTTTTAATATATCTTTTGTTTTCATTTTAATTATTTAGGATTTAAAATATTAAGAACTTTCCCTGAAAAAATTAACAAATAAAAAAGCACAAAAAAATATTTTTTTGTGCTTTTCGGTCCCTAAAAACTTAGGGAAGGTACCACCTAAAAGCTATACTCAATTTTAGTTTTGTTTACTAGGGGATTTCACCCCCGAGAGGTTCTACTAGGCAAAAATTTTGCTTTTCTTCCTCCAGCTTGTGGTTGATAGCCACTCAAATGCTTTTATAATTATTGTTTTTTATTATATAGTTTTTTTTATTATTGCAAGGATTTTGTATTAAGTTTCTATTTTTAAAGATTCTTTATGAATTCTATTCCAAATATCTATAATAAAATCTTTACCTAATCAATATTCCTTTCAAATATTAATTTTCTCATTTAATAATTCTTTCCACCTTTCTTCTTGTAAAGCTGGAATATTATTCTTTTTCTTTAGTTTTCAAATTTCATCAACAATCGTAAATCTTCTAAAAAGAAGATATAAAATTTCTCTATCCAAAGAATCAATCTGTTCTCTAAAATTTTTTAATAATTCTTTTGTTTCCATAAAAAAATAATTAATAATTACTAGCATCTAAACATCAAGTATTTGTAATTCATCAAGTTGATGTTCTTATTTGATATTCTCATTCTCATATATTTTTTCAAGCTTGTTTTATCTCTACACAATTAAATAAACTAGTATTTTGAGAAAAATTTCCAGATTCTTCAGCTTGAGCCAATAAATCTTCAAAACTAGTTCAATCACTTATTCAATTTATATGTCATTCAAAATCATAAACTAAATTGTGATCTTGATTATTAAAAACAACCAAATTTCTATTTTGTGCTCAATCTGTAGATCAACTATTAATTTCAAAATCAGAAGTTGTTCAAGTTGCAAACATTATAGTTGGTAATACATTTTTTGCTACAGATTTATAATTTCAAATTAATATGCTAATAGGATTTCAACCATTTTCTAAAGTTCCAGCAAGTTCATATTCTTTTTTATTAGCCATAATACTATAACTATATGCTCTATTTATTTTAGGATCATAAGGTATTTCATCAAGTGTAGATAATCAAGAATTTTTTCATAATAATCATTGCCAAGCTACTGTTGTACCTGAATTTGTAATTTTGAAGTAATTCTCTGGAATAACAAACACAGATTTTTTTAATTTATATTGTTTTAATCATGCTCATATTTCTGAAAAATTTGTTTTTCTAGTAGAATCTCTAGCATCTTCAATATAAGAACTATAGCTTGCAAATCATATTGCTCATAAAATTGCAATAATAGTTACAACAACCACTAATTCTACTAAAGTGAAGGCTTTTTTTATTTCTTTCATAAAAAAAATTTGTTAAAAATTAAAATATAATATAATAATATTACATTTTAAATAAAAATCAAAAATATATATGCAAAAAAAAAATAAGGCTTTTACATTACTTGAATTAATTATTGTAATAACAATTATAGGAATTGTATCAATGATGATTTTTACACCTTATAATTATTTTCAAAAAAAAGCTGAATTAAAACTTGCTTTAAAGAATATTTCAAAAACCTTAAGTGAAGCCAGAAACAATTCTATTTTTTGAGTTTTATCTTGAACAACTAATCAATCTGTTTGAGTATATTTTGAAAATAATAAAAATAAAATAAAAATTTACAATTATCCTTACAATTTTTGAACATGAAGTCAAATAACTTTAGATAATATCTTTTTAAAAAAAGAAATAAATATTTGACCAAATATAAAAATTGATAAAATAGAGGAAAATAAAAAAGTTTTATTTTTATATTCAGCAATTTCTGGAAAATTAAATATTTTCTCATTTGATAGTTGAAAAAAACAAAAATTAATAGATAAAAATAATGACAACATAATTCAAATTTGAGTTTGATACAAAACAACAAAATCTTGAGGTCTTTATAAAATTTTAAAATATTATACAAAAACATATATAACAGATTATTAATATGAAAATTAAAACTAAAAATTTTTGATTTACAATAATAGAAATATTAGTTGCTATATTTATTTTTTCTTTAGCTATGGCATCTATTTTTATGCTTATAAATTGAACATTAAATGCCAATAATTTAAGTAAAAATCAAGTTATAGCTTCAAATTTAGCAAGAGAACAAATTGAAATAATAAGAAACCTAAGAGATAACAATTATGCAAATTATAGAATTTATAACTACATTCCAAATCCATCAAATGATTTTTAAAAAAAAATAGAAATTTGAAAATATTATAAAATAGAAAATGATTTTTCTGACCCAAAAAATAATTATAAAATAGATGAAATTAATGATTTTTCTGAAAATAAAAAAGATTTAAAAACAAAAATGAAAAACTATAAATTATTTTTAGACTCAAATAATAATTATAGCTATAACAATTCTTGAAAAGAAACTATTTTTTATAGATTTTTAAAAACAGAAAAACTAGTAGATGATTCTTGAAAAGAAATTAATAATGCTATAAAAATAACTTCAAAAGTTATATGGTATTCAAAATGATATCATGAATTTGAAATAAAAACTATACTAGCTAATTTTAATAGATTGTAAAAAATAAAAATGAAAATATTAAAAAATAACATTTGATTTACCTTAGTTGAAATAATAGTAGCCATTACAATTTTTATGATTGTAATGGTATCTGTTTTGCAAATTTTTTGAATTTCAGTAAATATTACTAACAAAGTAGATATTAATAGACAAATACAAGAAAATATCAAAAATTTAACAGAAGATATTTCTGAAAATATAAGAAAAAATAAAATTTCATGATTAAAAAATGAAATTACAGATAACTATAAAACTGACTCTAAAACTAAATGAGTTATATTAAAAACAGGAACTTGAGTTTTAGAAAATAAATATTATTTAAGTTTGGATGACAAAAATTATTCAATTATTCCAAAATCTGATATTTGAAAATGTTTAGAATTAAAAAATAATTGTTTCTTAGTAAAAGATGATTGAATAAGAGCTACTAGGCTTACAAATTCTTGGGTTGCTATTGAGAATTTACAATTTGAAATTTTATGAGAAAAAATAAAAAGATTAATTATAACCTTTACAATGAGACCAGCTACAAAAAAATGAATAAATGCTAATTTAATAAAAAACTCCAAAGTGTATTTCCAAACAACTCTTAGTGAAAGATTTATAAAAATGAAATAATTATTATGAAAATAGTTAATAAAAATTCTTGATATTCTATATTAATAGTCCTAATGATAATAGGTTTTTTATTAGTGCTTACAAGTTGAGTATTAAACTTAGTTTTAAGAGAATTAAAAGATAATAATGCTTCTTGAAATTATTTAAAAGCATTTGCATGAGCAGAATGAGCTATGGAACTTGCATTATTACAAATAAAAGAAAAATGATATTGATATTATAAAAAAATAGAAAATTCAAAAATATTACAAGATGATAAAAATGATAAAAAAGAAATTTTTATATCATATGATCTAAATTCAAGAGCAAAAAGCTATTCTTGAACTTTGAAACCCTTTAAACAAGCTGTAATTCCATTATTTTATACAGATGATACAAAAGCTTACAAAATTGATAATTTGAAACTAATAGTAACAAATTCTTATCCAAATAAAGATAATATGGCATATAATATAGTATCTTTAAATTGAGACTGAATCTGATGAAAAGGAGAAATAAAATCTAATATTTTATTAAAATGAAAAAATTTTGAATGAAAATATATGGAAAAAAAGTTAAATGATTTTTTAAAAAAATATGATTATAATTATTTAATAATAATAAACCTTGATTCTAATAAAACTTTAAATTTCAAAATAAGTTCTTCAAAATATTTTACAAAACCAATTTCAAATATTTTTTCTTCAGCTAAAATAATGAATTATAAGCAAAATCTTGAAACAATTTTAGATAATACAGAATTTTTAAGTATTTTAAAATACAGTTTGTATAGCAAATAAAAAATTAATTTGAAAAAAAACAAGAAAAATATATACTAATTTTATTAAACTTACGACAAAATCGAAAATTGAACTTTAAGAATAATTTATAACTTTAATTTTTATGCACCTAAATATAAGAATAACTTGACCAGCCTGAGCTTGAGTAAACTCAACAGTTGATATTGTAGCAAGTCTTTTTGCTGAGCTTGGTTATGACTTGATTTCAGATATTGAATATGAATCAAGAATTAAATGATGAGTAAACTATTTTGATGTTTCTATCTCTGATGATGGATCAAAATTTTTAACTAAAAAAGTTGATATTTTATTAGCTTTCAATTGAGAATCTTTAGAAAAAGCATTATCTTCTTTAAAGCAAAATGCTACAATTATTACAAACAAGAAAAATTTAGAAAAATTATCTCTAAAATTAAACTCTTTTAATGTTTTAGATTTAGAAATAGCTGATAAATATGATAATACTTATTTATTAGCAATTTTAGCTAAGTATTTAAATATAGATTTAGGTATTATTTTAGAAAAAATTGAAAAAACTTTTGCTAGAAAATGAGAAACAGTAGTGAATTATAATAAGGCAGTTGTTGAAAATATTTACAAGACTTATGAAGTGAAAACAAGCAAAGATTTTGAAATTAAAAGAATTGGGGATCCTAAGCCTATTTCTTACTGAAATAAAGCTATTACAGACTGAGCAATTGCTGGAAAGCTAGAGTTTTTTGCAGCTTATCCAATGACACCAGCTTCTACTATTTTAACAGAAGTAATTAAATCAAAAAAAGTTACTTATTTGCAACCAGAAGATGAAATAGCTGTTATAAATTCAGCACTTTGAGCTAGTTTTACTTGAGCTAGATCAATGGTAGCTACCTCATGAGGTTGATTTGCTTTAATGACAGAGTGACTTTCTTTTGCAGTTCAAGCTGAAATTCCTGTTGTAGCTGTTTTAGCTCAAAGAGCAGGGCCTTCAACATGAACTCCAACTTATCATGAAGTTTGAGATATAAATTTTGCACTTAATCCAACTTTTGGTGATTTTGAACATATTGTTATGTATCCTTCAACACTTGAAGAATCATATTATTTTGGATGACTTGCTTTAAATCTTGCTGATAAATATCAGAATCCTGTGATTATGCTTACTGATAAACAAGCAGCAGAATTACACTGAACTCACTGAGAATTTAAAGTTCCAAAAGTAGATAGATGAGTAATTTTAGATAATCCCCCTAAGGATTATAAAAGATATGAATTAACTGACTCAGGAATTTCTCCAAGAGTAAAAGTATGAACAAAAAATGGTGATTTTATAGCAACAAGTTATGAACATGATGAATTTGGGGCAACTACTGAAAATTCTGAACTAAAGAAAAAATTTACAGAAAAAAGATGGAAAAAATTGCAAAATTTCTTCCAAAAAGAATGATTTAAGGGTTATGAGATAATAACAGCCTCAGATTTAACAGGGCAGACACAAAGGTCTGCCCCTACAAAAATGTTAGTTATAACAAGTTATACTAGATATACTGCCACAGAATTTATAAAAAATAATCCAGAATTTGGTTTAATAGTTATAAAATTTTTAAAACCACTTGATGAAAGACTTAGAGATGATATAGCAAAATTAGATGAAGTAATTTTTGTAGAAAATAATTATTCATGACAAATAGAAAACTATATCACAAAAGAATTATGACTAAAATATATGGATGGACTAAAAATTTCTAACCTTAGAAAATATGATTTATTCCCATTTTATATAGAAGATTTTGAAGAGTTAAAAAAATAATTTTTTGCAATTTAAAAAGAAATACATATAATTATATGTATAATATTACATAACAAATAAATTATGGTTTGATTTGCAACAGATGAGTTGATTTCTTCAACTAAATTAGTTAGAAATTTTGGTTCAGTTTTAGATAAACTGAAAAATAAGGAAATTTCTAAAGTATGAGTTTTAAAAAATAATAATTTGGAATGAGTTTTTTTATCAAGAGAAACTTATGATAAATTAATAGAATATATAGAAGATTTTGAAGATTTGTTATTAGTAAAAGAAAGATTAGAAAATGATAATTGAACTAGAATTAGTTATGAAGAAATGGCTAAAAAACATAATATTGATTTAAATAATTTATAAAATGTATAATTTAAGTTTTCATAAACTAGTTAATTGAGATTTAGCTAAATTAGGTCAATCAGTAAAAATAAAAGTTTTTAAAAAATTAAATCAAATTATTAAAAATCCAGAAATTTGAAAAGATTTATGAAATAGATGATGATTAGATTTAGCTTGATATAAAAAAGTTTATGTAGATAATAAAAAAATTAGAATAGTTTATAAGATTATTGATGATAAAATAGAAGTTTTAGTAATAACTATCTGAAAAAGGGAAGATAAAAAAGTTTATAAAGAAGCTTTTAGAAGAATTAAATAAAAAACAGTGCAATACTGCAAACTATACTTCCTCAATCGTGATACAAAAATGTATGTATCACAAAAATAAAAAAAATCAAATAATTTTTAATAAAAAAACAATGAGATCAGGTTTAACAAACATTCAATGGTGTCCAGGTTGTGGTGACACTTTGATAATAATGGCAATAAAAAATGCCTTTAAAGAACTAGGAATAGAAAGCCACAATAGAGTAGTAGTTTCTTGAGTTGGTTGTAGCGGTAAAGCTAGCCAATATATAGATTGATATGCAGCTGAAACTCTTCATGGTAGAACTCTACCTTTTGCTACTGGTGTAAAATTAGCAAGGCCAGAATTAACTGTTATGGCTATGTGAGGTGATGGTGATGGTTTTGGTATTGGTATGGGGCATTTTATACATGCTTGTAAAAGAAATTTGGATATTACTTATATAGTTATGGATAATGAAAATTATGCTTTGACTACTGGTCAAGCAAGTCCTACAACTCCAATTTGAGCAAAGACAAAAACTACTCCAGATGGAAACACTTCTGAACCTTTTGATCCTATTAAAATAGCAAAAGCTGCAGGATGTAAATTTGCAAAATATGCTGATTCAGTAAAATTTGCTGAATTAAAAGATATTATAAAAGAAGCCATAGAACACAAATGATTTTCAATTGTTGATGTTCATCAAGCTTGTCCTAGTTTTAAAAGATGGTAATAAAAAAGATTGTAGAAAAATTTCTACAATCTTTTTTATTTTGCCAAATTTACAAATTCAGTTGTATCTATAGGAAGTTCTCATTTTTGTTTATATTTTGTAACTTCTTCTATATGCTGTCATAAAGTATTTAAAAATATATCTTTTGACTCACCATATGGAATTACGATTTTAGCTTCTATATTTTCAAAAATTTTAGTAGCATCTTTAGTTCAAGTTATAACTAAAATATCTACATCACCAAAAAAATCTGATATTTCTTCCTTTAGTTCAAAATTATCATTAGTAATTATTACTAAATGTTTTCATTCAATTAAAAAATTATAATACAAATTATTATTATATTCTTTCACTTCAAGTAATATTCCAGATTTTTCATATTCTCAAGGAAAACTAACATCAAAATTATCTAGATTAACTTTATTTTCTAGATAATCAAAAACTATTTGTTTTTTTTCTTTATTTTCAATAATTAAATTATTTTTATCATAAAAAATTTCAAGCATTTTTCTTATTTATTAAATAAAATATGTTCTATTTCTTTTTACTATAGGATATAATTCAAATTTTATAGGAACCTTTATAATATCATTTATATTTACCCATTCATAACCTGTAAATCTTTCTTCTTTTTGTACTTCTGGCTCTTTATCACCATTATACCTTACTAAAAATAAGTAAACATCCTTTTCTATAATTGGATTATTATCCAAGTATCAAGCTGTAAAAGTGTATGTTAATTTTGTTATAAATTTTATTACTTCTAAATCTTTTTTATCAAGTCAAGCTTCTTCACTAATTTCTCTAATAGCAGCATCTTTTGCTATTTCTCAATCTTCAATATGTCATTTTGGAATAACATATTCTTCTCTTTGTTTTGAATTTATCCATTTTAAAAGTAATATTTCTATATTTCAATTTTTTTTACGATACACTATTCAACCAGAACTTTTTTCATATTGTCTAGTCATAGTTTTTCTTTTTTCATATAATAAATTTCTTATATTTTAAATAAAAAAATAAATTTTTCAAATTTTTATTTAAATCCAGCATAAAGAAATCTATTTTCTGCTAAATTATTATATTACTTTATCATTTCTCAAGGCATTACAAAAGTATCATTTTCAATAATTCTCCCAGGCATAGAATAAGATTTTATTCATGTTTTTACATTATCTCAAATAATTACTCATAGTTTTCTAAGTCAAGTATCTATTAGTCTTCAATTTATTAAAACCTTTATATTTTTTTGGTCATGCCTTAAATTTGCTGAAACAAATCATCATCAAATATTAACATTATTTCAAATAATTGAATCTCAAATATAACTTAAATGAGCAATACTTATATTATCTCAAATAGAAGAATTCTTAATTTCGTTATTAGCTCAAATTTTACAATTTTTTCAAATAACAGTTTGTCATCTTAAATATAAATTTGGACCTAAAACAGAATTTTTTCAAATGTAACAATTTCATTCTATATAAGTTCAAGATTTAATTATAGCTCACTTTTCAAGAATTATTTTTCATTTTATAAATACATTTTCTTCAATAATTCAATTTATTTTAGATTCTTCTAATTTATTTAAAAAATAAGAATTTGCTTGCAAAATATCCCATGGATAAGAAATATCAATAAACTTTCCAGAAATTGGAAGCAAATGAAATTTTTCAAGTTTGATAAAATTATTTATAGCATCAGGAAGTTCATATTCTCATCTGTCTGATTTTTTAACTTGTTTTATAAGTTCAAAAATTTTTCAAGAAAATTTATAAACTCATAAATTTGCCAAGTTTCATATAAATTCTTGCGGTTTTTCTACTATTTCTTTTGCATTAAAAAATTCATCTGTTTTGTAAATTCAATATTTTTCTGGATTATCTGTTTGAGTAACTAACGCTCAATATCAAGGATAATTAATAATTTTTTCTAAATCTTTTTTTTCAAAAATACTATCTCAATTTATAATTAAAACATCATCTTGTAAATCTAATCACATCAAAGCTCAAGCTGTTCATTTTTTTTCTCATTGAGTAATATAGTTTATTTTTATTCAATTATAATTATCTTCAAAATAATCTATAAATTTTTCTTTTTTATATTTTACAATAAAAATAATTTCATCGAACAAATCCTTGTTAATACTTAAAATATTATCAAGATTGTGTTCAATTATTGTTTTTCAAAAAATTTTTATAAGAGGTTTTGGAATAGTATTTGTTATTGGTTTTAGTCTTGTTCCTTTTCAGGCTGCTAAAATAATTAATTTCATAATTTTAAAAGTTATTTTATATTTTTCTAACAGGAGCTATTTTTATATTCATTTTTTTAATTCAAACTCAAGAAAAAGCAATATCAGCTATTTCTCAAGAAAGACTTGTAATAATTCAGTTTCAAAACTTTGGATGACTAACTTTATCTCATCTAGCAAATTGTGAAACATCATTATTAGCTACTTTTCTTACTATTTTTGCATTATTTGAAATAGAATATTCTTGCAATTTAAAAGAATTTCAAAATAAATTATCATTTTTATATAAATTTCATATTTCATATTCTTGTAATAACTCTTTTGGAATTTCTTCTAAAAACCTAGAAGCTGGATTTCTAACATAATCTCAAAAATTAAATCTTTCTTTTGCTCTACTTAAATATAACTCTTTTTTTGCTCTTGTCATAGCTACATACATAAGCCTTCTTTCTTCTTCCAAAGCATTATTATCACCAATACTTCTAAAACTTGGAAATAATCAATCTTCAAGTCCACACACAAAAACTCTATTTTGTTCAAGTCATTTTGAAGTATGAATTGTCATTAAAGTCACATAATCTTTTTGCTCATCATCTTTTTTATCCATATCTGTTATTAAAGCTATTTCCTCTAAAAAAGTAGACAAACTATTTTCCATTCAATTATATTCACTTGCCACATTTATAAGTTCATCAATATTTTCTTTTTTTGCATTTTTTTCTTCTTCACTTAATCATTGAGTTAAAAATTCTAAATAATCTGTTTTTTTTACTATATATTTTAACAAATCTGCAACATCATTTTCTTTTGAATACTTTATAAAATCTTTTATTAATTTATAAAAATTTAATAAAGAATTTTTTGCCATAGGTTTCAATTCTTCTACATCATCAATATTTTCAATAATATCAAAATATGAAATTCAAAAATTATTTGAATAATTATCAAGTATTTCAATAGTTTTTGCTCAAATTTTTCTTGTAGGTGTATTTATAATTCTTTTTAGTGAAACTATATCATTATTATTAAAAATTACTTTTAGGTAAGCTATTAAATCTTTTATTTCTTTTCTATCATAAAATTTTAATCCTCAAATAACTTTATAAGGAATGTTTTCTTTTAATAATGCTTCTTCTAAAACTCTTGATTGGGAATTTGTTCTGTATAATATCAAATTATCTTTAAAATTTCATTTTTCTTTTATAATACCTGCAATAATTTTTGCTTCAAGTCTGTCATCTAGAGCTTCAATTAGAGTTATTTTTTCTCAGGTTTCATTTTTTGTAAAAAGTTCTTTTTTGATTCAAGTATTATTATTTTTAATAACAGCATTTGCTCAAGCTATCACATTTTTTGTTGATCTATAATTTTGCTCTAATTTTATCACTTCAGCTTCAGGATAGTCTTTTTTAAAATTTAAAATATTTTGTAAATTAGCTCAACGCCAAGAGTAAATTGATTGGCTATCATCTCAAACTACAGCTAAGTTTCTATATTTTGAAGCTAAAAGTTTCACTATTTCATACTGAGAAGCATTTGTGTCTTGATATTCATCAATCATTATATATTTGTATTTTTCCTGGTAATATTCTAAAACTTTTGGAATTTTTAGTAAATTCAAAGTTTTTATTAAAATATCATCAAAATCAAGAGCATTATTTTGCTGTAATTTTTTTTCATATTTAGTATAAACTTCCCATACTACTTGTTTTAAAGAATTATCTATTTCTTTTTCATAGGCTTTTGCTGAAATTAAAGCATTTTTTGCATTACTTATATAAAAAGCTATTTGTCTTGCTGGATATTCTTTTTCATCTAAATTAAGCTCTGTTTTTATTATTGATTTTAAAACTGAAAGTTTATCTTGTTCATCATAAATAACAAAATCTTTTCTAAGTCACAAAAATTCTGAAATTTCTTCATACAAACTATTTTTTGGATTTAACATTGTTTTTAGAAAAAAAATTCAGATAGAATGAAATGTTCAAATTGTAGGAAAATTTCTAGAATTAAAAAGAGTTCTTGGGATTTCTGTTCATAATTTTTTAGCTACTCTTTGCTTCATTTCAAGAGCTGCTTTATTGGTAAATGTCACCATTAAAATAGAGGCAGGATTTATTCATGAATTTATCATATTTTCTACTCTCATAGTTAGAGTAGCTGTTTTTCAGCTTCAAGCTCAGGCTAGAATCAAAAGTGGTCAATCTATTTTGTTTATCGCTTCTTGTTGTTTAGGATTTGCTTGCATAGTTTTTTTATAACATTTATTTTTTTATTTTTAATATCTTATAAAAAATAAAAAAATTTGCAATAAAAAAAAAATCTATATAATAGCCTCATAAATTAAAAATAACTTTTGCTTCAAAAATAGCAAAAAAGTGTTTTTATAACGATAAATATTCAATTTTTTCAAAAATTTTTATCAGGAAAAAATTAAAAAGTTTTTAAAAAACTTTTTGTTTTTTATGTGTAAAATAGAATATTTATCAAATATTTTATTTTTTTAATTTTAAAAATTAATGACTGATATTTTAGATGCTTTAGATAATGAGCTTGATTCAATGAATCTGAAAGATAATGAAAAATTACCAAAATTAGATAAGAAAGTATGAGAAAATAATAATTCTTCAACTTCAAAAAGAAAAGTGGAAGTGACTAAAAAAAATGAAAGAAATTCTTCAAATTCTCCTGTTTATAGAGAAAAATATATTTCAAAATTTCCTGATGTAAAATTCTATCTTCCAACTTTAAGAGAAGGTTATACAAGATATATGCCAATTTGAGGTAATGATGAAACATGATCAAAAAATATGGCAATGGCTCAATATTGAGATGATATTGTTTTGATTGATTGTTGAGTTCAATTTACTGATTATACTTTACCTTGAGTAAATTATTCTATTCCTGATGTAAGTTTTTTACAAAAATAC
>Ga0256843_1001864_pt1 | contig 16036 bp, 28 predicted proteins | sample AlvinellametaG_FD_191572 | JGI IMG/M metagenome (GOLD analysis project Ga0256843, IMG submission 191572) | Pompeii worm associated microbial communities from hydrothermal vent at the East Pacific Rise, Pacific Ocean - Alvinella | ecosystem: Host-associated > Annelida > Integument > Unclassified ... | reverse complement strand
CAGTAAAAGATTTAACCCGCATAAGCGGGCTAGTACTATAAAAAGACCCCGCACATGCGGGGTCGATTTTTAACGGGTAACTTCTACAGAAGCCTTAATCCATTCTCCCAGCTTCTTATTCTTTAGCTCGCGGGCCAGCGCTCGCGCACGCTTGCCTGCGGCCTTATACCCGTGTTCAAACGTGCTTAGTACCTCAACTTCTCCTAAAAATTCATCAATCATTTTCTTGAGTTCTTCGGTTAACGTATTGAATTCATCTTTGCTCATAGTTTGTCTCCTTCACCAAGTAGTGCCAAATACCTTTGGCGCTTGGTACATAGGTAATTATAACACACAAAACAACCTGAGTCTACTTCCTTAGCGATATTTATCTCTAACTTCTCTGGCAAGGTTTTCTAATTCGCTCAGGGTTTCTTCTATTTCCTCACCAGCATTACCTAGAATGGTGTTTTTTCTTGCGGCTTCCAATTGTCTATTGAGTTTTCCGGCAGAAACGTTAATATCCGGTATAGGCCATTTCCTTACTGCATAGTATGTTAAAACTGCAACTGGGTCCGCCATGTCTTTTGACGTATTCGGTTTATGGTCCACTCGCTTTTTTTTGCCATCTACTTCTAGGTTTTTTAACTCCCAATACAAAATTGGATGATAAAACCACTCAATCCCACCGTTATCAATTTTTTTGCCGGTGCCAGAGCTGGGCGGTGCTTCGCCAAAAATCTGTGCTCTAAGTACTGAATAGTCGTCCAGATTGGCAGAGCGATTGCGCTCGATATGGACGTTCCCATATCTACGGCGTACCCATTGTGAAAGTTCGACAGCAAACGGTTGGTCGAATACAAAGGAGCGGATGTCAAATCCTCTGCGTTCTTTCAACTCAATAATTAAGTTGTGAATAGCCTCGTACTGAATCTCGCGTTCCTCAAACATTTGCCCGGTATACCGGAACACGAAATCAATTATAGGTCTGTGGATAATTTTTCCGTTTTTATCGACAAAAGTTTCTCTATGCCCAAGAGCAATACCATAGGCATCGCCCCCGGTTGTAACATTACCAATAGCAGGGTCACCCACTAACATATAGGCCACATCTTCCTGCCCCTTAAACCAGTCTTCAAACGGCAAGTGGTACGGGTTTAGTTTCATTAAAGTACCATCTTCCAGTGTACGCATGGCCTCAGATAGCGGATATTTCATAAAGTCTTCTGGTGGAAGCGGGAACTTTAAGGGCCAACGTCCTTTTGGGTCTTTCATAGAGTTCTTAATACGCTCGGCGTCTTTAATCCACGCATTTAGGGTTGACGCCGGTGGATTACAGGCATAGACGGCCTCAGCCCAATCTGGGTCTCTATCAAAGTCACTTTGCAAGTCTTCTTTTTTTCTTTGCGGATTAAACTCCCACGTTGGGTACCGAAAAACAGCAGCGTTATCTACACCCCTATACTTTTCATACAGTTCTTGAATCATGCCGTTTGAATCTGGGTAGCGCGAATATGAAATAGCAATGATTTTTTCTCGTCCAGCAAATCGAGAACGAGACGAAGAAATAAGCATGTTCCACATTCGCTCAGGATGTTGAAACGCCGTACCATCAATCTCGTCTGCGACACCTACAAGAATGTGCAACCCCTCCAGAGAGTCGGCTTGTGAATGTCCTGAAGCAATCTGGATTTTTTTCGGCAACCTGATTTCGCCATCTAGAATATCCGTGTCGGGATTAAACCCAAACTGTTTGAAGGCTTTGGGGCCAGCTTGCCTAAAAGCATCACGCAAATACCGGAAAAAATTATTCTTAGCCTGCTGTGCGTTAGACGCAACATTCAAAAATGTAATATACTCTGTTTCGGGGAAATTGAGAAACTTATGGGGAGACTTTAACGTTAATAGCAGATATGATAAATACATGAAAGTAAGGCGTGTAATCCAGTTCTTACCACCGCCCTTACCAACCCAAAGCACAATGTGGTTTATACCGTTATTGAAGTCTGAAACGGCATTTATAAAGTTTCTTTGCGGCTCCGATAGCGGTGGAATCTCATTTCCGTGCTCGTCGTATACTGGCGCTATGCCTAAGTAATCGGGGTCACGAATAAAAGTATCAATATCAACCGGCTCTACTTCATAGAGTACGTCGGCCTCCCCACGCCTGGCCTTAGCCTCATACTCCTTCTGTTTCATTAAATCTAAAAGGTCATCAGCAGCAAATAGCGATGACCCCTTATTTGCTTTACCTACTGGCATTACTCGTCACCGGGTGCCTCTTTATCCACAGCCTCCAGCATTAGGGCTGCATCTCTTTCGAGCTTTGTTTTAAATTCGTCCGGGGATTGGCGATATTTAAAAACACTTACCAGCTTCGTTCCGGGTAAGGACTGTAGAACAGCGCGGGCATATTCATCTTCTTCTAGGGCTTTCATCAACTTTTCATGAACCTCCGGTTCTAGTCTTTGTAAAATGTCATATAATATACGCACCATTGCAACATCGCGCTGACGGTCAAGAACCTGCTCCATAAGACTTAGATATGCCTTTAAGTGTTCAATAGATAATCTAGCGTACCTTTCAGCACGGGCAGATGTTTGCTCAATTGCTTTCATCAGGTCGCGGTCTTTGACAGCCTCTAACACGCCCTCTTCAGCAATTTTCTCTGCTAGTTCCTTACGTAGCTTTCTTTGTACTACAGCGTTCATGGCTGCGTCACGTGCAATGAATAGAACGCTCGCAAAAAAAGAGTCCAACACACCTAGGTGGTTTTCCGAATCTAGTGCGGCTATTTGTTCAATGCGGGAGTCATCGTAATTACGCATGATGTAATCAAGTAGAAACTTAGAAACCGTCATTGGTGCCACACCAAAATGCTGAGAAATTTGGGACGCCGACCAACCGTCTACAAAATATTTTTCCAATACATCGCGCTCTAGTCCCTTATTAAAAAGTCCATAAAATTTTCTACGTCTAGCACGATTACTGTATAGTTCATCCAAATATGCGGGTATTAATTTATCATGCGGAAGCTTCATTAACTCCGCTTGGTCATACGCTGAAAGGCCAGGGTCTTTTTTTCTTTTTGGTTTATCTGTTTCGTTTTGTTTAGGCTTAGCCATCATCCTTCACCAGTCGCCTACCAACCCAATGCCGCTTAGACTTTATTCGTGATGGTACCATTACAAAAATTATGTCACCATCCACTTTTTTCTTCTCTGTAATTATCCAAATAGTCAACTCTTCTGAATGCTGAAAAGTATCTCCAATTTCTAAAAATTCAAAACCCTTATACGGAAGCTGGTCTTCGCGTATAAGGTCTTCTAATCCATTATCTTTTATATATTTGTGTATGTGCCGACGGAGGGTTGGATAAGGAATATTATATTTTTTTGCTAAAACAGAAATATTATTTTGTCGTTTATTGGTTAAATATTCGTCAACAATTTGCTTTAGCTCATCATCTGTAAGTTTTGTGGTACGCATTCTGTAATCACACTGGTATCTACATATCACATTATACAGTATGCGACCCTTTTGTTAATTTTTATTCTGGCACTCGTCTACTTGTTCCTGAAGCAGCTCATACTTTGCATCTAACCTATTTAGCAAGTCGGTACATTCTTCCAGCTTGTTTGCCAGTTTTATATTTTCTGCATGAACTATTTGATTTGCGTTGCGAAGATTTCTTATTAGTTCCTCTGTTTGTTTATAGGCATTTTTAGCTCCGCGTACTTTTGTTGACAAAACAATATGAATAACAGCCGCTACAAATGCCAAAAATATTGCTAGGCTAACCGGGGCATACGGATGCTCTACGATAGCCTTTAATATATCCCAAAAAGTAGTCGCGGTTACTGGGTCAGGCATGCAAAGTTCCTGACATAAATTATCGCAAACTAATCGGGTTTTTCCAAGTTTCTCACATCCTACCTAGGGGTCTTGAATAGTCTCTTATTAGGTCAAGTACCTCTTCTCGAACAGCTGCATACGCATAACTCAACATACGTTGATACACATCGTCAGTTACCGGAGCATCATCTGCGAAGGCCGAGAGAGAATGCAATATTCTATCAATGGACGGAGTTGGCAAATCCGCTAGAATTTGGGTACCAATTTCTGGAATATTCAAAGTATTTGCTATTTCGGTTATGGCTCTGGTGTAAAACTCATAAAGTGTATGCCGAAACTCATTTACTATACGAGTACGCTCGTTTTGTAGTTTTTCTCCTTGTGGGCTAAGTTTAGATTCAAATTGTTCTTTGTTTCCCAGCGGATTTATCGCCAGCGCTTTTTCTACTGCAAGACCAGTAAGCCCGCGTTTTAGCTCTTCTACCGACAATTGTGCCTTATTCATTAGTTTTTCCTCCAGTTAAGCCCAATATTTCTTCTGGTGATGTATAACATTGCTCACAAGCCGGTACATGCTTTACGAAAGGCTCTATAAAGATTTCCGGTGTGATAGTTGCGGGAACGCCATTAATAAGCCGTTGCGTTAACGTTGCTCCCGGCTTTTTACAAGCATAACATTTGGCCGTCAGTTCTTCTGTAACATCCAACAGCTCATTCTTATTATCTAATAGATACTTTACTGCCGGAAATGGGACTCCAGCGTAATCCTGTGGTGTTCCGTAAAAGACAACATTATTACTTAATACCGCGTATGTATCTAAAATGGTATGAATTTCTGGAATTGACATAAATTGCGTATTTTCAACTAAAATAAAATCATAATGTACATCTTGTGGAATTCTGTCCTCCCCAAGAATATATACATTTTCAGTTATTTTTATGTCATTTTCGTACAATATTTCTCGTGTATTAAAGCGGGCATCGTATAGTCTCGGTTTTATTACAATAGCTGTCAGATTGTAACGACCAGCTAAAATATATGTACGCACTAAGCGGTACGTTTTTCCACTACCGGACGGCCCGTAGATTAAAGAAATCGCCATAGGTTAGCCACCACCTTTATTATGCACCAAAACTCACCCGTTGTCAACCTCCTCAAAACATGGAGTCTTTTTATCAAAGTCTTCACTAGAAATAACTTTCTTAATAAGCCCCCTTTGTAACGCTTCACTCACGGAAAACATGTAATCCCCTTTCATTGTTTTATCAGCTAATTCCTCTTCCGTAAAGGCTCCTATATCAAACAGCATTTTATTCATTCGCTGTTCAAGAATAAATAAAGCATTTTGAGACGCTTTTAAACTTTGTAGGGATACGCTTTCATTTAAATTAAGTCTGATGTTGTGAATCATAAAGAATGTATACGGAAAGGCATACCTATGTTCTAAAGACGCCAAAATAGATACTCCTGCGGAATATACGTACCCTGTGGCATAGATGTATACTGGCCGCTTTAGCCCATACTTTAATACATTAATAATTCTCATAGCCTCATTTACGTCTCCACCATTTGTCGACAACAATAACCGTATCGGCTCTAATTCGCAACCTAGAGACTTATCCATTTCATATGCGGCCTCTATTAATTCGTTGGCTGAGGCGGTTTCTATATCGGCACTAAATGATAACGTATTTTCATCTAGAATATGTACAGCTTTTGCATCAGTAAACAATGATTGCAAATCGGCAGCAACATCAGCACCAATTGCAGCTTCTTGTTCTGTAGACATATAAAGCCCTCGTACTTATATTGTACAAGGACTTTTTGGGCGGGGTTTGGTTAATTCAGAAGTTCCGCCAAAATTGTCGTTACAGATAAACTTTCAACAAATTCTCTAACTGACACATAATCATTTGTAACGGTATGTACGTCAATGTTTAGCGAGTACGGAGATGCTGTTTTGCACTGTAAAATACCGCGAGATTCTATATCTTTTTGGATTTTTTGTTGCTCGCTTACGGATTCGTACTCCATGTCGGCAGGTGTTAGCGGTGGTAAAGTTGGTCGCTTTACTAAAATAAATGTAATTGTATGTTTCCCAGTTTGCGCAAGCTCACAAACAGCATTGATTTCGCGTAGGTGATATAAATCATCTGAAATAAACAAATCCACGCCATGCTCGGAACCGGCGGCTACGCGCTCATTCCATTTGCGTAAGAAGAATTGTGAGTCAAGCTCTCTGCGTGCATCTCCATATGCCTGCATCAGTCGTCTGGCTTTTTGGGTTTTCTTTTGCAGGTATTCCCAAGGAAATCCATAAGATACAAGGTCTTCTTTCAGTGGTTGCGCGAACGGATAATAAATTACTTTTTTATTATCCAAGAGAGCATTGTACTTAATATGCTCAGCAAGAGTAGTTTTTCCAGCACGATTTCGTCCAGTAATTAACACAATATTCATATAGTAGTCTCCTTCAGCAAATCATCAGGGTGTTTGTATACATGGCTAACATTTAGGCAAGAGTATTCTTCCCCGAACTTATCATCTATGATAACGAAGTGCTCGTAACCGAATATACCTGCTAATGAGTTGATTGTAGCGCCTTTCTTGCTGGATACATATACGGGAACATGCATTTGCGACGGAAAAATACTGCCTACTTGTATATCAGTTATATCTATTGGTACTGAAAGCCTCGAAGTAATTACAACAAACGAATTTCGTAGTGGATGCTCACTCCGGTGGTTATTGTACCAGTCCAAGGCGTAATCAACAACATGCTGAATGGGTTTAGCTTTTATAAGCCTTATATCAGCACGCACATATGCACGAATAATGTCCTCAATTGGGTTATCGTATAGATGTTTATCTTTTGGTAAAAGCCCCGCATCCTTTAAGTAGCCTTCTGTATCCACTAGAGTGTTATCTAAGTCCAGTACAAGTAATTCCTTCATTCGCCATCTACTCCTATCTCGTGACATTCCAAACAGCGTGCCTCGTACATCTCCTGCCCACCAACTACAATTATCGGGTCGGACAACTTAGCAGGCTTTCCGTTAATTAGGCGTTGCGTCATAATGGCATCATATGACCCACATTTACTACAAACTGCTGTTAATCTAATCGGGTGATGCGCCCTTACCAATAGTTGGGCCACATTATCAAACGGAACACCACGAAAATCGGTATTTAACCCAGCCGCATATACGTTTATTCCGTCCAATACTAATCCGTATAATAGCTGCACAATCTCTGGCCCAAAGAATTGAACCTCGTCTATAAAAATATCAGTAAAGGCGAAATTGTTGTCAGCTAAAATATTTTCAATATCTTTAGCATCTAAGACTAAAAAGGCTTTATGGGATATTCCATCATGGGTGACAACATCTTCACGCGAGTATCTATCGTCAATTACAGGCTTAAACAGCGCAGTTTTCTTTCTCGCAATATCAGCCCTCCGCTTATATCTAAGGAGTTCTGTAGTCTTACCAGCATACATTGGCCCATAAATAACATATAATTTCGCAGACATAACAAATTCTCCTCCAAACAAAAAGGACACGCAATATAGCGCATCCCTATTGTACTTCAACAAACGTTTGGTGTAAAGACCTAAGTTTTTGTCAGCATTTTAACTAATTCGGCAAATGATTTTCGCATTTCCTGGCCGTCCGCTTCTACGATTTGTTGTAGGTTCCTAACGGCTTCCTCTAGGTTGGTAAGCCTAGTGTTCAAATCTTGTATGCGGGAATCTTGTTTAGAAGCACTAACCGATACTGTATCATTTTCCTTAACGGTGACGGTATATGAGCTATTAACCTTCTCTCTTAAATCCCCCAGCTCGTCTATAATTCCGCGCAAAATAACGTAGAGGGGATTAGTTTCTGCACGACCGCCCGTTGTGGGTACAGCTGACAATAACCAGCGCTTGGCTTTTTCAAGCTGCTGCTTTAGGTCCGTCATTCTACTCCTCGGTTGGCTGGTCTATCTCACGCAACGGTGCCGGTGGTGCGCCTTGTTGCTGTACAGCTTGTTGGGCTGCAGCTGCCTGCTGCATTTCTAGTTGCAAGGCCTCAATAACTTCCTGGCGTGTTTCTTCGGGGATAATCCCCGCTAGGGTTTCTAGTCTTCCAGTTAAATACTGCGCTTGAAGGCGCAACTGCGCACGCTCCTGCTCTACCTGCTGCAAGACATTTTGCAACTGCTCGAAACGTTGTTGCACCTTTACTAGCTCTACATTTGCTGTACGAAAATCTTCAATAAGCTTATCCATATCAAGCTTCTCCATTTTAACCTCGCTCATAGATACTACCTCTATCAGACAAAAGTATACCACAACTTTCTCAGGGCTGTTTGGTTTGCGCCAAAAAGAGTCGTATTAGGTGTACCTAAACTATTAGAGAATTCTCATAAAAGTCGGAACTACAGTTCCAGCTGGAACTACAGTTCCGGGGGGTCGGAACTACAGTTCCGGGAGGCCGGAACTACAGTTCCGGGCAAAGACCACTGACAGCGACCGATGGTTATCGCAAAAATCGCGGATTTTTTGGAGGGGGAAATAAAATAAGTTAAAATAGATAAACAGTAATACTACATATATACTTCGTATATATCTCACTAAACGTGAGAATGATGAGAAATCCCAAACTTCAAAAGCTATTGACACTACACCTTAGCTGATATAAAATAACCGCATGGCAAGAAAACTCATATGTTCTAACTGCGGACAAGAATTCGAATACACCAAGCGGGGAAGATTACCTAAAGACCCACTTTGTTCTAACTGCTCATCCCTTAATCGAAAAGAAGTTAAGGCTTCTGTTAACAAAGTTCCGCCGCCAGCGCCAAAAGAAAAAAATCACAAAGAGCCCAAGAATGAGCAGCCAGCAAAGAAGCCGCCAGTTAGAAACCTGTATGAGTATTACTATGACTTTGTAGGCCCCACAGAAAAAGAAAAACCATTTGAGCCTGGGGAAAACTTATACGCTATCCCAGTGCTGTTTTACTCTGAGCGCCTAGTACATACCCGTGGGCGGATAGTAGAGTTTATTCAATACGTAGACGAAAAAGACGATACTTGTTTAGTACGGGCGCACTTTAAGCGGTTGGGGAAAAAAAGAGAAGAGGTGGTATCCACGCGGACTAGCCGCTTACGTAGATTTACCAGAAAAAAAGTCCTACGAGAAGACGTAGACCTTGATATGCTTGACACCGAGAACGAAATATGATACTATAGGAGCAAGGAAGGGGGCGCTATGCTAATTGAGAAGTATAATACCGTAACTGGAGACTGGGAGCGAGTACCGGAAGACTGGGAGTTGCAATATATTCCCCAAACCGGGGAATGGAAATTTGCCCCTCCCAAAAGTAACGTACAGTACAATACGGTAACTGGGGAATATGTTCCACGAGAAGAAGGGTCGCATGCAGTTTACAATGCCCCCGAAGGAGAGTTTGAAACTGGCACCAATGAGTACACCGATGCCTATAACCCTATAACCGGTAGATTTGAGATGCGTCCAATTTCCGAGCTACTAGAAGACGAGGATACTATCTGAGAGGCCGCCTAATTATGTCTAAGCGTAGATATATCACCCCACTAGAGTTAGACCTTAAAAAAGATTTGGAGGCGGCTCAAAAAGCTTCTGAGGGCGTCAAAGAAAAATCTAGCGAGTCTACTGGACTCAAACTTAGACTTTACGGCAACATTATTCGCGTACTAAACAGCGCCGCGCCGTCACAGCGTGTGGCGATAGATGCTACGTTGATTGAGCAGATGCAAAAAAACCAAAAAAAGGGAAAATCAATTTTATTTTTTGCTTACTGTCCTGAGCATGGGTATGGAAGGTATCGGATTGTAAAAGAAGTAGCCTCAAAAGCGTCAGGTAAACATCTATACTTGATTGAATGTACTGCTTGCCTTGAAGAAAAAACTAAGAAAAACCAAAAAAAGGAAACAAAAAGAAAACCAAATATTTTTGAACGAGTCTTCGGTATTTTTCGAGAAAGGAAGTGAGTCTAATGCTTAGCAAACGTGATGTAGGTTGGCTTAATAGTGCCCTGCGAGCTGCAAAGTCGCACGATTCCGGGGGGCACTATGCTTTGGCTGCATTGGTAATACAAGGAGGTAGGGTAATTTCGCGAGGATTTAATTCTTATCTGCGTCCAGCGGCACCCAAGAGTCCGCTATACGACTATCATGGTGTACATGCTGAACTAGCCGCATTGATTGATTTACTCAGCGGTGAACGTCGGCTAAAGGGTGCTACTATGTATGTGGCCGGTGTTAGCAAAGCCGGAAATACTCTACACACTACCAAACCTTGTCCAGTATGCCAAGAACTGCTACAGCGAGCAGGTGGTGCTGTTGACCGAGTTGTATTTTTTGAGGAGGGAGAACCGAATGAAATGGTTATTTAAACGTAAGGCCCCAATAGAAAAGCCGAAGCTGTATTCTTTTTCCGTACTACCAAGAGGTTCCGCCGGGTATACAGGGCCATTTAGAATTATTAGTACATCTCATGATGAGTTATTTGATGCGTATAAAGTCCTGGAACAAGCGCATGGGTCTCGCGGACCAAAACTGTTTAAGTTTTCGCTACCCTCCTTGCGCACCTATGGTGTACCTACCACGGATGAGTGGGTATTGCGTTTACGTGATTATCTGTTAATACCAAACTTCACAGATACCGGTGAGTTTAGTACCAGATACCCGTATGGAGACTATGCCAGCTTTTTTTACAACGTCGGTTTGTTTGATGTATATTCTGCATCTGCATTGAAACTCTACAATGCCAACACGGAAGAACACACTGGAATACTATTAAAAGTACGGCTTGCAGAGCCGGTGCAACTAGAGACCGCTTCCCAGGTTTCGCAAAATGTGCTAGAAAATACTTTGGACATTATCCAAAAATCTTCGCTTGACGACTTGTTAACAGGCCCGGCTATTGTGCGTAAGTATGAACAATTAGCCTTCCAAGCCCGCCTAATTGCGGCAAGCACAGCTTATGTCTTTGAATCCGTGCTTGAGGATGGCGTTAAAAAAGAGCCAGACGTGCTAAATCCGTTAACTGTTGGCGCTGATACCTTTATTTTGTACGGGACACATCGGAGAGGCTAACTATGCCGCAAGAAATTGATGCCTTCCAGTTTCAGGAGGCATTACTAAACGGACGTAAGAGTTTCAATAGATTTGACCCGCTTCTAGGTGTATATTCTCTAGATGGTTTCGTAGAAACATTAAAAGAAGTGACGCCGGTTAGTTACGTTAAGGTCGCAAACAAACAGGAGTGTCCGGTGTCTTTTACGCTGGAAGAAATCCAGGGAGTGCCTTTCTTGTTTCAGGTGGCCCCCTGTGCGTCTCAAAGTCTGTCTAAGTTAGTTAGTTATGCCAGGGAACGCACATCAAACGTGTACCAAACGATATATTTGGATAGCGCGTTATTAAAATCTTTAGGAAAAGCTGGACTATTTCAATATTATGAGTCTTTTCTACTTGCGGCGGCTCAGGCAACATTGTACAGGAGTAAATCAGTTATACATAGTTTTACGTCAACTGTACGCACATTTGCTACGGATGTTACATCAGCTAGTACGATGTTATTTAGTAGCTGGCTTTCCGAGGAAATACTCTTAACAAATAAAAACTCAAGTACAATTCTTGTGGAAGAACGTTATGCGGACTTAGGGGATTCTAGGGGAGTGCGTGATATGGTACTTTTTGATACCCCTTCGGATATTCATTCTGGGGGCTTGGAAATGCTATTTAATCCTATAAATTTTTCTCTGGGGATACCAATAACTTCTCCAGTAATACTGCAACTCTACTGGACTAACACAAACCTACAATTCAAAAAAAGAGAGATGCAGGCTTTATTTTCGGGATTTGGGTACATAATGCTACAGCTAACTGGTAGCTTAATATTTAAGTTTGAATTTGATTCTGTTCGTTACAGGATGATTAGTGCTCCTGTGTTGTAAAGGAGTCTTGTGCGTGCTCTGCCTTTATTAGCTGTTTAGCAAAAGGTAGCAGCTTTTCTGCAGCTTGCAGTTTATCGCTAATAGGGATGTTTAGTTCTCCAGCATGTTTTCTTAAAAATTTGGCAAGTACGACCAACAAAACCCTATCCTTGTTTGCCATAGAGCGCTTGACTTTTGGACTACCAGAGCTTAACTGCTCAAGGTAGTCTTCGTATTGTTGTAGGAAGTCCTTCTTTTCTTTTTCTAGAAGGTAGGTTATTCGGTTTGAGTCAATTAGCATCATTTGTCTTTCCCCAAGAGAGAATCTTAATTCAATCTATTCTAATAGTACCCATCCCTGATGAATAAGTTAAACCAGCATACAAAGCCCCCTCACTTGACAACCAGGCTTATTTATGATATTCTGTTACCTGTAAAAAGGAGGAAGATATGAGTGAAGTTGAGAACAAGCTGGTAGACACTTTTGATGTGCCTGTTGTTACGCCAGAAATAGGTATGCGCTTGCAGGAGAGCGTACCGGTAATCGCGTCCGGTAGCTCTACTTTCGAGGATACGATTGCCACTTTTGAGACGCTAGAAGAGGGTTTTGTGCTATATCGAATTACTACTCCTGTGTTGCCGCATAGGTTTGTCCTGGCTAATACTGCGTATGCGGATACCCCAGTGTTTTTGTCTGTGGTGTCTGGACGCTATCGCGTACTGCGTCCCAGCGCAACCTTGAAGTTGCTGCATGAAGCGCTACAGGTACATACTGCTGACTACAATAAATCGTCTATTCGTTACTTTGTCCAGAAGCAGATGAGTGTTACCATTAACCACCCTGAGTATAAATTTCCTGTGCTCACTTATGTTAACTCGTTTGACAGGACTACCCGTGAGAGCGTTATCCTTCCGGGCTTGCGGGCCGTAAAGTATACGCATACCAATAATGGCAAGAACAAAACCGATGCTGCTACGCTAATTGATTTGGCGCTAAATCGTGCAAAAACCGAAGAATGGTTTGACAAACTACGTACCGCAGAAGTTACCAAGGCCATTTTTATGCGCTATGTTCGCGGTAGCCTGTCGATGACCCCACGCTCCGTGCTGTTAAAGGTTTTCAAGTACCAGGGTGAAATTTCTGACATGAATGAGAAGGACTTTGAAGTACTGGCCTATAACGAATACCGCGACCGCTACGGCTCCTCTGCTCTAGGATTTGTCGAGTTTGCGCACGACCTGCACCGAATTTACAATGCACAGAATAAAGTGCACCGTGCAGTTATGGCTATCCAAGCCGGGGCGTCAATTGTAGGATTGCTGGTGCACTAAACAAACTAAACTTTTATGCTGCCGGAGCTTGCACTTAACAGGCTCCGGCATTAAATTATGTATAGAGAGTAGACAAATGGCTGAAATCATAGCACTTGTATCGAAGCTAGTGAATTTCTTTAAGAGCACATATGAGGCATTCGTCAAGATAATGACGCCAGACAACCCAAAGCCAAAAAAAGAAATCTTTAAATACATTTTACACATCAGAGTAGCCACTGTAGATGGGGAAGATTTTTTTATTGCAAAGAAAATAACACCAGACCTTGCTGTAAAGGTACCTAAGATTTCTGGCATTTTGGATAGTGAGATAAAGTTTAAAAAAAGTGATACGCATACTTATCTGGCTTCGATAGAGGTAGATTCTAACGACCTTCCCCAATTACTGAATGTTCTAATTTCGTTGGGCTTCTTCTTAGATGGTACAATTAAAGCGAAGGAGACCGCACATGGTAAGTAGAATACAGGAATTGCAGGAAATGCTAAAAAAGGGTAAGACGCTATTTCTCTCCGCAAAAATAACTACATATGGATATTCTGACGGCGATGAATCCGCATCGGTTACTGCTATCTATAACGTGCGTGTTACTGATAAGAGCAAAGCACGTACCATGAATGCGGGTATTAGCTTTTCTCCCAAAAAATTTCTTAAAGAGTTAGAAAAACTGGAAAAGTCTGGCGAGGTTAAAGTGCGCCAGGCTGGAAAAGTTTACTTAGTAGATGGGTTTGGTGGAAAAGTTTATTGTACTATAAAAGTAGAGGATAGTGATGGGGATTAATATTTATGACCAAACTGCCGGGTTTTGTACCGATAAAGCCCAGTGGATACTGGAACAAAAAATACTTCAACTAAATCGTACAGATATACCAAAAGAGCATGAAATAACAGTACCTTTAACAGAGTTAGGTGATTCTGTAGATTGCGTTACTGCCGCAATAGAACTATTGCAGGCTAAAGGTTGGCGCATAGCAAAGTATTATTTCCTGTCAGACAAGTTAGTTGTTGTAGTTGAAGTCTAGACTTGACAGCCGGGTGAATTTATGCTACTATGGAAACGTAGTAGTATTTTTTTATGTTGGAGGATAAAAAATGGGAAAAATCGTATTACCCGATGGAAGCCCTGCCAATTCTTCTGGAATTGTTGGGCCTTCTGGCGAAAAACTAGTTGGAGAGTTGCCCGATAATGCGCCCGAAAGTATTGCGTTTGCGGTCATGTTTATCAAAAAGCTAACAGAAGAAGTAGAGTTTTCCGGCCTAGCTATAGTACCACTAAAAGATTTTCTGGCAATTACGGCTGGTGGGGCAGATGAAGACGCAAGCATCAGAGTTCGAACTGAAATGTACCTGCAACTGTTTGCATCCGAACTGAAAAAAAGAGACCCGAAGTTACTAGAGACTCTAAAAACCACCAAAGAGCTATATGCATATATGGTAAGCAATTATCGCATACAGGAACTTCCACCTTTTGGAGTTAATAGCGTTATTGTACTTAACTTTGAACAACCAGATGGGGACCAAGATGACAGCACTTCCGTACAAAGCGCAGATTCTACCAAACAAGACTAACTTAGTCGCCATACCTGTAAAAGACTACGTGGTTTTAGTACCTAAAAAGGATTTCTTTGACTTTGTTGCAGTCCGCGATTCGGTAAAAAACGCCGTTGGGGTACACCCCAACAACAATCAATATGTCTTAGTGCGAAAAGATGTTAATTCGGATAAAGCCTATGTTGCATTCTTCCGTGCTCTTGTACTTCCACAAGAGTTTCCAGTAGATAAGATTACTCAACATGTTTTTAATGTATTCAATGACTTTGTGCCACTACATGAGGTACGCGGAGGCAGACTCTCCACTAAAAAAACGTTGCTAAACACAAAAGCCAACCTAGCTGTAACCGCACTCTCAAAAATGAACATCACTTGACAGCTGCCAGTGCCTGTGCTATACTACGGGCACTGGAGGTGATGTTATGAAGCTACTGAACACAGCAAAGACTCTCAGACTTGGGGTTAATGGAAAGCGTAAGCGGCATTATGTTACATACTCACCAGAGGTTAATGCTATCAGTGGATACATTTTTCCAGATGAAACTTTAGATGCCCTTGAAACTCTACGAAATAATACTCTTGCGGAGGGGAAGAAAGAAGGGCCATATGTAATTGATATTTCGGTTGAGTCGGAATTTGTACTTGGTGCTGGATTGGAGGCTGCGTTTAGTCTGGGATTTATGATGGGCGCTAGACCCCTAAAACCAACCCACCATAGATTCTCTGTATATTTCTCCTACGATATTCCAGCCATCTTCCTTGCCGAAGGGGGGAGTGGACTTCCTGGTGACGTAAAAGAGTACGCAACTCGTAGTGATGTAATCACCATAATTGGGGATTTTGTTGAGGATTAATACATACATATAGACCGAAGGAGCTAAGTCATGAAAAATACGAACAGAATGAAGATTATCCTAAATGAGCTAAAAAAAGAAAAGAAAGCCACCTTAAACATTAAGTGGGTAAATCGCAAAGGGGAACATAAGAGCCGGATTGTGCGGGTTGCAGGAATTGCATACAATGGGAATGGTAGTCTAGTTGTGGTACTTAGAGACGCAAAACAGCCTAATATGCTGTTTAACCTTCCTATTGGGCGGATTACTGCAATCGAAGGTGTTAGTAAGTTTCGTTCTAAGACTTAGGTAACTTTGTGGGGCTGCGTCAACGCGGCCCCGCCCTACGTTTTCAGTGGAGGTGAATTTGATGAAAAAACGCCGAAAAAAGAAAAAAAAGCAAACTAGTAAGGTTAGCAATGCGTTTTTGCGGGCAATAGAGGACAAATTAGCACTAGACGGAAAACTTCCAAAAATACAATTAGTGTATACAACACATGCAAAAGCCAGATTTTCTCAGCGGTT
>Ga0256843_1001863_pt1 | contig 16039 bp, 17 predicted proteins | sample AlvinellametaG_FD_191572 | JGI IMG/M metagenome (GOLD analysis project Ga0256843, IMG submission 191572) | Pompeii worm associated microbial communities from hydrothermal vent at the East Pacific Rise, Pacific Ocean - Alvinella | ecosystem: Host-associated > Annelida > Integument > Unclassified ... | reverse complement strand
CCATTTTTATCTCGCACATGTTTGTTGACCATAACATAGTAGGCATCCCCTCTTTGACCACTGTAGTGCGTTGTTGTATCGGTATCAAAGTTCCAGTGTGGCGTATAGAGCGCTTCGAGTTTATTGTCCCCCTCTAAGTACTTGGTAAAAGCAGTTGGAGCGAACCAGAGTGAACCTACCCACTTCTTAAAGAGCTTTTGCGCCTCTTTGTGTGAGATCTTAAAAGGTATAAGCCCATCAATGCTTATAGGATTGTTTTGTTTACTAAGCGCTGGAGTTTTACAGTAAGGGCATAAGTCAGCCAAAATATATGATGGCCGGCTAAAAGATGCCCCACACTTTGTACAGGCGAGCTCTTGAGGATCTGTATGAAACTCTTTTATATTTTTTACATCACTATAAGGGTGTTTTTTTGGAGTAGCAGCCTCTATGGGCTTTTCTGTTTTACAAAAATCACACTCAAGCACCCCTGTAGCAGGTTTAAAAAGTAAAACTGCCCCACATGAGGGGCATGGATAGTTAAAAATCTTCAGTTTCATTACTCTTGTGGTGGAAGTGGTGGTGGAGTCTGGTTAAAAAAGCTGCTAAGAACTTCGCCCGCTTTTTGCCAGTTACTCATGCCTTGTGTCCAGATAAGTGTATCTTTGGTAATCTCTGCTCTGTTTATGCTCTCTTGTATCTGTGCTAGAGAGTATGGGCCAGTTTGTTGGTTGTTAATAGCCACATAGTACTGCACAAGCTGATTTGGCAGTGGTGGCGGTGTTTGTTGTTGGCTGCTTTGCGAAGAGCTTTGGTTCATACCGTTTGCCATCTGCTGTGCCATTGCCATTCCCATAGCCATACCCGCCATATCGGACATAGATGAGTTTGAGTTAGAGAAGGCCTTTGCACTTTGATACTTGAGATTATCATCAAGATTACCCGCAATTTGACGGCTTGTTCGCTCATCTAGCGCTTTTTCTACCTCAGGAGGCAGAGAGATATTCTCTACAAGAATCTTTGTAAGTTCAAGCCCATACTCATCAAAGTAAGGCTTCATATGCTCATTAAGGTAGTTGGCAAAGAGCTCATAATCTCGAGCCATATCAAGCGCAGGTGTTTTGCTCTCAGCCAAGATAGTCGGTAGTTTACTCAAAATAAGATTTGTAAGCTGATCTTCTATCTCATCTGTTGTAAACTCACCATCGGTTCCTACAATCTCCAAAAGAAATCTTTTCGCATCACTGATGCGAATCTCATAGGTTCCAAAAGCTCTAAGACGCACCATTGCAAACTCAGGATCTCTTAGCATTATAGGGTTCTTTGTTCCCCACTTAAGGTCTGTAAATCTTTTTGTACTGACAAAATAGACCTCAGCCTTAAAAGGAGAGTTAAAACCGTGATCCCAATGCTGTAGTGTCGTTAAGATAGGGAGGTTTTTTGTCTCTAGTTCATAGATGCCAGGACCTAAGATATCGGCAATTTGTCCCTCGTTGACAAAGATGGCAAGCTGTGATTCTCTTACAGTCAGCTTCGCACCATATTTTATCTCATTACCTTTACGGTTAAAGCGGTACACCATCGTGTCATGAGTGTTGTCAATCCACTCTATAACATCAATAAACTCACCACTGATCCAGTCAAATAGTCCCATCTATTTACGCTCCTTTTGTCTCTATCTTTGCCGGTTTTTCACTCTGTGGCACCGCTTCTATCTTCGCTTTTGTAGCAAGAAGTGCATCTTTGAGTTTTTTCTCAGTATCGTTTAACTCTTGCAGTGCTTTTTTACGAGCCTCTTTTCCTTCATTGGCAATACGCAGAGAGTCGTTGAGTGTATCGATAAAAGTCTGATTTGCTTTTTTGATACTTTCAATATCAAAGATTCCTCTCTCCATCTGTTTGCGAACCTCAGCATTTGCCTCTCTAAGCCCTTCGGCATTCTTCTCAAGCAGTTCATTTGTAAGGTCAGCCGCCTCTTTTGTAGCGATGGCCGCATCATGACTTCTAAAGATAGCCACAGTCTGTGCAAGTTGGTTTCTCCACAGTGGCACTGTATTTACAAGTGTTGATGTGATTTTTGAGATAAGTGACTTGTTATTCTCTTGAATAAGGCGAATACTTGGAAGTGACTGCATCGTTACCTGACGAGAGAGTCTAAGGTCATGCACGCGTCTCTCAAGCTCATCTCTGTAACCACGGATCTCTTTAAGCTCTTGAATAGCCATCATATCATCATTTGACTCTTGTACCTTTTTCTCATACTCAGGAATAATCTGCTCTTCTAACTCTTTTAGCTTGATCTCTCCAGCTTGAATGTAGATCTCCAGACTTCTAAAGTAGTCAAGGTTTGCTTCATAGAGCTTATCAAGAGAGACAATATCTTTTAAGAGTTTACTCTTATGTTTCTCAAGATCATTAGAGATTACATCTATCTGGTCACGAACCTCTTCATACTCCTGAATAAACTTTACAACAGGCTTGGCAGTACCGAGTAGTTTTTGCCACCATGAAATTTTTTGATTTGGATTGTATTTATCCATATCAAAACCACGAATTGATGCTACCATCTCATTAAGTGCAGCGCCTGCTGCTCCTAGTTCATTGTTTTGAACACCATCTATCATGCGGTTTGAGATATCATCTAGCTTCTCTTGTGCTGTTGCACCAAAGTAGATGATCTTTGTACGATCTTTTAAGTCAAGCTCACTTAAAGCTTGCTCTAGTTGACCTTTCTCTTCATCTATTACCTCTGGAATCGCCTCTGACTGTTTCTCTACTGTACTCTCTACTAACTCTTTTGTTTTTGTTTGCATACGCTTATCTCCTAGTTATTAATTTGCTGTTTTAGTGTATCTATATTGACATCAAGGTCAAACTGATTATTGTTTTTAAGACGATCAAGTTCTCTGTCAAAACGCTCTTGGACATCATCAAAAAGCCCCTCAAGTTTTGTATGTGTCTCATCGCTAATGTCATCACTCTCTAACTCAGTATAAGAGTTAAGCACATCTTTGACACCATCAAGATAGACCATTAAGAACTTTCTAGCCACGCGTATATCTTTTGGATCTTTTTGAATTGTCTCTAAAATCTCCTCTGATATCAGTAGAGAGTTTTCTACCTTTTTATGCAGTGACTCTTTTTTTACCAAAGTGAGCTTTTGCTCAATAAAATCCAACTTCTCTCTTGCTTCGTTGATAGTCTCAAAAAAGAACTCTTCTGAAATATCGCCCAGATTGGCTACAACTTTATCCTCTTTTGGATCAAAGCCATAGTAGAGGTAGTAACCCACAAATGCTACAAGTGCCAAAAAGCCGGAGTTAAGCACTGTTTTGTCTGAAATGACAAAAGCCGCATAAAAGACAACAAGGCCCAAAAGTGCTGCTGAGAGCATCTTGTAGGGTACCTTTGGGGCTTTAGCAAAGATACTCTGGTTGTAGATATACTCCTGCGTAAAGCCCTTTTTACTTAGGTACAAAACACCCAGATAGAGCAGTAGTGCAATAACATTAAGAAAAAATGACTCAATGTTTGCCATAAACAGAGCAACTATAACACTTAAGATAAACGGAATAGAAAAGCTATAGAGAAGAAATGGTTTTAAGAGTGTCTTTGTAATCGCTGTTGGTTCATACTTTTTAACTGCCATAGAGATCCTTACCTAAAAGTTTCTATAAGAGGATACATCGACGCAAATCCGATTGAGAAGCTTAAAAAGAAAAAGCCTAAAATCTTTTTGAGTATTTTTGAAAGCATTAGGTGCCTTTGTAATATAAAATCACAACATTCTAGCGTTTTTTTGTTAAAAAATATAATTGTGTATAATTCCACAACAGAAGAATAATCAAAATGGATGCAAAAATGACACCAAAAGAGCTAATGATAAGCAGATATGAAGCCTTTGTCAAAAGAGACTGGGAGTATCTAGAAAAGACCTCTACAACACAGACAAAAGAAGAACTTGCACTCACACCAGAGCTGGAGTGGCTCAAACTTGAAGTGCTTGATGCGTATGATGATATTGTCGAGTTTAAAGCCTACTACAAAGAGAATGGTAAAGTAGCTGTTTTACATGAGAGAAGTCATTTCATCCAAGAGGATGGTATCTGGAAATATGCCGACGGAGAGCTCTTTAACGCTAAAGTAGAGCGAAATGAGCCCTGCCCTTGCGGCAGTGGTAAAAAGTTTAAGAAGTGTTGTGCTTAAAGCGACTTTACAAAGACAAAACTTCGCTTTTTAAAGCCCTCTTTTGAATAAAACTTATGTGCGTCTACTCTTTTAAAACCTGATGAGAGGACAATCTTCTCACAGGCTGCCATCTTCGCATAGTCACTAAGATACTCTAACATCATCTTTCCATACCCTTGCGAACGCATAGGCTTGTCTGTAACTAGATCAAATACAAAGAGATGTCGCTTGTAGTAGAGGTTAGTCTGCACTGCAACCCCTGCATACGAGATCAACTTCTCTTTGTCAAAAAGGCCTATCATCTTATACTCCATATGACGCATCTCATAAATAAGATCTTCAAACTCATCATATGTCAAATGTGTACGTAACTGTACGACCAACTCATAAACTGTATCTAACTCTTTTAATGTCATTTCTCGTATTTGCATATGAAATCATAACCAAAAATTTATGATTATTTCGATATAATCGCGAAAATATTATACTAGGTAGACTTCAATGGTAACAGTACAAAATCTTACGATGCGCTATGGAAACAGAGTTCTGTTTCAAGACATCAACTTAAAACTAGACCGTCATAAAAGATACGGTCTCATCGGTGCAAACGGTGCCGGAAAAACAACTTTTTTAAAAATTCTCGCTGGAGAGATTACAGACTATGAGGGTGAAGTTATCATCCCAAAACAGTATAAAGTCGGTGTACTTGGACAAAACCAGTACGCTTTTGAAGACTTTACTATCATGGATGCTGTACTCTACGGAAACAAGCGTCTCTATGATGCCATCAAAGAGAAAGAAGAGCTCTACATGAGCGGTAACTTCGAAGATGATGCAGTAAATGAGCGTCTAGCAGAGCTTGAGACTATCTGTGTTGAAGAGGACCCAACTTATGAGTACGATGTAAACATTGCTAAAATCTTGGAAAATGTAGGTATTCCTGCTGAGAAGCACAACGAACTTATGAGCACACTCGATAGTGCAGACAAGTTCAAGGTTCTTTTGGCACAGGTACTCTACCCAAAACCAGATGTACTCTTTCTCGATGAGCCTACCAACAACCTCGACATTGAGACTATCAGTTGGCTAGAGCATGAGCTTCAGCGTCACGATGGTACTATGGTAGTTATCTCTCACGATAGACACTTCTTAAATGCTGTTGTTACAAACATCCTCGATGTTGATTATCAAAAGATTCGTGAGTTTACAGGAAACTATGATGATTGGTACATTGCAGCAAATGTAATGGCAAAACAGATGGAGCTTGATAACGCTAAAAAGCTCAAAGAAAAAGAGCAACTCGAAGCTTTCGTTCGCCGTTTTAGTGCCAATGCTTCAAAAGCAAAACAGGCAACATCTCGTCAAAAACAACTTGAAAAACTCAATATCGAAGATATCAAACCATCTTCACGCCGTGACCCAAGTATTGTCTTTAAAGCAAAAAGAACAATGGGTGATGAGGCTCTTGAGGTTATCGATGTATGCCATGCTTACGGAGACAATCAAGTTCTTAAAAACATCAGCTTTAAAGTAAATCCGGGTGAGAAGATTGCACTTATCGGTGGTAATGGTGTTGGTAAAACTACACTTATCAAAATCATTATGGAAGAGATGAAACCAAGCTGTGGTGGTGAGATAAAATGGGGTGCTACTATTGAGAACTCATACTTCCCACAAGATACAGCTGACATCATCGAGGGTGAAGGTACTCTTTATGACTGGCTTCGTGCATTTGATCCAAAACGCGACATCGCAGAGATTAGGAACTGTCTTGGAAGAATGCTCTTTAACGGTGAGCAGCAAGAAAAGTCTGTAGTAAGCATCTCAGGTGGTGAAAAACACCGTATGATGCTTAGTAAAATGATGCTTGAGGGTGGAAACTTCTTAGTGCTTGATGAGCCTTCCAACCACCTTGACCTTGAAGCTATCGTTGCTCTTGGTGAAGCACTTCACAACTTCGATGGTAATGTTATCTGTGTATCGCATGACCGTGAGTTACTCGATGCATTTGCAACACGCGTTATTGAGCTGCGTGAGGATGGAAGCTATGTTGACTTCCAAGGAAGCTATGAAGAGTTCGCAGAGGCAAAAGAGGCAGGAAAAATCTAGTGAAAGATTTTTTAGGACTTGGAATCGCCGGTAACTTCGCACTGCATCTAGACCAAGCAGGTGAAGCAGAGGACTTTAAAGATATTATTACAGAAGATGAGGCAGCTCCAAAGGGAATCTTTCCTTTCTATCTGCCATGTGAGAAAAATAGCAAAGCCCTACGCCCAAAAGATATACTCTTTACTTACCCACTCTCAAGTACAACTATAGCACTCCCTCAAGAGGCTGTAAATGTACAAGCAGAACCAGAGGTTGGACTTCTTTGTGAGATCACTTATGATGAGGCAGGAAGCGTAAGTGCTATTACTCCAAAAGAGTTTGCAGCTTATAATGACTGCTCTATCCGTGAAGCAGGCAGAGAGAAGATTAGCGATAAAAAGAACTGGGGCACGGAGTCTAAAGGTATTGCCGCACAACGCTTAGCAATTGATACATTTGCAGAGGGTGGCATTATGGACTCCTATGCAATCTGTAGCTTTTTAAAGCGTGATGGCGAGCTACATGCCTATGGTGAAGATGTGGAGCTTACAGGATATAGCTACTTTTATGACAAACTCAGCGACTGGATCGTTAAGCAGATAAACACTCAAGAGGATTTTGGTCCACTTGAAGATATCAAAAGCTACATTGCAGCGTGTAACTATCCTAAAAAACTCATCATCAGTATCGGTGCGACACGCTACACTGAGTATGGAGAGAATACTTTTTTACAAAGTGGTGATGAAGTGTGTGTAGTGCTTTATAACAAAGAGACAAACACCCTTGATGATGTTGTTGCTATTCTTAAAAACAACAAAACTGCTCCACAAAACATGAGCATTCTTGCACAAAAAGTTATCTAATGGCTCGTGGAAAGAAGCTTGATCTCTTTATTGGGGCTGATTTTGATGATGGCTGGAGTGAAGTAACAACTCCTGCAAAGAGTAAAAAAAGCTCTGAAATTAAAGAGCCACAAAAACACCAACTCTACTTCTCCAAAGAGAAGCGCCGTGGTAAAGTCGTCACCCTCGTTGGTGAGTTTTATCTACCAAAAGAGGATGCCAACAAACTTCTAAAGGAGTTAAAAAAGCGTCTTGGATGCGGTGGTACCTATAAAGATGCTTTTATGGAGTTTCAAGGAGATATAAAAGAGAAGCTTCGCCCTCTTTTAGTAGAGAGAGGCTTTGGCTTTAAACCAAAGCATTAGGCAATAAGTGTCTCTTCAATGCTTTTTGTCGTTGCTTCACTTACATTGGTAGTAATTACATATCTGTTACGACCACCCTCTTTTGCAGCATAGAGCATCTCATCTGCACGAGAGATAAGTATCTCATCTTTGAGTGCTTCATCTGCAACACAACAGACTACCCCTATAGAGATAGTAACAAACTCACACACTTTTGACTTCTCATGTTTTATCTCACGCGCTCTTACTGCATCGCATATCTCACGCGCAAGACGAGCACTATGTGTCTCATCTGTATCACTCAGCAATACTCCAAACTCTTCTCCACCTAATCTAAAGACATAGTCACTTGGACGCTTTAGAGTATCTTTAAGCACCTTGGCAACAGACTTGAGTGCAAAGTCTCCCTCAACATGACCATAAGTGTCGTTGTACTGTTTAAAGAAGTCAATATCGAGCATCATAAATGTAATGTAGGTATGGTTTCTTTTTGCCCGTTTTAGCTCACGCTCGTAGATAAAGTTGAAGTATCGTCTGTTATGAAGCCCTGTTAGAGAGTCTGTATAAGAGGCATTTTCAAGCTTTTTATTTGCTATTTTTAGCTTTTTGGTTGCGAGTTCAAGCTTTGTCTGATCATCTTGAATACTCTTAAAGACATAGTAAAGCACAGCTAAAATACCAATGATAATAATAGAGAGTATGATGCCTATCTTTAGAAGCATAGAGTTGTAGTTTTTCAGGAACTTTTTTCTCTCATAGTTGGCAATACTCACCTCATAACGAATAAGCTTTTGTAAAACCTGATGAATAAGATCTACTCTTTTTTCTAGTGTTCTTATCGATACTCTTCGTAAATCCCGCCCCTCTTTAATAGCTTGCAGGAGTCTTTTAAAGTAGCGGTTTGTTTTTTCTATCTCTGCATTTGTATACTCAACATACTCTATCTCTTGTGGACTTTTGTAGTGAGAAGCGTAACTCCCCCAGCGTTTTTCTATGAGATTGAGTGCTCTTTGCATCTTTTCAATAGTCTCAGAGGGACTCATCTCTGCGCGTGAGGCTTTGTAGAGAGTAGCAGCCAGATCATTATGATAACTCTGTAAAACATCATTGAGCTCGGTTACAGGAACTAGTGAGCCAAAATAGAGAGAGTCGATATTTTTTTTCATTGCATTGATGTAGCTTGTCCCCATAATACCTACAGAGATAAGGCCAATAGTTATCAATACAAAAAGAAATAAAAGCTTACTTCGTAACTTTAAAGCTTCAATAAACTGCATACGACTCCCTCTTTCTTCACTTTACTTAAGCATATTGTGTACCAAGATGGAGTGATTTTATGTTAAAATTCCGAACAAATTTTATGATCTAAAAGAGGATAGCCAGATGCAAGCACAATCAATAAAAACAGAAAAGTATCTCTCACAAGATGAGATACAAAAACATCTCGCAAATGTAGAGTATATCATTATGGCTGCACCTGCACCAGAGCACTTTAAAGATACTCCTATTCACTTTACTATATTTTTAAATACTGCCCAGCAGATACCACAAGATATTCAAGCAGCTATTTTAGAAAAGTTTAGAGAGGAGCATGGCATAAAAGAGCCAGCAGAGCTTATGAGTCAACTTATGCCTGTTGGCTTTGCTATCAGTCATGCCCAAGATACTCCAATGCCAATGCTACTTGTAAAACCAGAAGATCAAAGAAGCATACCAAATGTTCCTATGCATGTTATGGATTTTCTAGCAGATTCAGACAACTTTGACGAGGCAAAAAAGAAGAGTCTCACAGGCTGGAGCTACTCTTACGAGTAAAATTTCACACAATGCAACTAAAGTTGCAAAGCTACTTACTTTACTCCTCTATAATACTCCTTAGATATAAAATTATAATTCTAAGGAGATATATCATGAAAAAATTCGCAATATCAACACTAGTGGCATCACTACTTTTAGGTGCTTCACTCTATGCAAACAGTGAAATCAAAAGTGTAAAAGAAGTTAACAAAAGTGCCGTAAAAAAAGGTGAGCAAGATGCTCTTGCTGGTCAAAAGAAACTTATTGAAGAGGCTATCAACTCTTTAAAATACACAAATGATGCACTTGTAGCATTAACACAAAACGATAAAGAAAAAGCACAGGCAAATATTGAAAAAGCGCTTGGAAAACTCGAAGTAATCTTAAGTGCTAAAAATGCTCCAAAACTGCTTCCAATTGATAGTAGAGTAACAATGGTAGAGTTTATTGGAACAAAAAAAGATGTTGAGAGAACTGTAGATACTGTTAAAGATCTACTTGATGACAACAAAGTACAAGTTGCTCGTACTCTTTTAAATACACTACAAAGTGAGATTGACATTACAGTTGTAAGTCTACCACTGGTAACTTACCCAGATGCACTAAAACTTGCAGCTAAGTACATTCATGACAACCAAATTGACAAAGCAAAAAGTGTTTTAGAAGTAGCACTCTCTACTTTCGATCAAACAACAACAGTAGTTCCATTACCACTACTTAAAGCGACTGATCTTATCAATGTATCAGCTGAGCTCTCTAAAAATGGTAAAAAAGAAGAAGCGCTTAAATATCTACAAGCAGCAGAAGATGAGCTAGATGTTGCAGAAGCACTTGGTTATGTAAGTCACTCTGACACTACATACAAAGCACTACATGAAGTTATTAAGCATGTAAGAAAAGAGATCAAAGGTAAAAACCAAGCTGAAAAACTCTTCGATGAGTTAAAAGCAAAACTTAAAGACTTCAAAGCAAAAGTATTCTCTGAAGAGCCTAAGAAAAAGTAATCTCTTAGAGAGATGAGGCTAAGGCCTCTATCTCATCTATCTCTTTTACAATCTCTTTTGAGAGATTTTTACACCCCTCTTTTGTAACTAAGATATCATCTTCTATCCGAATCCCAATTCCTCTATATTTTTTAGGAACTTTTTTATTCTCTTTATCAAGATAAATTCCTGGTTCTATTGTTAAAACCATTCCTGCTTTTAGGGCTATCTCTTTGCCTTTTTTATCTTTATATGGGCATTGGTCATGTACATCTATTCCCAACCAGTGACCTATTCCATGTGGATAAAGCTCTTGAAGTTTTCCCTTTTTAATGACCTTTTTAACACTCCCTTTGAGTATGCCAAGCTCTATTAGCCCTTTAGCCAAAAGCTTTTGTGCCTTCTTTTGTAGCTTAGAACGAAGTACTCCCTCACGCACCATTGCAATTATCTTCTTCTCAACCGATAAAACAAGAGCATAGAGCTCACGCTGCTCTTTTGTAAAGAGTCCAGATGCAGGGATAGTTCGTGTTATATCACTTGCATAGCAGTTATACTCACAACCCGCATCAATCAAAATAAGATCATCTTTTTCTATCCTAGCAGCGTTGTTGATGTAGTGGAGTGTGTTGGCATTATTTCCCGCAGCAACGATTGAAGTATAGGCATCACTCTGTGCACCGTTTTTACGAAAAACATACTCTATCTCAGCTTGGAGCTCATACTCATAAGAGCACGCTTTTGCCTTTTGCATAGCTCTGTGGTGTGCCTCTTTTGTGATGGCTATTGCCTTTTTCATTACAGCTATCTCTGCTGCTGATTTTACAAGGCGCATAGACTCTACAATCTTGGCACTGTTTTTAAAACTGTAAACCGCTTTTGCGTGAGACTTAAGAAGCTTTACTTTTGAATAATCAAGTGCAAAGTCATAGTAGAGGTGATTGATTGAAGGCATAAACTCTTTTAACTTTTGTGAGAGTGTAGTATACTCAAAAACATCATCTACCATAAAGCGCTCTTTAGCCAGTGTAACACCCAAACGCTTACCGTTCCAAAGCTCCTCTTGTTTCTCTTTTTTATAGACAAACAAAAAGATCTTCGTCTCTTTCTCTTTTTTTATAAAAAGAAGAGCACTCTTGTCCTCTTCAAAGCCACTGAGGTAGTAGAAGTTACTATCTTGTCTAAAAGGGTACTCGGTATCGTTTGAGCGTACCTTTGGCTCTGCACTAAAAAAGAGTGCGAGAGAGTTTTTCTTCATCTTTGCAGCAAACTGCTCTCGTCTTTTTTTGTACTCACGCTCTGCTATCAAGCTTTACACTCCAGTGTTACTATCCACTCAGACAAAGCTTTACTTGCGTCATTAAGCAGAGCATTGAGTGCTTTTACTCCCCCTTTTGCATCAGCACTAACACAAGGCTGCTCTTTTTCAAAGTGCATACTCTTTACAATCTCTCCACTGCCTGCATCAATAAGAAAAAATGTCACAGCTATTTTTGCATAAGAGTCTGTCTGTACCTCATTATAGTACTGCATAAAAGTCTCAACTCTACTCTCTAAAAGGTATCTGTTTTTTGCTTTTGAAGCCTCTCCTATAACACTTGAAAAAGCATTACTCTTTGCTACAGCTTCTAAAAAGCTCTCTGTTATAAACTCACTTGGGCGTTTAGTCCACTCTGACTCTGTGTAGCTGTATGACTCCATACCACTTACATAGTACATCTTCTTACGCATCAACAATGGTGATGTATTTACTTTGGCAACTCTGAGTGTCTCTTTACAGGCTTGACTCTTTTGGACTACATCAGCACTCTTTTGAAGTTCATAGGCTCTATATGGTGGGTATGTTGTACTACATGCAGACAGAAGCCATACGCCTATAACAAGATAAATATATTTCATTCCTACTCTCCTGGTGCTTTATGTAAAGCTCTTTTTTTGTAAATAATATCTGAAGGGCTCTTCTGTAATGACTCTATTGAGTCTTCAAAATCTATCATAAGGTAACGACTCTCTTTCATCGTATTTTCAAGATCACGAGTCAGACTTTCAAAACTCACTTTGGCATCTTCAAAAGAGTTTGCCATATCTTGCATCTTATCATCCATCTGAAGATAGGTCTCTGTAATAGAGGCAAATGAATCGTTGATTCCCTTCTCCCACTCAACTGTTTTATCAACAAAAGCGTCAATATTTGGTACTAGTTTATCTATTTTTGCGGTGATACTGTCAACATTTTTTGCCGTTGCGTGCATATGTTCAACTGTGTCAGCATCAAGAACCTGATCTATCTTCTCCATTACATCTGCACTCTTTTTTAACAGACGGGCTATCTCCTCTTGGTTTTTATTATCCAAGAGTTTTTGTGTCAGACGCAGTGTCTTTGTCATTTCTGCTGTCATATCACCCAGAGTATTTTCAACACTCTCAAAAAATGATGGAACAGATCGTATTACAGGATACTCTTCACCCTCTTTCTTTGTAAGCGGTGGGGCATCATGCTTTGTTTGCGTGAGGTTTATGTATGTCAGTCCTGTAATACCCTGTGCTGTTAGTTTCGCAACTGTTGACTCATTGATAGGGGTACTCTTTAAGATATCAACAGTTACTTGAACCTGTGCAGAGTTCTTTTTGTTAATGCGAAGATCAACAACCTTTCCTACAGTAATACCACGAAACTTTACAGGAGCATCAAGGTTGAGTCCAAAAACAGACTCATCAAAATAGATCAGATACTTCTGTGTCTCCTCATCATTTGATGGTTTTAACATCCAGTATGCAAATGCTAACAGTAGGGTAAAACCAATGAGTACAATGACTCCTACAAAAGTATAATTTACTTTATTATTCATATTGTCTCTTCTCTTTTAAAAAATGTTTTTATAAATGGGCTATCTACTTTTGTAACCTCATCCAAGGTGCCCTCAAAGGCTATCTTTTTGTTCTCTATTATAGCAACTTTATCTAAAGTATCATAAATGGAGGCCAGATCATGCGTAACCATAACAATGGTAAGACCCAGCATATCATGCAATTTTAAGATCAACTTATCAAACTCACGCGCAGAGATAGGATCAAGTCCACTTGTTGGTTCATCCAAAAAGAGCAGTTTTGGATCCATAGCAAGTGCACGCGCAAGTCCTGCTTTTTTCTTCATTCCTCCAGAGATCTCTGAGGGGTAAAGGTGTGCATCTTCAGGCTTGAGCCCTACTAGATTGATCTTAAATTTCACTATCTCATCTATCATAATCTTATCAAGGTCGGTATACTCTATCAAAGGCAAGGCAATGTTCTCTTTGAGTGTCAAAGAGGAAAAAAGCGCTCCAAACTGAAAGAGAACTCCCCATCGCTGACGCAACATCTGTGCATCTTTTTCGCCTATTTTACTAATATCTTTTCCCAAGACTTCAATCGTACCCGATGCAAACTCCTGAAGCATAACCATCTCACGCAGCAGCGTTGTCTTACCACAACCACTCGGTCCTAAAAGACCATAGATGTCACCTTCGTTAATGGTTAAGTTAAGCCCGTCGTGAACTACTTTCTCACCAAAGATTGTACGAACATCTCTTACTTTTATCATCTCCATCTTAAATTCCTAAGTTTGTAAGTAAAATGGAAAAAACAGCATCACAGACAATTACTGCAAAGATAGACTCCACAACACTTTTTGTTGTGTTAAAGCCTATGCTCTGTGTATCATCTTTTACCATCAAGCCTCTATAGATTCCAATAGAAGCGATCAAAAAGGCAAAAAACGGCCCTTTTAAAATACCAATAACAAAGTGCTTCGTATCAACTACTTCATTTAAACGATCTAAAAAGAGTGAAGGGGTGATATGCAAATCAATGTTAGCGATTAGCATTCCACCAAAGATCGCCATCATATCTGCTAAAAAGATCAAAATCGGCATTGTAATCATCAAAGCAATAATGCGTGGCAGTACTAAAAAACGAAATGGCTCAAAGCCCATAGTACGCATAGCATCAAGCTCTTGAGTTATCTTCATTGCCCCAATTTGTGCTGCATAGGCAGAACCACTCCGTCCAGCAATTACAATGGCAGTAATAAGGGGAGCTAGCTCTCGAAATATAGAGATACCAAGCATATCGACGATAAAGATATTTGCCCCATAGAGCTTAAGCTGATAGGCTGACTGGTAGGCGACAACAAGCCCTATAAGAAAACTTGTCAGAGCGATAATACCAAAGGCCTTAATAGCACTCTCATAGATCTCAAAAGCGATCTCTTTAAAACGGATATATTTTATAGAGGTCATATAACGAATGTTAGAGATAAAAAGTCGTCCAAAAAAGTGTATAAATGAGAGAAAACCACTGTAGTAGTCATAAAATATCTGCCCTACTCGCTCTAAAAAAGAGTACTTTTTTGGCTCTAAAAAGAGAGCATCAGCTTCCCCAATATTTTTTTGAACCAACTCTAAAGTAGCTGCTTGATCCTCATTTTTGAAAAGAAAATCGACAGAGATATTGCGTTTTGAGAGTCTCTTTTGCACTCTGTTAAGAAAGAGTGCTCCTGTAGTATCTAAGTAGGAGAGTTCTTGTAAGTTAATAATAACACTATCAACATCATTACATGAGACCTTTTCAATCTCTTTTTGTAAAGATGCCACATGATATACCGTAAGCTCACCCTTTAGTGTAAGGGTAAGCCTGTTTTTTTGAAAATCTACAACAAGCTGTTTTTGCATATAAACCTAAAAATCTCTTTTAAGTAGTTTATCTACTTTCAAAATCGTAATAATTTTATCTGCCTGTTTACCAACACCTTCAATGATTGTATCTTCACCATTTACAGTATCAGGTGCCGGTCCAATATGATCTTTTTTGATGCGAATAGCCATTGTAAGTCTGTCAATCACAAAACCTGCTACATCATCACCATGACGCATAACGATAAAACGAGTATCTTCTCCCTGTTTTTTTGGAGGTAGACCAAACTTTAATCGTAAGTCAATGAGTGGAATAACGGCACCACGGAGATTAAAAACCCCTAGAACATAAGGTGGAACCTGTGGTACACGCGTCCATGTAAAGGGTTTGATGATCTCTTGAATGGAGAGAATAGGCACTGCATACTCTTCATCACCGATGATAAACCCTACAAGTTGTACAACATCATCAAGATGCTCTACAACACTGCTGTCTTGTTGTGCGGACTGTTTGTTAATTATATCTTTTAGTTTATCACTCATTATAAGAACTCCGATTTAAAGTTAACATTTCTCTGAACTACACTCGCCAAATAGTCAGCTGAATATGGTTTTGTAATATACTCAATCATACCAGACTCAACACCACGCATTCTGTCAGCTTTTGCTGTACGAGAAGTTACGGCGATAAGTGGTAAGTTTTTGTATCTGTTATATTTTTTGATCTCACTTGCCAGTGTGTATCCATCCATTCTTGGCATCTCGATGTCAATAAGCATCGCATCAAAAGTATAATCACCCGATTTTAAGATATTGAGGGCCTCTTGACCATCACCCGCTTCTACAAGTGTTACACCCATAGGCTCAAGTGCTTTACGCATGATTGTTCTATCTGTTTTAGAGTCATCAACTATCATGATTACATAATCACTCGGTTGTGTCTTCTCTTTTGTAGCAGCTGCATCTTCCATATCACTCATAGTAGATGCTTTTACATTTTTAGCGATATCCATCAGTGCTACAACATCTACAATAAGTGTCACACCACCATCACCACGAATAGTTGCTCCCGCAATTCCCTCAATACCTTTGAGGTAATCTCCAAGAGATTTGATAACGATCTCTTCTTGTCCTACAAGTGTATCTAC
>Ga0256843_1001862_pt1 | contig 16044 bp, 10 predicted proteins | sample AlvinellametaG_FD_191572 | JGI IMG/M metagenome (GOLD analysis project Ga0256843, IMG submission 191572) | Pompeii worm associated microbial communities from hydrothermal vent at the East Pacific Rise, Pacific Ocean - Alvinella | ecosystem: Host-associated > Annelida > Integument > Unclassified ... | reverse complement strand
CCTCTTTGACCCGCTCTAGAGCTCGGGGAGCCAAGATCACCATGGTTAAACCTGGGGGAAGGGCGAGACCCTTTTGAGAACTGGCGATAATCACGTCGATGTTTTGTGCCGACATGTCAATGGGATCAGTAACAAGCATGCTAATCGCATCGACAATAAAGAACTGATTGTTTCTCTTGGCATACGCCCCCATAGCATCAAGATCATACAGGTGTCCCACACTGGTCTCATGGGCATTGACAATCAACGACGTAAATTGCTCTTTGGGTGCAAGCGCTTCAATATCATGCAGGTTGGTGTTGGCAACTTTAAAGTCATGATGAGGAATACCGTGGGTTTGACAGATCTGCACAAAACGCCCCCCAAAGCCCCCACCATTAACCACAAGGGCATTGTCCTCTTGATCCAAGAGGTTCATTACCACCGACTCCATCCCCGCCGTTCCTGAAGCGGTAAGGAAAATTACCCGAGACCCCTCAGGGGCATTAACCATCTCCAAAAGTCCTCGCTCACAGGCAAAGGTCACCTCTGAAAAGGCACTGTTTCTAAAGTACGGGGTCTGCTTGGCTCCAATGGCAAGAATCTCCTCACTCATTTTCACCGGACCGGGGGTAAAAATATAATAATCTTCATATATCATCGGGTTATTTCTCCTCTTTTTTATTTTTTTTACTCTCGTTATACTCCAAAAGAACCCGATTAATACTGACCATATCACTAGGGGTTAGCATCTTGGATTTACGCTTGCCTCGTTGAATGAGTGATGCAAATTCTGCAATCATATACCGCAATCCACACCCCTCAAACTCATAGTTAAACCGCATGGTCTTATGCACATCCTCAAAACGTACCTCAAAAGTCTGAGTTAACCACCATGGTGCAGGGATATAGATATACCCCTTGGTTCCAGAGATCACCGCGTCCCCTTCGGATTTGGTTCCAATAGCAACGTGCGAAACCCCATAGGTACCATTTTTATGCTCGGTAACAATCAGGTTATTGATATCATACCCCTTCTCTTGATCGATCTGATCGAAGAAGTTCATCTTTTTACTTTTGCCTAGAACTTTATTGACCAACAAAGAGGGGTAACTCGAAAGAATACTTGTCGCCCCTTGCGCAATAAATTGATCAGAGTAATCTTTCTCTTTATAGAGTGAGGTTCGTGTGGCACGCACCCCTTTGACCTCTCCAATAACCCCTGTATCGATCTCTTTTAAGAGTTGATTAAAAGCAGGTAAAAAGGCTGTTTTTACCGCTGAGAGTAGAACTTTTTTCTCTTTTTTAGCCAGAGAGAGCAACTCTTTGAGCTCATTTTTATTGAGTGCCAATGGGTTTTCACACAAGACATGTTTCCCTGCTTCGAGTGCCTTTTTTATGTACATGTAGTGATCTTTAAGTGCGGTATCGATATAGACCGCTTGAATGGGTGTATCTAAAAACTCATCGTAATTATCATGACCATATTTGACCAACTCATTATCTTTGGTAAACGCTTTTATCGCTAAAAAATCGGTACCAAAAATACGGTTTACCACAATATTTGAGACATATTGCGACTCATCCACAAAGGCTTGGGTATCTCGACCCAATCCAACCATTCCCATCTTGATTGTATCAAAATTCTCTTTTCTTAATTTGGTACTAGAGATCCCCTCTGTACGGGGAAGATACTCTACATGAGTATACTCATTGAGATAATCAAATGCCCCGACCCAATCATCGCCAATGGCAAAGATATCCACATCATACTTGACCATATCTTCGGCTTTCTGATTTTTGTGGGTCTCAATGATAACTTTATCAACAAAGTCCAATGCCTCTATCGCCTTGACACGTTTTTTGGTGCTTTCAGAGACATTAAGCTTTCCACGAGAGCGATCATAATTCTCGTCAGTCACCCCAACAATCAGATAATCCCCCAAGGCCTTCGCCCGTTTTAGTAGGTTCAAATGACCCACATGCAGCATATCGTACGTTCCATAAGTGATTACTGTTTTTTTGTTCTTCATGGTTCCAATTTTAACGCTTTTTATAACTATTTTTACAAAGAGTTATACTTAGAATCACAAATCAAAATTGCTTGGGACAAATAGTAACAATAAAAGATAAAATATTTACAATCTATTCATCTTTTTGATATATAATGTTGGATATCGTTTAAGGATTTATGGAATGGGTAAAACTCTATCTATACTACTACTCTTCACCTTCGCTCTTCTGGCTCAACCCACTCAATCACTCTGGGATCAATTGGAGCATTTTCAACATCAAAAGCGTCCCCAAAGTGCCCTTAAAATAGTAGAACAACTCTATAAAAAAGCACAACTAGAACATAATCAGACCGCACTAATAAAAAGCATTCTTCTTCGTGAGAAGTTCCAGAGTCAACTCCAAGAGGAGGAGAGCTCACTCTATGTTATTGAGGATCTTCAGAAGGAGCTTAATCAGACCAAAGCCCCTATAACTAGAGCCCTACTCCACTCGCTCTTGGCTCAACTCTATGAACACTATCTTGATACCCACTGGTATGAGATTACAGAGCACACCACAAGCAACCCCAAAGAGATCTCGACATGGAACATGGCAACCTTTATTCAAAAAATTACCCAGCACTATCATGACTCTCTAGAGAAGTCAAGCCAACAGATACCCATAAGCAACTACCAAGCTATCTTGCTTGAAAAACCAGAGAATCAACAACTTCGCCCCACCCTCTATGATTTTCTCGCCTATCGAGCTTTAGCATTTTTTCAAGATCCTCGCTATCAACTCATAGAGCCCAACATCACTTCTTATATCAAAGAGAAAGAGGCATTTAGTGGTATTAACTACTTTATTCAATACCCCTTTAACAATCAATCTCCTCAACCCTTGATCTATCAAGCACTTAAGATCTATCAGGATCTTTTGCAACTGCATCAAAAGAAACATCACAAAGATGCTCTTGAATATGCCAACTTAGAACGTCTTAAGTTTGTCTATAACCACTTTAAAGGAGAGCAACGAGATACCTACTATCTTGATGCACTCAACTCACTTATCTCTCAAGACCCTCAAAGTGAAGCACTCTACTACCAAGCAGAATACTATTTTGAAAAAGGTGATCTTACCAAAGCCCTCTCTTATCTTAATCAGGCAATCAAAAGTAAACGTCCCTATCTTGTCTCGGTAGCACAATATCTCAAAGATCGTATTCTTTCCCAAAAACTCTCACTGACCATGGAGCGGGTCAACCTGCCTCATGAGAATCTACTGGCTAAGATAGGCTACAAAAACATTAAAAAAGTATTTATCAAAGTGCTTCAACTCTCTCCTTCGGCATATCAGAGCCTCAAACAGACCTATGGATCTGACCAAAAAAACTACATCAAACAGCTACAAAGCTACAAAGAGTTTACCCTTAATCTACCACAAACCAACGACCATAAAGAGCATACAACAGAGGTCTCTTTGGGGAGTTACCCTTTGGGTATCTATCTCTTTTTAATCTCCAAAGATAAAAACTTTGATAACCTTAAAAACATGCAGATCAATTTTGTCTCCAAAATGGCACTCATAGAACAAGATAACCAACTACTCATTCTTGATCGTGCCTCAGGTAGCCCACTCAAAGGGGTAAAAGCCAACTTCTATCACCCCTATTATGATCCTAAAATAAAGCAGTATACCAACAGCAAGATCACCACAGAGTACAGCAGTGATGAGGGATTTATTGAGAAACCTAAGTTTAAAAGTGCCTACTTTGTTGAGTTGAGCAACCAGAGTGATTTTTTAAGCAGTGGCGATCCACTCTATCGCTCACTCGAGAAGCCAACCGAACAAAAACTGAGCCAAAAAACACTCTATCTCTTTACCGATCGTGCCATCTATCGACCCGAACAACGCATCGAGTTTAAAGGTTTAGCACTCAAAAAGTATCCCAATCATGCACCTAAATTACTAAAAAATCAACATATTAAACTCTCACTCCTTGACCCTCAAGGACGACGCATTGAGAGTCAAAACTTTTCACTCAATGCCTTTGGTACCTTTAGTGGCTCTTTTTTGATCCCCAAAAAATCTCTACTAGGACGTTATGAACTCAAAGCCGAAGAGGGATTAATTGGTCGAAAGTTTATCCATGTCCAAGCCTATAAACGTCCTAAGTTTGAGATCACATTTGCTCCACTCAAAGGGAGTTACCGACTCGGAGATCGTATCACCATCCATGGAGAAGCAAAAAGCTATACCCAAAGCCCCATCGATCAAGGCAAGGTTCGATACCATGTCTACCGAAAAGCCTCGTTTCCTTGGCATCTTCCGTGGTATCCCATGCCCACATCCAATGATATAGAGGTCGCTTCAGGTCAGGTAAAAACCAAACAAGATGGCTCTTTTAGCTTTCAGTTTAAAGCCCTCCCTGATCCTACCATTCCCAAAGAGGAACAGCCCAACTTTACCTATCAAATTAGTGTAGAGATAACCGATACAACAGGGGAGACCCAGATCAAAACCAAAGAGCTTCAGTTAGGTTTTGTCGCACTCAATGTGGCACTCAATATTCCCGATGAGATCAAAAAAAGTGATCCCAAAAGCCTTCTTATCGAAAGTAAAAATCTTGATGGTACCTTGGAACCTCTTGAGGGAGAGCTTACCATTGAGCAGGTTTTACCTTCTAAAAAACTCTACCGTACACGTTACTGGTCAATGGTCGATCGCCCAACTTACGATAAAGAGAGTTTTGAACGACTCTTTAAACACTATACCTATGATGAAAAGAAGCTTCGTCTTAAACCGATAAAGAGACTCCATGTTAATACAAAAAAATCAAAAAAACTTCTTTTAGGAAATCTTGAGGAGGGGCAATATCTTTTAACCCTTACCAGTGAAGATCGCTATGGAACCAAACTCAAAAAGAGTAAAATGATTACCATCTATAGCATGCAGAGTTCTACTCCCCCTTACCCCACCTATCTCTGGACAAAACTCAATAAAAAGAGTTTTAAAGTGGGGGCAACTGCCACATTAAACATTAAAAGTTCTGCTACAGATGCCATGGTCTACTTTATGCTTTATCGAAATCAAGAGGTGATTCAAAGCAAATGGATCCCCCTTCATCAGCTCCACAAAGAGCAGATCCCTATCCAAAAAGAGGATCAGGGAGATCTCCACTATCAAATACTCCTCGTCCAAGACAACCGCCCCTATATCCAAAAAGGTACCATTCCTGTACCATGGAATAATCATCTAAACGTTGAGTTGCTCAGCTTTAGAGATCACCTTAAACCCAATGAGAAAGAGCAGTGGCGTATTCGTGTTACAGATCCAACCGAAGAGAAGATAGAAGCCGAGATGGTTGCTACCATCTATGATGCAGCACTTGACCAGATCTTACCACACCAATTTGATCTTCCTTTCATCTATCCTCACTATCAGTTCCCCTACAGAGCCTCATGGAGAGCACACGACTTTAAAGCACAACATCTCTATCGATACTGGTCTCAAGCCAAAGCACCTCTTGAGCGACACTTCTATCGACTCAACTGGTTTGATCTCATTCAAGATACCCAAAGTTACCGTATCTATGAGCAGGCAGTCCCCTCTCCTCAACCAGTAACTGCTTTAGCTTCAAACAACAATCCAGAAGCGGTGCCAATTGATAGCATGATAGAGCCAGAGAAGAGCCCCAATCCCATACCCATTCGCAAAGACCTCTATGAAACCTTACTCTTTGCTCCGCACCTTAGAAGCAATGCCTCAGGAGAGATTATTGTAGATTTTACAACCAATGGAGCATTAACCCGATGGAAGTTTTTAGGCTTTATACACAATAAAGAGCTTAAGATGGCAACCATAGAACGAAGCTTTGTTACCCAAAAAGAGCTTATGATTAGCACCAATCCTCCACGCTTCTTCCGCCAAGGGGATCAAATTGTACTACAAGAGAAGATTGTTAATATGCAAAATCATGAGATTAATGGTAGCTGTCATATGGAGTTACTTGACCCTAAAGATCAACACCCCATTATTCCTGCTAAAAGCCAAAATTTCAAGATTCCCCCCAATGCTTCAACGACCATAGCGTTTAACTTTAGGGTACCAAAAGATCAAAATCTCTCTGCCCTCATACACCGCGTAACAGCCAAGAGTGGCGCTTATGAAGATGGGGAACAAAAGCTTATCCCTATTCTCTCGAACCAAACCCTTATTACCCAGAGTCTACCCCTCTGGGTCAATGCCCAAGAGCAGAGAACAATCTCTCTTCCTTCGTTGACAAAACAGAACCAAACCACCCCCTACCGTACCTATTTGGAATTTAGCAGTAACCCTACATGGTATGCACTACTGGCACTGCCTTATCTGATGGAGTCTCCTTATGCCAGTAATGATATGCTCTTCTCTCGCTACTTTGCCAATATGATTGCTCAAAGAATCATTAAGGAGAGTACTAAGGTTCAACTCTTTCTCAAAGCGTGGCAAGCTGAAGATCAGCTCAAAACCCCTCTCGAGAAAAAAAGCCAACTCAAATCAATCCTACTGCAAGAGTCTCCATGGATGCTTACCGCACAAAACCAGACCCAACAGATGCATCAACTTAGCAATATTTTAGATACTCAAAAGCTTAAAGAGGGAGCAAACAAGAGCTTTAAGTCACTCATTAAAAACCAAAATCACGATGGAGGATGGTCATGGTTTAATGGAGGCAAAAGCAACTGGTTTACCACCCAATATATCCTACAAGGATTTGGAGAGCTCAAACAGCTTGGAGTAGATCGACGGGATGATCCCCACCTTAAAGATGCCCTTGCCTATATCGATCAAAAACTACTCCAGAGCTACCAGACGCTAAAAGAGAGTGTTGATGCCAACATAACACACTGGAAAGCTGACCACCTAAGCCCACTGGTTATTCACTACCTCTATACTCGAAGTCTCTATCAAGACAAAATCCCTCCAGCACTTCTAGAGCCCTATCGCTACTATCTCTCTCAGATAGAGGAGTATTGGATGGAAAAAGAGATCCATCAACAAGTATTAATGGCACTGACCATGCAAAAGACCAACCATCACGATACTGCCATGAAGATTTTAACTTCACTAAAAGAGCGTGCCATTATCGATCAAGAACAAGGGATTCACTTTAAGTATATCCATACCCCCGATACCCTCGCAACACCGATCGAGACACAAAGTCTTATGATTACACTGTTTGAACATCTAAGCAATGATACCACCTTTATCCATGGACTTAAACGTTGGTTACTCAAAAACAAACAGACCAACCACTGGTCAAGTACCAAATCCACCACCATGGCGATCTATGCACTTCTCTCTAACGGAAAACTCTTTGAGTCCTCACAAGCTGTAACCATTGAGTTTACCCCCCCTATTAAAGCGATTCAGCATTCTCTCGAAGAGGCACTAAAAAAGAGTGATCAATCTGCAGGCTATCTCTATATTCCCCTAAAGTTATGGGATCATAATCTATCGGCTGTTGTACTTAAAAACCCCAATCCTGCTCCAGCATGGGGAGCAATCTATTGGCAATATCTCCAACCCCTAAACGAGATTAAAACCACACCACCTAACCAACCAATTTCTATCCAGAAAGAGATCTACCTTATCAAAGAGAACCCAAGAGGGAAGAAGCTACTCAAACTCAACCAGACAACCCTACATGTAGGTGACAAAGTTAAAGTGCAACTGAGTATTCATCTCGATCGAGATATGGAGTATCTCATGATAAAAGATGAGCACGCCAGTACCTTTGAGCCAACCAATCGACTCAGTCAATACAAATGGCAAGGAGATTTTGGCTACTATAAGAGCACTCAAGATAGTGCAACCTATTTCTTTGTTGATCGACTTCAAAAGGGAACCTACATCTTTGAGTATCCACTTTTTGTTACCCATCAAGGTTCATTTAGTAGTGGTGTTGCCACCATCGAAAGTCTCTATGCACCCGAGTTTAGAGCCCACAGTAAAGGAGTAAATATTCATGTTAAATAGACTACTACTGCCACTCATTAGCCTACTGATTATCTGGTTGGGCTATACCATCTATCAGCTTATACAAGAGGATCGGTGCAACAATCAAGAGAGCATCCAATCGCTACAAACAGAGCACCCTCAACGCCCCTCTAACCAGCATCTCTCTGGTTACTATGAGGAGCCAATCCTCCCTTGTCCCTCTAAAAGATGATGGTTTTATTACCATGAACAAAGACCCGATCATTCAAAACCAGACCCAAAGCACGTGAGAGCACAATCTTCTCGACATCACGCCCCGCCCGTTGCATATCTCGCCACTCAAAACGGTGATTAACAGGAATCACATCTTGAGCAATAATGGGTCCTTCATCCAGATCATCGGTCACAAAGTGTGCCGTAGCACCAATAATTTTGACCCCACGTTCATACGCTTGTTTATAAGGATTAGCACCAATAAAAGCAGGTAAGAAGGAGTGATGAATATTGATAATCTTTTTAGGATAAGCCGAAACAAAGTTTGGGGTTAAAATACGCATATATTTTGCCAAAACAATCAAATCAAACGCATGCATATTAATCTGTTTCATCATCTGTGCTTCATGCTCCTCGCGACTCAAGCCTTCTGCTGAGATATGAAAAAATGGGATCTCAAAACGCTCTACCAAGGCTTTAAGTGTATTGTAATTGGCAATAACCGCTTCGATATCGGCATCCAACTCTCCTGCCTCATGTCTTACAAGAATATCCCCAAGGGCATGCGACTCTTTGGTTGCTAGAATAATAATCTTTTTACGTTTAGGAGCAATCACCTGAAGATTGGCTCCCGTAGGGATTACAGCAGTGAGTGCTTGGTTGAGCTCTTCAATATCAAAATCTCCCGTCACCACCGTACGCATAAAAAAACGCCCCTTCTCACGATCCACAAACTCTCGGTTGTTCTCAATGTTTAAATTGCGATCAAAAAAGACTTTTGAAATCTTATACACCAGCCCCTTCTCATCAGGACAATCAATCAATACCCGCACACGCTGTTCCATAATGCTCCTATTCTAATTTTTGTGGCATTATACCAACTTCTTACTCAACTCCCCCCACTGAGCGGCGATCTCTTCGTAGCCTGCTTGATAAGCACGTTGAATCTCTGAAAACTCAAAAAGGTGCATCTTTGCAACCCCTTTGACCTCAAGATAGGCATTGGTTAATCGCTTTGCAGGCATAGAGTTCGAACGAATCATAATTAAAATAGAGCGAATCAATAACGATTTAAAACTTTCCAACTCTTCAGCAATTAAAGGGTTGATATTAATGGCAAGATTCTTCTCGTAATAACAGAGCAGTGGCTTAACAGGAAGGTTATCTGAAAAACCCCCATCAATGTAGCAGTGGTCTCCTATTCTTTTGGGTGTAAAAAGTGGTGTAATGGTAGAAGAGGCAACCGTATAAGCAATAGGATCCCCCTGATGAATGTAATGAAACTCTCCCGTATCGATATCTGTTACACAAGTATAAAGCGGTATCTTTAACGCATCATACCCCGTTACAGGGATTGTGGCACGCAGTTTATCTTCAAAACGCTTCATCGAAAAGAGCCCAAGTTTATCCATTCCTGACCATAAAAAGAGCTCTTTTCGCTCTAAATTATGCAAGAAATCCAACATCTCATCGCTCTTAAGCCCATACGCCAAAAAGAGTCCCACAATAGCACCTGCACTACTTCCTGAGACGGCTGTAATCTCTACCCCCTGCTCCTCTAGAAACTTAATGGCACCAATATGGGCAGCACCACGCAGACCACCACCACTTAAACTGAGTGTTATCTTCATTGGATTTAACCTTTTTTGTAGGTATCATACCCAAAGAGCCATAAAGCTCTCCTAGAGATGCTCTTTGGCTAACGCCAACTCAATAATAAACACTGCCCCCTCTGCATGGTTTTTAGCAATCAACTTGCCCCCCATGTGGGTCTGAATAATCATCTTAGACATATAAAGCCCCAAACCTGTACCATTAAGGTTCTCTTTGGTTGAGAAGTAAGGATTAAAGATCTTCTCGATGATCTCCTCAGGAATACCTCCTGCATTGTCCCAAATGCTCAATACCACAACCGCTTCTTGTTGATCTATCTCAATTTTAACCATCTTCTGATCTTGAGATTTACCCACAAAAGCATCTTTAGCATTATAAATAATATTCAAAACAGCTTGTGAAAACTCATTGGGGAAGCCATCTATTACAACCTCTTGTTCTCGTTTAAACTCCAGATCAATATGCTCTAACCTAAAAATAGGCTCCACCATTAAGATCAAATCTTCTAAAACCCTATTAAGCTCAAAACGCTCTATTGCCTTACGTGGCTGAAAAAAGTCTCTAAAATCATCGATGGTTTTAGACATTTGACGGATCTGAAGAGTTGAGTCATGCTGAAACCTTTGAATCTCCTCATCATTAATCTCATTATTCTCATATCGATAGACCAACACTTCACAGATTAAAAGAAGATTATTCAACGGTTGTCGCCACTGATGGGCAATCATATTAATCACCTGTCCCATCTGTGCCAAACGGGACTGCTGTAACAGCATTAAGGTCTGTTCCTGATTTTGTTTTAAGGCTTTAGCAATCTCTCGTTCAAGCTCCACCTCTCGATTCTTTCGCTCCTCAAAAAGCGTACCAATGGTCAAAAGTAACAGCATCTGCGAGAGAAAATAGAAATTAAGATTAATCAGATTATCCACAGAACCCTCTCCACCAAAACTTCCCAAGCCTAAGATACTCAGATAGAGTGTTACCACACTAATCACTACCATGGCAAAAGCACCATACGCCATTCCAAAACGCGAAGAGGTATAAAGAATCAAAGGAAACGTTACAGAGAGCAATAAAAAGACATTGGAAATCGGAGAGAGTACCTGCAACACATACGAGAGCCCAGCAAAGAAAATCCCTACTCCTACTAGTCGAATGATCTCAAGCTTCTCCCACTGTGCATAAATCAACAACAGTGTGGGAACCATCAAAACTTGTCCTAACACATTACCAAACCACCAAGCAAAGACACTCTTCCAGATTTCACTCTCTTCGACCATTCCAAACAAAAATAATACCATGTTACCAAGAAGCGAAGAGAAGGGTTGTAAAATTAGAGCAATTAAAAGAATCAAACCAAATACATCCCCTGTAGTAGAGAGCTTTCGATCCAACTTAAAATATTCAAAGAGCCACAACCCTAAAAAAGCTTCCATACTATTGACCAAAGATATGGCAAGCCCCGCGGTCAGAGGCATATGTCCATAGGTTAACCATAATTGCCCTAAAAAAATTCCAACAATCATCTTTCTACCAAAAAGTAAAACACCACTAAGTGCAAACCCCTCGGCAAAAAAAATCACCACCGTCACAATACTGTTCTCGCGAGAGACAGCAAAACTTAACTCTCCCGCTACAAAATAGAGTAATGCTAAAAAAGAAATTTGAAAAAAAGAGAAGGAGTCAAGACGATACCATGGTTGTTTTAATTTAATAAGGGCTCCTTTTAAGCTCAAAGAGAGTAGTTGTGAAGTTATACTATTTTATATCTGATAATTTGATGAGTTTTATAAAAGAAGATTATGGTACACTCAGAGAGATTCGAACTCCCGACCGCCGGTACCGCAAACCGGTGCTCTATCCAGCTGAGCTATGAGTGCATCATTGTTGAAAGGCTGAAAGTATACCCTATTTATTCTTGAATTTCAAGAGAAAAATCATTTTTTTTCTCTTTTTTGGCGAAGTTTGTAAAATTTGAGCACCATCTCTATCTTGGCACGGCTCACCCCTAGGGCATCTTGGATATACATTAAATCATCTCCCGATTCATACATCTGAATAATCTTATCTTTGGTTGCATTATCAGAGCTTTGTGGTGTTAGCTCGGCAAGTCGCTCTTCGAGCTCATAAACATGTCGCTCTAACTGGTCAAGTTTATCCGATTGACGATCATAACGATGCTCTTTGACTTGTTGCTTGGTACGCTCTAAGAGTAGATAGATTAAAATCCCAATCACCCCAACAAAAGAGAATAGATTAAAAATATATAAAAGTTGCATCTCCATTTAAGCTACCTCCAACACAATTAAAACTAAAAATAGAATCCCCAAATAACCATTAACCGTAAAAAAGGCTCGATCAATCTTGGTAAAATCTTTATTGACCAAATAGTGCTCATACCCCAGCATTACCGCACTCAACACCACCGCCAAAATTGCCCAAAAGCCCAATCCTGCACTAGAGACAAAAACTGCCCACCAAACAATGGTCATCAGATGAAAAAACTTAGCAATCAAAAGGGTTTTTTCTGCTCCAAACTTTGCGGGAATCGAGTGGAGTCCATGTGCTTTATCAAACTCCATATCTTGCAAAGAGTAAAGCAGGTCAAACCCCGCCACCCAAAATAGCACCCCAGCAGCAAGATAGAGTGACCATGGGGTAATCTCTCCTAAAACTGCCACCACACCTGCAATGGGGGCAAGCCCCAACGTCACTCCCAAGATCAAGTGTGCCATCGAGGAGAAGCGTTTAAAAAGTGTATAGGCTCCTAGAATGAGTAAAATAGGAAACGAAAGCTTAAATGCCAGATCGTTAATAAAGTAGGCAACCACCACAAAAAGTATTGCATTTACCCCAATAAAAACCTGCATGCTCAACACACTTACCCGTCCATCCACCGAAGGACGATTTTGGGTGCGGGGATTAAGCGCATCAATATCCCGATCAAGGTAACGATTGACCCCCATGGCAAAGTTTCGGGCACTAACCGCCGCTAGAATCCCAAGAAAAAAGAGCTTCCACCCAAACCACCCCTTAGCAGCGACAAGCATCGCAATAAAGATAAAGGGCAGAGAGAAGATCGAGTGTTGAAACATCACCAACTCAGAGAGATGGGCAAGTTTGATTTTGATTTGCTCTATCATTATGGGTGAGGGATCCGTAATTTACTGTTGAGCGACCATGCAATCACCGCCACAAAAAGTCCAATAACCCAAGGACTACCAATAACATGATACGCAAAGAGTAGATAGAGCACCCAAAGCAAAATTGCCCCCAATGGTGTGGGAACCCCCTCAAAATACTTAGCCACCTCTCCCTCTTCAGACTTGAGATTAAACTCAATCAATCGTCGAAGCCCAGAGATAATATAAGCAATAAAGAGCAAGCCCAAGATCAACTCTTGTGCCATCGAAGCCTCTTTGGTAATGGCATAATAGAGTAAAAAGGAGGGCATCACCACAAACGAGATAAAATCCGCATAACTATCTACTTGAATCCCAAACTCGGTTGAGAGATTAAACTTTCGTGCTACCTTCCCATCGGCAATATCCAACGCCCCTGCAATCCACGCCAAAATAATCGCCGTAAAAAAATCCCCATGCACAATAAAATGAATGGCAATCAACCCCGCAGCAATATTACCAAACGTAATCAAATTGGCAAGATTAAATCGATTCTCTTTGTCAAACAACATCGCGTATCCTTTTTTAATAAAAACGGTATTCTACCCTATTAGTTATTATGGTAGTATTGTGTTTGAGTTTATTTCTAGATAGCTTATATTTTAACCCCTCTCCCAAACATACTTCACCACATTACGATGATGGCTATCAAACTCCACCCCAATCAGATAGATTTCATTATAATCCGCCAAATACTTTTGATGATAGTTTTTAGCTCTTATCTGCTCTAAGGCTCCACGCTGATTGATCTTAAACTCAAAAATATAGACCTTATTATCAATAAAGACACTCAAATCAATCCGTCCAGCATTGGTGGCATCTTCGGCAATGATCTGGTCAAACCCTGCTCCTGCAAAATAGGCGTAGATGACAGAAGCATAGAACCCTTCATAGTTTGCTATGTCGTTATTGGTAAAATTGTTATAGGCGATGGAAGCAAAGAGGGATTTTAGGGTGGTTTCAAGCTGATCTAAATCTGCCTCTTCTAAGATATCGATTAGATGGCTCTGTATCTCCCCCTTTTCAATGGGGCTTTTAACCAAGTAATCCAGTAGATAATCATTAAAACTCATTTTGGTCTCAAAGTTGGGGTAACTTAGAGTATATTCAACCCGTTGGCGTTTCTGTCTAACCTCTTTGATCGTCAGATAACCACTCTGAAACATAACCGTCTCTAGGTTGATTCGCTCAATATCAAAGGCATCAAGTAGGGCTTCATTCACCTTTAAATTTTCAAACTTTGCCAAGTTATAGTATTGAGATTGAAAGAGTTTAATCAAAAAGCTTGGCGTGCCTGTTTTAAACCAGTAGTTTCTAAAGGCATAATTACTGTCGATAAACAGCAAAATATCAAAAGGGTTATAGACCTTATCGCTTAAAAAGTTATACCCATTGTACCAGCGTTTTAACTCCTCTAAATCAACACCCTCCAAATAGGGTAAAAAGGTGGTCTCTATATCGTTTTGGGTATAGCCACAGATGGTTCCAAACTTAGGAAGCAGGGAAATATCCCGTAGGTTATTGAGTCCACTAAAGATACTCGCTTTGCTAAATTTACTTACCCCTGTTAAAAAGGCAAATTTGATATATCGATCATTCTCTTTAATCTGTGTGTAGAGTCTTTTGATAATTTCTCGGCACTCCTTAGCAACCTCTATTTGATCTAAGTTATCTAATATTGGTTTATCATACTCATCGACTAAAATAACCACTTTGGTCTGATACTTCTCATACGATTTTTGAATGAGATCAGAAAAGCAAATGGCATAATCATAATTTTTTTGACACGATATGCCCAGTTTTTTTTGAGCAAAGTCTAAATTTTTAAAAATAGCCTGTTTTAGCTCTTCTGTATTTCGATTGCCTGAAAAGCTGAGCTTAATCACAGGATACTGCTTGCTCCAATCCCACTTATCATAAATATACAACCCCTCAAAGAGCTTCTGATTCCCTTTAAAAATCTCTTGGAGTGTGTCCAAAAAGAGTGACTTTCCAAACCGTCTAGGGCGTGAGAGAAAGGTGTAGTTGTAGTTGGTAATGAGGTTATAGGCATCTTGGGTTTTATCGACATAGATATAGTTCTCTTCGCGTATGGTGCTAAATGTGCTGATCCCTATAGGAAGTTTTTTCATGATTTCACTTTGGATTTAAATTTAGAAAGATAAAATCTCCCCAACGATTAACTAAATTTTAGCCATTTTACTCTAAAATGGCTCTAAAAAAGTAGTCCTTATGCCCACATTTAAACAACTTGCACTGATTGGTTCAACCGCTTCAGGCAAAAGTGCCCTTGCCATTGCATATGCTCAAAAACATAACTATAATGTTCTTTCACTCGATTCGCTTGCACTCTATAAAGAGATCGATATTGTCTCGGCTAAACCCACGATTCAGGAGCGTGCCAACGTAAAACATTTTGGGATTGATCTGATCTATCCCAATGAGTCATTTGATGTGACCCTTTTTATGCAGACCTATCAAGATGCCAAAGAGGAGTCAATTAACGAAGGAAAAGGGTTAATCATTGTTGGAGGAACCAGCTTTTATCTTAAAATTCTTCTTGAGGGGATTACTCCTCTACCCCCCATCAGCCAAGAGACCCTTGAAAGAACCCGTGCGACGCTTAAAGAGGGGCATGCAATTCTTAGCAATATTGATCCTCACTACATGCAAAAGATCAAACCCTCCGATCGGTATAGAATTGAGAAGATGCTCAATCTCTACTATGAGACCAACTTACCCCCTTCTGAATACTTTAAACAACACCCACCACAACCAAGCATTGAAGAACCACTACCCATCTATGAGATTAGCGTGGATAAAGAGATATTGCGAGAGCGTATCCGTCAACGCACCCATCGGATGATTCAAGAGGGGCTTATTGATGAAGTTTTTTATCTCGAAAAAACCTACACCCGTGCCCCAAACTGCATGAAAGCGATTGGTATTCGGGAGACACTGGACTATTTTGATGGAATCTACACCAAAACAGAGCTGATTGAAAAGATCATTATCAATACCGCTCGCCTTGCCAAACGTCAACGCACCTTTAACCGCTCACAGTTTGAGCAAACCACTACAG
>Ga0256843_1001861_pt1 | contig 16050 bp, 14 predicted proteins | sample AlvinellametaG_FD_191572 | JGI IMG/M metagenome (GOLD analysis project Ga0256843, IMG submission 191572) | Pompeii worm associated microbial communities from hydrothermal vent at the East Pacific Rise, Pacific Ocean - Alvinella | ecosystem: Host-associated > Annelida > Integument > Unclassified ... | reverse complement strand
AAGTACGCTTACTTTCCCAAACGCGATCGCCATAAGGGAAGCTATGGCAATATCCAGCAGATAAGGTTTATATGTAAGATATACAAAATATCCGACTACTATCGTCAGAAATGTTAAAAATTTCATGTTTTTTCCTTAAAACAGACTCCCTGCCGGAAATCTGAGTATTTCATATGCTTTTCTTGTGGCGATTCTGCCTTTTGGAGTTTTTTCTATATAGCCGTTAGCGAGTAAAAACGGTTCGATCACCTCTTCAATAGTCCCTTCGTCTTCACTTAATGCCGCCGCAATTGTAGAAAGACCAAGCGGCTTTTTGGCATCCGCAAGAAGCGTTAAAAACTTAATATCAAGCTCGTCAAACCCGTGCTCGTTAATTCCGAGCTCGTCAAGTGCGTATTTGGTTGTTTTGTGTGTAATTGTGCTCTCGTCGTTTATTTCAGCAAAATCCCTTACTCGTTTAAGAAGCCTCAGAGCAATCCTCGGTGTACCGCGCGAACGTTTTGCAATTTCCACGGCTGCGTTTGATTCAATGTCTTTATTTAGTTTCTTTGCGGCAAGCCTTATAATTTCACTGAGCTCTTCATGATTATAAAAATTCAGTCTGAAACTCATACCGAATCTGTCACGTAACGGATTACTAAGCATCCCCGCCCTTGTCGTAGCACCGATAAGCGTAAATCTCGCAACATCGAGCTTAATTGTCTGAGCCGCAGGACCGCTTCCTATTACGATATCCAGCCTGAAATCCTCCATTGCCGAATACAGCACTTCTTCGATTGAGGCTTTAAGACGGTGAATTTCATCGATGAAGAGAATATCCCCATCTTCAAGGTTCGTAAGAATAGCCGCCAAATCTCCCGATTTTTCAAGCATGGGAGCCGAGATTGTTTTAAGGTTGCTTCCCATTTCAGAGGCGATAATATTCGCCAAAGTTGTTTTCCCAAGCCCCGGAGGCCCGAAAAACAGAATATGGTCAAGCGACTCTCCACGCTTTTTAGCAGCCTGTATAAAAACTTTGAGGTTTTTTTTAATCTGCTCCTGTCCTATGTACTCATCAAGATTCTGAGGTCTGAGGGATTTCTCATAAGCCTCGTCAAAACTTACCTTTTCAACTTCAACTATTCTCATTAATATATTTCCTCTTCACCCGGGAATTTTCCGTTTTTTACATCATCCGCGTATTTTTTAACCGCATCTCTTACAATCTCCGCCCCGTTTAGATAACGGCGAACGAATTTAGGTTTAAACTCTTCAAAAAATCCCAGCATATCGCTCCATACAAGCACCTGCCCCGTAGTATACCTTCCTGCGCCTATTCCGATTGTCGGAATGTTTACACTCTCGGTAATCTCACGTGCCACCTCTTCTTTTACCCCCTCAATTACGAGCATAACGGCTCCGGCTTCTTCTATAGCTTTTGCGTCTTCAAGGAGTTTTTTTCTTGAATTTTCGTCTTTTCCTTTTACTATATATCCGCCCTCGCTTCTGCTAAACTGCGGCATAAGCCCTATATGTCCCACAACCGCAATCGCGTTGTCCGTAAGCAGCTTAACATGCTCGGCTTTTTCCGCACCGCCTTCAAGTTTAACCGCGTCGGCTTTTGTTTCTTTATAAATTCTTACTGCGTTTTCAAGAGCTTTTTGAGGTGTTACATAACTTCCAAACGGCATATCGCACACGATATAGGCTTTTTTAGCCCCGTTACACACCGCTCTTGTGTGGTATATCATCTGATCCACTGTGGCGTTTAGCGTATCGCTTTCACCAAGAAAGCTCATATTAAGACTGTCGCCCACTAAAATAATATCCGCAATATCGTCAAAAATCTTTGCAAAAAGCGCATCATATGCGGTAATCATTGTAAGTTTGTCTTTTTTATACAATGTTTTTAAACTGTTTTTCATTACCGTCCTTTGGTATAATTTCACTAACTTAATTATACCAAAGGAAAACGATGAAAAAATTAATTTCATACGTAACTACAGGATATCCTGACAAAAACTTCACCCTCGATCTGATTTATACTCTAAAAGAAGCAGGAAGTGACGCGATTGAACTTGGAATTCCGTTCTCAGACCCGGTAGCGGACGGTCCCGTAATCCAGGAAGCCAACAAAAGAGCGCTTGAACTTGGATTTAAACTAAACGATATTTTTGAAATAAGCGAAAAAACCGCAAAAGAAATTGACACATACTGGATGGGATATTTCAACAACTTCTACCATAAAGGCTACGATTTTATGGTAGGGAAAGCGCAAAACGCCGGTGTTAAAGGCTTCATCATTCCGGATCTTCCTTATGAAGAAGCCGTTACGTACGAAGATCTTTTCCCTCTTATCTCTTTCGTGGCACCGACAGACTCTAAAGAAAGAATCAAAACTATTTTAAAAAACCCAAAAGAATTCATTTATATGGTGGCATACGCAGGTATTACGGGAGCGGACAAACAGGAGGATTTGAGTGAAATTATCAATACTGTAAAAGAAATAACCGACACTCCTTTATATATAGGCTTCGGCGTAAACGAAAAAACAGCGCGCGAAAAATCAAAAGGCGTTGACGGTGTAATTGTCGGAAGCGCATTTATAAAAGTACTTCTTGAAGATATAAACAACTCTGAAAAACTCAAAAAAATCTCTAAAATCGCCAGAACCATTAAAGAAGAAATCAACTCTTAACGGGATTGATTTCCGACATCTCCACTAAAATAACTTAACGACTTTTTTTGACAAAAATATAGAATATAATTTTATTGTTAGATCTTTTCTTAAAGTTTACTTAAGAATATCTTGATTTTTTAAGGAAAATTTGATATTATTCGATTAGTCATTCGCGGGTGGTTCTTATAGAGAATCTCCCGGGGATGACATGGATTTCGACAGGGGTAGAAAGCCCTAAGCTGCACGCACGCCTGGGCAAGCGTTAAAACGGCCCAAAAAAAATAAACGCAGCAAATAATACAAATTACAGCCCAGCAGTAGCTAGAGCTGCTGCTTAATTAAGTAGTTTCGGGCGCCTCTCTCCGCTAAGGCCTTCCGCCGCCTTGGAGAGAGAGTAAAGTGCGGATAGGAGGCTCTCCTTCGGGTGTGGGAGTGCTTCCGAATCAATAACACCCCTCTCTTCCGCCAAGGCTTTGTCCGCTGAGCCTGGAAGAGCAGTACAATCAACGGACTAAGCGTGTAGACGCTTAGGGTACTCTGCTTCTGGACTCGGGTTCGATTCCCGACATCTCCACCATAAGCCCTTAATGAGGGTTTATGATGGTGATGTCATCACTTCCTCAATTAGGTGCCAGACACCATTTATTCATCTAGTAAAATTCTTTTCATTGTCATTTATATATCATATCTATCTGCTAAAATTAATTCAAAATTAAAAAAACAAACATTTGTTGTATTAAATTGTTTATTTTTTAATCAAGAAATACCTAAAATATAATTAAAAGTTAATTCATTAATATCTTTTAGTTATAATAAAACAAAAAAAGGATGCTTATGAACATTAAAAAGTTTTTTCAGATTGTAGGAATTGTAGTATTAATTTTTATAGTAGGAAGCGGAGCGTTTTTATTTTCCCTTTCATCACAGGTAAAAAAGGAAATAGACGCAGCCATCAAACATGTAATTCCTACTCTTGTAAACCTTTACGAACTTAAAGACAACGTATCTGAAATTAAAAGATACAGTATTGAAGTAGCCCTGAAACACAATAAAAGTGAACTAAAACAGGTTAATAATTTATTTGAAATAGCATTTCAATCAATAGACAAACTTAAAAAAGCACATAAAGACGTCCCTGACGTATACAACGATATTGTAGAGTTTGAAAAAGATCTAAAAGAGTTTCATAAACTCACAATCCAAATGATAAACGCATACCTTACAAAAAAAGACGGAATAAAGTATCTTGAAAAATTAAATCGATTTTCAGCCAAACTAAACCAATTCTTAAACAAATACATTAAAAGACATGAAATTAAAATAGTAAAAGTATTGACAAAAGTAGACAAGGAAGTAGGAAGTACATCTTTTGACATCACACTTCTTTTTACAATACTTCTAATACTTATCGGCAGTTCAATGTTATATATCTATAAAAGACTTTCAAACTCGTTTAACGAACTGAATAAAAACATTTTAAATATTGTAGAGGGTGAAGGTGATTTGACAAAACGTATAGAAATCAAAACAAAAGATGAAATAAGTGAAGTTGCAGATAACATGAACAAACTTATAGAAAAACTACAAAATACTATATCCGAGACAAAACATCTAAGTTCACAAAACGCCAACTCCGCAAACTCAATCGCAAGCAGCGTAACGAATGTTGAAAACAGAATCATTCAAGAAAGCAACAATATCAAAAACATCGACGTTTCTTTAAAAACAATTCTTGAAAAAGTTGAAAACTCAAAAGATTTTGCACTTTCAACCAAAGAAGATATCATACAAACACAAAAAGAACTTGACAACGCTAATGCACAAATTGACCAGCTTACACAAAAAGTTTACGATATATCAAACAAAGAAAGCGAGCTTTCTGAAAAGATAAAACAATTAAACCAGGAAGCTCAGGATGTAAAATCCGTACTTGACGTTATTAGGGAAATTGCGGATCAGACCAATCTTCTTGCTCTTAATGCGGCTATTGAAGCGGCTCGAGCGGGTGAACACGGAAGAGGATTTGCTGTTGTTGCCGATGAAGTAAGAAAACTTGCGGAAAAAACCCAAAACTCACTTACTGAAATAGACGCCACACTTAACCTTATTGTTAAAGCCATAATGGAGGCAAGTGAAGATATAAATAAAAATTCAAGCGAAATTATAAATCTTTCTCAGGAAACACAGCTTACAAAAGACGAAATATCAAGCAGTCTTGATAAAATGAGAACTTCAACCTCTAAAGTAGAAAAACTTGTGGACGATTTTGAAAACGTAACAAACCTTGTAAACGATGTTAGTGATAAAACGGACGATTTATTACACATTTCACTTGAAAACACTAAAACTGTAAAAGATATAAACAACGCGATTAAAAACCTTGACAGATCTGTTAACAAACTGGATTCGGTTATGCAGGCGTATAAAGCGTAAAGGAAATAAATGAATTATATTGAAGGTAAAATAGCACTAATTACCGGAGCCACATCCGGTATAGGAAAAGCAGCGGCAAAAGCTCTAAACGATATGGGTGTTAACCTGATCCTAACTGGAAGGGATGAGAAAAAGCTGAATGAACTTAAAAACACCCTTGATGTTCAGACACTGACTTTCGTATTTGACGTAAGAGACAAAGAAGCCGTATCAAAAACAATAGAGGAAATTTTACAGATTACTCATATCGATATTCTTATAAACAATGCAGGGCTGGCGCTTGGACTTGAGCCGATTGACGAAGGAAACCCTGAAGACTGGGAAACTATGATAGACACCAACATCAAAGGCGTTTTATACGTCACAAAACCGGTTTTTAAACATATGAAAGAGCGTAATGTTGGTCACATAGTAAACCTCGGCTCGGTTGCCGGTAAAACCGCATATCCAGGCGGTAATGTTTACTGTGCCACAAAAGCGGCGCTTCACTCTTTAAACGACAGTATGAACATAGACGCATACGGTACAAATATCAAAGTCTCAAACATAGCCCCTGGTGCGGTTGAGACTGAATTTTCAAATGTTAGATTTAAAGGTGATAAGAAAAAAGCTAAAAAAGTATATGAAGGATACACTCCACTGAGTGCGGAAGATATCGCAAACGCTATTGTATGTGTATTAAATACTCCGCCTCACGTAAATATACAGTATATGGACATAATGCCTACCAATCAGAGAAATCCGTATATGCTATACAGAAATTAATTTTTCATCATTTTCCATATAAAAAACACAAACGGTACTTCAAACAGTGCCGAAAGCCCTATGGCTTTTAATGTTCCCTGAGGATCTTCCGTAAAAGGCAACCCTCCCGTATTCATACCGAAAAAACCGGTTATCAATGTAAGCGGAAGGAATATAGCCGATAGAATAGTCAAAATAAACATAATGTTATTCATTTTTTCATCCTGCTTGGCTTTAAAAAACTCATACAGATAATCAAGTTTTTCAATTGCGTTTTTAGAAAACCTAAAAGCCCTGTCAATATGTTCTGCCAAATCTTTAAATGCAAGTTCGTCAATTGAAGATTTGTAATATTTCATAAATCTTTCAAAAGCAATCAGGCTGTGTCCCATAAGCCTTTCAATTAAGACAAGCTCTTTTTTGAATTTCAGCCAGTTGTTTGAAAAATCCGTTGGCATATCGTTTTCATACAGTTCATCTTCCATTTTGGCAATGGCAATATGAAGTTTACTTATTTTCGCCAAAATTTTATCAATTCTTACATCAAGATATTCATATAGATCGATAAAAGTACCTAAAAGTTCAAACTCTTTTGTTTTTCTGTCGTATTTATATATTTTATTATCTTTTATCAAAAACGCATATGAAACAACGTCCACTTTGTCTTTTTCAATAAAAGGAAGTCTTAATATCAGTATCGAATAATCGTTAGCAACCTCAAAATCACTCGGATGGTCTTTGTTTTCTATATCATCAATAAGATATTTGTTTAGTTTAAATTTCATAAAAATTCCTTCTTTATAAAACGGCTGAAAAGATACAGACTCCACAAGTGCTGTTTGTATCTTTTGTGTCCGGTTTTTATTATTTCTTTTAAATACTCTTCATTAAATATTTTTGTTTCTCTGTTTACGTCAATTATCAAACGGAGTTCATTTTCTTCTTTAAGCCATTCCAAAAACGGAAACGCAAACCCTTTTTTGCGTCTTTTGACAATTTCCGAAGGTACGTACTTTTTGGCTATTTCTTTAACGATCCATTTGTTTTTGCCTCTGACATCTTCAGGCATAGAAAAAACGAAGTTTACCAAATTTCTGTCCAAAAACGGACTCCTGGCTTCAATATTGTTCGCCATGAACATCTTATCGAGTTTCATCAAAAGCACTTCGCCTATCCATACTTTCAGATCAAAATATGTAAAATCAAAACTCCCCCACCCTTTTACAAATCTTTTATAATACACTTCATGGGCGTTTTTCTTAAGGGCTCTGTTTATCTGTCTTTGAAAAAACGTTTCGTTTATACCCCTAAACACAACCTCATCGGCAAAAAACCTCCTGAAAATTTCCCACTCTTTTATATCCTCAGGGTGTCTTTCAAGGTATTTTTTAAGCCATTTTTTATTCGGAAGATACGCATCGAAAAATCCAAGATACTCATTGTACCTTCTGTACCCCAAAAACAGCTCGTCACTCCCCTCACCGCTTAAGACAACTTTTAACGGTATGTTTTTGGCAAGATAGTTTGCAGGGAAAAAACTGCTGTCAGCCACAGGTTCGTCCATTGCAAACAGCACGTTTTCAAATTCGTCGAAAAAGATCTTTTTAGAATAATTTATTTCATAATGTTCGCTTCCGATATGTTCGGCTGTAAGTTTTGCGTATCTTCTTTCGTCGTAATTTTCATACCCGTCATAACCGATACTGAATGTTTTTATTTTTCCGTATTTAGACATCATTGCAGCAATCAGACTGCTGTCAACCCCGCCGCTTAGAAGTGAACCTATTTCAACCTCACCCATCAGCCTTTTTTCAATACTTTTCGTTAATAGACTTTCAACTTCATCACATACATTCTCCATTGTCCATTTTTCATTTTCCATTCTCTCAAAGTCGTGCCATCTTTTGATTTCCCCGTCGTAATAACATCCGGCGGGAAGTTTATATATTCCTTCATACATTGTATTAGGAGCGATTGACGAGTTATATGCCAGATATTCGCTAAGTGCTTGATAGTTGATCTTTTTTTCTACAAAAGGAAGTATCGCTTTTATTTCGCTTGCAAAAATACCGTTTTTAGTAAAATAGAGAGGTTTTTTACCGAACTCGTCCCTAAACAAAAACAACTTCTTATCAAAAATTGCAACAGCAAACATGCCTTCGAGTTTTTGTACAAAATCAACGCCGAACCTTATCCAAAGCTCATATATCGTCTCTACTTCCGTCTGTCCCTTTAATCCGTACTTGTCAATTAGATCTTTGTAATTGTATATTTCCCCGTTAAACAAAACAACAATACCGTCTTTATAAAGCGGCTGAAGATTGATATTGGTATTTTCTATTGCAAGCCTGTTAAACCCGAACATTCCGTATGGGGTTTTTATAATTTTCTGATTATCATACCCCCTGTGGCTCATCAAATCGAGGGCATGTTTAAATTTCCTCTCGTCAACCTGTCCCAAAAATCCAAGAATCGCACACATTTATTAAACCTCTATTTCATTCAAAGGCACTGGTTCGTGGAGGTAAAATCCTTGAAAATACTCTACACCCATATTCTTTGCAACGTTAAAAACATCCTCATTATGAATAAATTCCGCAACGGTTTTTAAATTGTTCTCTTTGGCAAAACTGACTATTGTTTTTAAAACACTTTTTGAAGTAACGTCATTATCTATGTTTTTAATAATACTTCCGTCGATTTTTATAATATCGACATTCAGTTTCAAAATTCTTGCAAAATTTGAATATCCGCTTCCGAAATCATCAATTGCAAACGAAACACCCCTTTGTTTCATCATAAATATAAACTCACTCAGTTCATCATAGCTCTCTATCTCGCTTTCGAGTATTTCAAAAGTAATTCTTTGTGCAATATCCGGATTAGCAATCAGAGTCATATAGATATATTCCCTGATTTCCTTATCGTTTATATCCTCCAGTGAAAGGTTAATACTCAAATTAATATTTTTATTGTTTCTTAAAAATTCAAAAGAATCCTTCAAAACATGAAATGTTATGTGGTGATACATTTTTATCTCTTTTGCAATATCAAGATACGGGAAAATGCTCACATTTTTTTCATCGATTTTAACTCTGCAGAGCACTTCATATTTGTAAATGTTTTTGTTTTTATCAAAAATGCCCTGAGCATAAGTTATAAGATTACCCTTTTCAATGGCTTTTTTAATTTCCTGTGCTTTTTGTAAATTTAATTTCACCTGTTCCTGAAACTTCTCTTCATAAAGAATTATTTTATCTTTAATGTCACTTTGTGCTTTTTTAAGGGCAATATCTGCCTTTTCAAGAAGAGGTGTTTTGGTGGATATACCGGCACTTAAAGTTATATTCAAATCAAGTTCGCTTAAAATCGCTTTTGACTCCACCTGTCTTATGAACTCTTCCGCTATAACAGAAACGATTTCAACATCCCTGCTCTCGACCATCAAACCGAACTCATCAGCCCCGATTCTGTAAGTCTGGGTATTGTAAGGAATAATTTTTTTAAACTTTTCAAGCTCTTTTGCAAGTGCAACAAGTATTTTATCGCCTATTTCATTACCGAAATAATTATTTATACTTTTGAATTTGTCTATATCAAAAATAATTAAAGAAGCCTCTTGAGTCTGTTTGACGTCCATTTCAAACTTAATTCTGTTTTTAAGGGACGTAAGCTGATCGTTTTGGGCAAGAAACGTAATTTTTTTAATCGTTCCTTCAAGTCTGTATACCAAAAAGAGAAGAATTACAAATAAAACAGTAATAACAAGAACTATTACGATCATAATATCCTGAAAATAGCTGACCTTTTTATTTGTGTCTTTTAAATACAGATTCAACACGGTATTGATTGTATGAAGCGTTTTAAAATTCAAAACTTCATTCAGGAGTTTAAACTCTTTGGGATAATATTTCAATAAAAGATTTAAATTGCTAATAAAAGCCTTATTGAAAGGATCTTTGGGATCAAGCAGCTTTTTAACCTCATCAACATTTATGTTTTTCAGTATCTGTATATCGTTGCTTCTGTGAAGAAGCATCAGTTTGGAAACTATATTAAGTATTTTATATCTTGAATGTTTTTCACTCATTTTAACATGACGAATTGCATTGCTTAAAAAAATTATTGCGTTTTTAGTAGGGGCCAGGTATCTTAAAAATTTATATGTCAAAATCTCTTTTTGCCTGAAATCCGCTGCATACTGCTTAAGTCCTTTATATGTATGCCTGAATTTGTTTTTGAAATCCCTGTCTTGTAAAAGAGAATTTACAAGTTTTTTTTGCGATTTAATAGTTTCGATAATATCATCACTGCTTTTATAAAGGTATATGCTTGATTTTAATATTTCGTAATTGAGTTTATCTTCGTTTCTTTTAATAATATTCAGTTTATACAGTATATCGTTACTCGCTTTAAAATAATCTTCCGAAACCCTGTGAAAATAATAGACAAACCCGACTATAAATACGCCTATTATAAAGATCAAAACTATTTTCAAAGACATAGCTTTTTTCATTTACAAATCTTTCCCGTAAGTGTATTTAAAAACTTCTCAATATCCGATATGTCATCATCCGGAATTTCAATACCGAGATTAAGTTCCCCCATAATTTTAATAGCGTTTTTTAAACTTTTTACACTTCCGTCGTGAAAATAAGGATATGTTTTAACGACATTACGCAGACTCGGCACTTTATAAACGTATATATCATCTTTCGAACCGGTGACATAATATCTGTCATAACCTCTTTTAAAATCAACCCTGTTAAAAAACACACCGAGCTTCTGATAAGAGTTCCCTCCGACGTTTATACCGTTATGGCATGTTATACATCCGTACATTTTAAATTTGTAAAAACCTTCAAGCTCATCTTTGCTTAGATTAACTTCACCCCTTAAGTAACGGTCGAACTTTGCATCCGGTGTGATTAAAGACTTTTGAAATTCGGCTATAACTTCCGTTATTTCATTTATTGTAGGTGCTTTGTGATAGATCTTTTCAAATTCGTTTACATATGAAGCATTAGAGTTCACCCTGCTTTCGATTTCCTCAACTGTAAGATTGTGCTCCTTTTTATCCGTAAGACTGCTTAAAACCTGCTGTTTTAGAGTATCGCTTCTTCCATTCCAGAAATAACCTATGTTAAACACAGAGTTATATACGCTCATACTGTTCATAGGTTTATCCAGTACACCACCGGTACCTATGGAATAGCGTCTGTTGTCCACCCCGTAGTTTTTAAGGTTATGACATCCCGCACAGCTGATATCGTTATGTTTTGAAAGGTTTTTATCAAAAAAAAGTTTCCTGCCGAGATTTGCTTTTTCTTTGTCATATTTAACACCGTGTACGGGAAAAATTTCAAAACCGAAAAGAAATACAGCCAGAAAAATAACAAAAAACCTCATGCTCCCCTGCTTTTTTATAAAATTATAACAAACATTGATGACATAAATGTGTTAAAATTTCGAAAAAAGGATTTTAATGAAAGATATCTTCAAATACACCTTCTTAACAGTAGCCGAAATCAAAAAGTTTCTGCTTGTTGTGGTTTTGGTATCCATACTCTCGGTAATACAGGCATATCCGGTAATAAGCATTGTTTCGTTTATTTTTGAAAAGCTGATTTACCTAAGTATCGGAGTTTTATTAATATATATAATCAAAATCACCAACAACGACAAAGAGTATTTCGCAACACTTGAAAAACAGCCATTTAGCACTTTTTTGCTTCATTTTATTCCGAGTGCAATGGGAATAATGATCGGAAGTTTTTTAATTATTACGCTTTTTAGCGCATTTTTTGTAATTATTTTAAAATTTACAAACTCTATTTTCATTCTTGCAAACCCTCATGATGTACTTTATGCTGTTTCAAAAACGTCAATGATTGCAAAAATTTTATTAGGTTTTTATACTGTTTATTTACTTTTTTATTCGTATATATTTTTGGGTAAATTAGGAGAAACGTTAAGTAAAGAGACTTTCAAAGAGAGTTTTTTAAGCATTATTTCAAGTGTAATTGATTTCAAGTTCTGGATAAAAACGTTTAATTTCAGATATATGGGGATATATCTGCTTTGGAGCATTTTAATTACGGTTATTTATACGATAATCTCTTTTGCTTATCTGTTTTATATTTTCCCTCTTATCATAAACCATCCGAATATGAGCCTTGTAATAATACCACTACTTGTTGCCATTTCCACAATTATGACCTACTATACGTTTTTCAGCGCTTACTTCGCATATAAAACCACAAAGGCTTAAGCGATATTCATCGCGCTTTGCGGTTTTTCGTGTGTAACTCTTATCTTTTCTGCAATCTTCGGAACTTCTATAATTTTTGTTTTTGTAATTTTTCTTTTAGGCAGATGAATCTCTTTGCCTCTTACATGTATAACCGTAGGCTCAATCGTCATTTCATAGCTTAGCTTCACACCCCATACTCTGTTTCCAAACCTGTTTTTATATTCTCCGGGTCCTTCTATTTTTATATTCTGAGCATTTGAAGGCAGGTATATTCTTTTTGCGTATTCTCTTTTTCTTTTAGGATGATAATACACAAGCCATAAAACTTCAGCCCCGCCTTTATATTTCATTTCGGTAGGAATATAGGTGCTTGCTTTTTCTTCTTCTTTTATTAGATCTTTTAAATAATCCTCAGCTGTGGTTTCGAAATCATTTTCACTGATCGTCTGATAAAACCTCTCCCACCCGTTAACTTCACAGATTATGTTTAGAAGCTCCACACTTCTTTCTTTTTCTGCGTTTATAAACGTATCGACAGCACTTAACACACCCTCATCGAAATGTATTTTAAAACTCTCAAGATAAGGTAAAGTTGAAAGTATATCCACGCCTCTTTTTATTTTGTCTATACATTCTACATTTTCGCATAAAACGGCTGCTTTTCTTAAGTTACAAAAACTCCTTCTCAAATCTTCTAAAATATCAAGGCTTTTTTGAAGTGAAAACATAGATTCGGCAAGTTCTTTTACAACCTCTTCAGGTATTTTTTTAAGCTCACTCTCAACATCAATCTCTTTTTTCCAAGGCTCGTACGTTTTATCGAAACCTTTATACTTTGCAATATAATTGGCTGTTTTTACAGTGGCTCTGTTTTCTTTTATGGCAAGGTCTCTCAACTCTTCAAGCTGATTTGCAAATTTCTTTTTCCAAAAAGGAGAAAAAGTAAGAGTACATAAATAATCGCTTCTTTTTTTAAGCTCACTAAGCTCCGCCGCGGAAGATACGTTTAGCATTTCATCGCGGATAAGACAGTTGATTCTGCTTATATCTTCCAAACTCTCAACTTTTCCGTATATTCTTCCCATTTCCCCCTCCTCTTTTTTATATATTATAGCAGAAAAGTTGAGTCAAAATCAATCAGTTTTGTTAAATTTTTTCCTTGAGATAAATAAATATATAAGAGCAACGGCAGGAACGACGCTCACACCGAAAAGAAAACTCAAATAATCAAATATATTGTTATTGCTAAGCCACAAAAATCCGGCTATCAGCGCAATATACCCTGCAATTCTTAAAAAGTTAAGCCCTCCTTTGAAATAAAAAAGAATCGCTTCATACCACTTAAGTTTTTTGTTTTTGTATTTTTTAAGCTCATCTTCATTGATTTCGTCTTCTTCGTCGTCAAGGTTATACGGATCTTCATATTTTTTTAGTATATCTTCTCCCACATTGCCGTTTTGAATCTGTGCTTTTACCATATTAGAATAACCTATAAAACTTCCGAGTATTATAAGACTCACACTGAAAAACGCAATTTGAGTATTGTAAAGCCAGATCATATTGTCTTCAAGATAACAAAACACCACAATACCCACATCAACCGCAATCAGCACCCTTAATACATTTAAAAATTCTTTCATTGCTCTCCTTATACCAATGCTTTATAAAATTTCACGCCGCCTACCCAAATCTCTTCGAGCAGGTTTTCTTTTAAAAGGTCGTTGAATATCCTCTGCGTATGTTCGTCAAAAACATTTTCGATATCGCTTTTTGAAAAAGGTCTTTTTTTAAGCGTGTTTAACAGTTCTTCTTTAGTAAGGTTTTCAACCATAAAATTAAGTTTTTCCCTTGTAGGAATAAAAATATGCTGATTTTCAATCTTTGTTGAAAGTTCAAACAGCCTCTGCGTGCTCACACCTTCGACTCTGTATGCCGGAGGCCTGTCAATAGTGGATATATCTACCCTGTCGGGTTTAATTTCTTTTAAGACTTCATTTAGCTTTTCAAACTCTTCTTCTTTGTCGTTGATACCTTTAACCACAAGTATTTCCACTATAAGTTCTCCGCTATATTTTTTCCTAAATTCAATCATTCCGTTTATAATGTTTTCTATACTTAGATCTTTATGTGGTCTGTCTATTTTTTTAAACACACTCGGGGTTACCGCATCGAGTGAAAGTTTAACGATATCAAACCCGCAAAGTGTGTTTTGGATATCTTTATTGTCAATAGTGGATGAGTTACTTAAAATAAGCAGTTTTTGACCTTCAATCCCTCTTACAAGCTCGTCAAGATACGGATAAAGTGTCGGCTCGCCGTTGCTTGTAATTGTTAACACCTCAAAATCGTACTTTTTAACGGCCTGGTTTATTTCTTTTAAGATTTCTTCCGGTTTTGGAGGGTTGTCGTATTCGTTTACAGGTTTTGCGGGGTCAAGTTCGCAGTATATGCAGTCGAAATTGCATCTTTTTTTATCAGGGGAGAGGTCGACTCCAAGACTCATGCCAAAACGTCTTGAAGCCACGGGACCGAATATATATTTCATATTAAACCTTAAAATTGATATTAATGTTCACCCTTATGCATATAATAAAGCGCCAAAGCAAGTGCCAAGATACTTCCTGCAAGATACAGCATTTCAAGCGGACTTGCAAACTCCATATGCATTACTCTTTTAAAAAATCCGACGATAAGAACCATTACGACAACTTTTCCGAGTTTGTCTTTAAGCTCGTCCAGACTGTGTATAGCAAGTATTTTTTTACCAACCTCACTGTTTTCGGCATCATCAATTTCACTGATGAAAAGTTCATAAATACCGAATGCGAATATCAAAAGAACAACGGCAATTAAATATAAATCAACAGCACCGATAATTTTTCCTATTAAAATTTCGTGGAAATTGTCAGGATGGTAATTACCGAAGAAAAACAGATATGTTTTTTTTGCAATCATTACGATATCGTAACTTGCAACAAAAAACAGAACAACACTTCCTATCATACCGAATATAACGGCAAGTATAGCGATTAATCTACTTCTCCAAAGTCCGCCTTCAAAAATAGCTTCTATAAATCCTCTTTTTTCCATTATTTGTTTCCTTCCATTTCAATCCATTTTTCAGCAATTCTAACAGCATTCGTAGCCGCACCTACTCTTATCTGGTCCGCAACATTAAAGAAATGAAGTACTTTCGGATCATATAGATCTTTTCTGATTCTACCTACATACACATAATCCGTATCCGTTGCGATAATTGGCATAGGGTATTCGTTTTTCTCAGGATTGTCTATAACTTTTACATCCTCGAAGTTTGCAAGAACTTCCCTTGCCCTTTCGACAGAAACTTCTTTTTCACAGTAAATCGTAATAGCCTCACTGTGGCTTCTGAGAACAGGCACCCTTACACATGTAGGAGCCACCTGTATGTTTGAATGCATAATTTTATTGGTTTCATTAACCATTTTCATTTCTTCTTTTGTAAATCCGTTATCCATAAATTTATCGATATGAGGAATAACGTTTAATGCGATTTGATGCTGGAATACTTCTCTTTCTTCAACTTTTTTATCAAGTTTAAAGTTAAATACCGCCCTCATCTGTTCAAAAAGTTCTTCCATTCCTTTTTTACCTGCACCGCTTACCGCCTGATAAGTCGCCACGTCGACTCTTTTGATTCCGAACTCTTCATGTAACGGCGCAAGAGATATAACCATCTGAATTGTCGAACAGTTAGGGTTCGCGATAATACCCGTTTTTTTCCATAAAGCGATATCTTCAGGGTTAACTTCAGGTACCACCAAAGGCACATCGGGATTCATTCTGAAATAACTCGTATTATCGATCACCACAGCTCCGGCCGACGCCGCGCACGGTGCGAATTTAGCACTGACGCTTCCTCCCGCTGAAAAAAACGCGATATCGATCTCTTCTACTTCAAACACATCGCAGGTAAGCTCTT
>Ga0256843_1001860_pt1 | contig 16054 bp, 14 predicted proteins | sample AlvinellametaG_FD_191572 | JGI IMG/M metagenome (GOLD analysis project Ga0256843, IMG submission 191572) | Pompeii worm associated microbial communities from hydrothermal vent at the East Pacific Rise, Pacific Ocean - Alvinella | ecosystem: Host-associated > Annelida > Integument > Unclassified ... | reverse complement strand
CTTTTCTCAGCGACACCATATCTGAAACCGGAACGACTCGACCGTTTACACTGATCATCTTCCCAGACAGCTTTCCGGAGCTCTCCACTTCCGATGCCACCCGTATACGACGTCGCGGGAAACCAAGGTTCTACATATTCTCCGTCCATACTCGGATTCCCCTGCCCGGAGCCATACGAATCCCCCAGACCGGCGATACGAAACGTCAGTTTTTCCGCTTCCGTAACACGCCGCTCTTTGCCGGACGGGTACATCGTCTCACGCATGTCGCCATACACATCGTCGGGGATCGTTCCCGGCCACATCGCATCGATATCCGCCATATAAAGGACCCGTCCTTCGGCCGGGCGGCTCAATGCCGTACATCGCCCGGCTATACATTCCCGTGCGAAATAGTAATACGTCGCCTGCCGCAGCACATCCGTATCGTTGAAGCGCGGGTTCGTTCCCCGATAGACCATGCGGCAGGAATCTTCCGCAAACACATCCGTCGGACATCGATACAACGTAAACTGTGACTGCTGTATCGCACTGTTGTTCGACGTCATTCGGACAACGATCTGTCTTTTCATCACATCGCCACTGGCGGAAACGGAAGGGGGCAGGAAACTCCCTCCTTCCGACGCTTTTTTCGCGAAGCCGGGCTCCATCGCACTGACAACGCTGCAACCGGCGCCGTTGCAGGATTTGACCCAGTAAAAATAGGTCGTTCCCGGGGTCACTGCCGTATCGTCGTACTCCGTATCCGTCATGGTATGGAACACCGACGATGGCAGTGTCTTGCCTGTCGAACGATAGAGTTTGTAGCTCGTCGCCCCCGTTGCCGGCTTGATCGTCAGATGCACCCTGTCACTGTAGGTTCCGTCGCTGGCCTCGAGCGACGTGACGGATGGTGGCGTCAACGCTTTTTTCGCATAACCGCTTTCCATCACGCTCGCCGCGCTGCATCCCGCACTGTTGCAAGCCTTGACCCAGTAGTAATAGGTCGTCCCTGAAATAACGGACGTATCGTCATAGGTAGTCGACGTCAGCGTCCGGTAGACGGAAGACGGCATTGTATCGATCGTCGACCGGTAGAGCCGGTAACTCGTCGCCCCCGATGCAGGAGCGATGTTCACGACGATCTTGTCCGTATAGGCTCCATCGCCGGCATCGAGCGTGGTCGACGCCGGCACCGTCACCGGCACTTTCGCATATCCGGAATCATCCTTGCTCACCGTACTGCAGCCGCCGGCATTGCAGGCTTCGACCCAGTAGTAATAGGTCCTCCCCGGGGTCACCGCCGTGTCGTCATACTCCGTCGCTGTCGTCGTGACATACACGTTCGAAGGCAGACTCTCTTTTTCGGACCGGTAGAGACGATACTCCGTCGCTTCGGCAACCGGTTTGATCTTGACGACGATCTTGTCCGTATAGGTTCCGTCCGTCGCATACAGCTCTGTCGCCGGTGGGGCTGCGACCTGGGCATATCCGCTGTCCGAAGCGCTCGCCGGTCCGCATCCTGCATCGTTACAGGCTTCCACCCAGTAGTAATACGTCACGCCGACCTTGACGGCAGTATCGTCATAGTTCGCACTCGTCGCTTTGGCGAAGAAGTCCGCCGGCTTCGAATTTTTTTCCGATTTGTAGAGCAGATAGTACGTCGCACCGCTCAGCGTTTTGATGTTCAGTGCCACCTTGTCCGGATAGGTCCCGTCACTCGCGGAAACGCTCGTCTGCGGCGGTTTGTCCAGGTGGGCGTACCCCGTATCGTAACTGCTGTAGTCACTGCACGACGTTCCGTCACAAACCTGAGCCCAGTAGTAATAGGTCGTATCCCTTTTGACGTCCGTATCGTCGTAGGCAGAGGTGCCGCCGCTGTAGATCAGTCGACACCCGTTCTCCTGCGCACAGGACGAAATATCGTTGCGGTAGATCTTGTACGACGGCGCTTTCAAAATTCCGCCCCCGCTCACACTGACATGCACTTTGTCGGCATAGGTCCCGTCCGATGCACTGACCGACGGTGTCGACGGGGTCAACGCATACAGCTGCATCACCAGTACCGTTACAATCGTCATCAAACTTTTCACAACATCCCCCTTCTCTTCTTCAAAACACACAGCGGTGTAAAAAAACGTCTGTCTACAGGAATTATAAAACGCAGGATGTTCGATTTTTGTTGCATCGAACCGGAAGAGAGGAATCCCTGTCGTCGCTCAGCCGGCAGCGGAGTCCTGAAAGGGAAAGGTGACGGTGAAATGCAGACGCGCTCCGTCGACCGTCACATCGAAGGTACCGTCGAGCTCTTCAGCGCTGAGGCGCACCAGCGTCATCCCGATTCCTTTGGATGAAAGAAGGGTGTTTTCGTCGATGTCAGCCGTCACACCGGACTGGGTATAGGAGAGGGTACACTGTCCGCTTTCACAGGCGAAACCGATCGTGATCCGAACGTCCTCCTGAATCGACGAAGGCAGATGTTTGACCGTGTTGGCACACCATTCGTTCAAAATGATACCGATCCGCATCACCTTTTCCAGTGGTAAAACGGAGCCGTCCGTCCGGATATCGACCGGAAAATCCTTCGCGAACGCCGTACAGACCAGCACTTTCAGATTGGCGATGTATTTGCCGACCGCGATCTTTTCAAGGTCGTCGGCCCGGTACAGCGCATCGTGGACCATCGCCATCGCTTCGATCCGCAGTTTGTTCTTTTCGAGCATCTCCACCGCACTTTCACGTTCGTCACCCTTTTGCAGCATCACGATCTGCAGCCCGAACAGCGAAGCGATACGGTTGAGATTGTTCTTGATCCGGTGATGAATCTCCCGCAGCAGCAGTGTTTTCTGCCGGTCGGCACGCTCCAGTCGCTGATAGGTCACTTCCGTCGAAAGATGGTAGATCACCGCGATCACGATCACCACCGCCGTCGTCGAAAGCATGTTGAGCAGCGGCACATGGTGAAAAACCGGATTGTCGGCGTTCTCGCTATAAACGACATAGGCCCACACCGTCCAGAAAAGATAGTGCACAAATGTGAGGAGAAATGCCATACGCAGCGAGAAAAAATAGAAGAATCCGAAAATGGCGAAAAAGGGGAAAATCGTGACGAAGTCGTAGAAATGCCCGCCGAACATTGCGGAAATACTTTCGGATTCGACCACCATCAGGAACAAAAAGGCGTACAGTTGCGTCTTCCCCGACCGCCGGTATCCCAGATAGAAGAGGATCAGCAAGACGGCGAGCCCGAGCTTGACGGCGACGATATCGTAATGTCCCATCGTCGCGGCGATCGCCGCAAATATCGAAAAAAGCGCCGCTGTCGCGATCAGAAGCCCCTGCAGCATCAGCGACTTGTGATCACGGCGGGAAAAAAAGGCATCGATGTCCGGCAGTTCCATGCTGCATTATACATCAACTACACCACTAAGATATCGCTGGGCGGAACGCGGTAAAATACCCTATGCAATCAAAACGGATCATGATCGTCGAGGACGACCTCGTTTCGGCGGAATACCTCAAGGCGATTCTGGAAAACGCCGGTTTTCAAATCATCGGAATCGTCAGCGGCGGCGCCGAAGCGATCGAAGCGCTGCGCGGATGCAACGTCGACCTGGTCCTCATGGATATCATTCTCAAAGACAGTGTCACCGGGATCGAAGCGGCATTGAAACATCCCGAGTGCCGCTTCATCTTTCTGACGGCATATGCCGATGACGAAATGGTCGAATCCGCCGTCGATGTCAGAGCGGTCGCCTACCTGATGAAACCCTACCGGGAAAAGGAGATCGTCGCCACCGTCAGGATGGCACTGGCGCAAAGAGAAACGAAGCACACGGCACAACAGCCTTCTTCTGTCGTTCTGAGTCACGGCTACGCTTTCGATTTTCGACATGACCGTCTCGAAAAAGACGGGCAGACGGTGCCGCTACCTGCGACGATGCTCAAACTGGTTCGCTTTCTCAGCCTGCACCATGACGAGGTCGTTTCGCCCGAAGCGCTTTCCGCTGCCATCTGGGACGCTCCAAAACGCAACAGCACCCTGCGTTCGCTGATCAACCGTTTCCGCTCCAGCGTCGACCGCGAGCTCATCGTCAGCGTCAGCGGCGTCGGCTACACGATCCGCTCCGCATCCCTGCGGCAGAACAAGGCCGACAGGGATTAACGCTTCGTCGCCGCCAGTTCGATGACGAAACGTACGCCGCCGGCAACGTTCTCGGCATACAGGCGCCCCCGCATATGCTCCTCGACGATGATTTTGCTCATATAAAGCCCCAGCCCCGTTCCGTTCTTTTTCGATTTCGTCGAAAAATACGGGTCGAATATTTTCGGCAGAACCTCCGCGTCGATCCCGCCCGCACTGTCCTCGACGATCAGGCTCACCCGCCCGCCGTCGAACACGCTCCGGATGATAATCTCCCGCCGGGAAACGGCTTTTTCGACCATGGCGTCCCGGGCATTGTTCAGAAGGTTGACCAGGACCTGGCCCAGTTCGTTGGCGAATCCGTTGACGTATACCCCCTTCTGCAGATCGAGCGTCACACGAATCTGTTCTTTTTCGTATACCGGTGCGACGAGTTCCACGGCCCGGCCGACCGTGTGCGCCAGTTCGAACACCTGCCGTTCTTTCTCCGGTCTGAAAAAACTGCGAAAATCGTCGATCGTCTCGGACATCCCGGATATCTGGTCGACGCATTTGTACTTGAACTCCTTCATCGCTTCGGCGTCGAATTTCCCCATGCCGTATTTCAGCGACGCACCCTGAACCAGCAGCGAAAGGGTGTTGAGCGGCTGGCGCCACTGATGGGCGATCATATTGATCGCCTCCCCCATCTGCGCCAGCCGGGACTGCGCCAGCATCAGCCGGTCCTTCTCCCTGTTTTTTTTCACTTCCGCCTCCACCCGGCTTTCGAGCTCGCGATTGAGCCGCGCCAGCGCTTGCAGCGCGTCTTCCTTCTCTTTCGAAAGCACGCCCCAGATATAGACGACCATGATATGCGCCAGAATGTAGAAGTTGATATTGATGATATCGTCCAGTTCCCCTCCCCCGTAAAACGGACCCGTTTTCAATCCGGCCGAAAGGATGGACGCCACCGCCAGCGTCAGAACGGCGAACGACGCATAAAGCGGCCCCGCATAGGTCGCCGCCAGAACCGCCGCGGGAACGGTGATCGACAACAGCAAAGCGAGATTGGAGACGGAAGCGACGAAAAAAAGCGTATATCCCAGCGTACCGAAAAATATCACCGTCGCCGTCAGGACTTTCGGATCGAACGTTTTGAAATCACGGTACAGTATCAGCAGCAGGGGCGTCAGCAGCAGCTGTCCCATCACGTTTCCGAACCACCAGGAAAAAACGCTTTTGAAATAGTCGTGCGGCTCGATCACCGACCCCGCCAGCAGCGCCAGATTTCCGAGCAGGGCACTGAAAGGCTGCAGTACCAGCACCACGACCCAGAAAAGCGTAAACAGATGGTGCAGCCGGTTCAGCCGCGGATCGAATTTCAGAAAACGGAAGATGCGGAAGGCCAGAACCGCTTCGGCGCCGTTGACCGCGGCGATGGCGAACGACGTTCCCGGCGACATGCCGAAACTCAGCGCCAGCGCCAGCTGGCCCGCGAACACGCCCGGCCACACTTTCATACCGTATATCAGCACCGCCGCCAGGGAAATCCCTTCGGAAAAAAATATCGAAATCGTCACGATGGCGTTGTGAATCGGCAAAGAAAGGCTCAGCCTGCCGAAAACAAAATACAGCAGCGCGACCGACGCCGCTGTCGCGATGTCTTTTCTCATTTCGACCTCCACCTGAACGGACAACCGTTTTCACCGGAAATCCGGTTCGTACCCGTCAATTTTACCGGTTTCCTCCGGCGGACGCTGTCAGACAATTCCTCTTTCCGGAGTTTTTTTTCGTTTTTCGGACAGAAACTCCGAAGGCACCTTAGGGAATAACGATGCTGAAAAGGGCCCCGCCCCCGACATTTTCGACACGAATGACGCCTTTCATTTTCTCTTCGAGAATCAGTTTCGACATGTACAGTCCCAGGCCCGTGCCGTTTTTCTTCCTTTTCGTCGAAAAATAGGGATCGAAAATCCTGTCGATGATCTCCTCGGGGATGCCGCCTCCGTTGTCCCGGACGGAAATCACTCTGCCCTCCTCCGTCCGTGCCAGCGTGATTTCGATTCTCTTGTCCTCTTCGGCACTCTCGGCCAGAGCGTCCTTGGCGTTGTTGACGATGTTCATCACGATCTGAAAAAGCATGCTGCGGTAACTGTGCACCAGAAAGTCGCCGTTGCCGGCATGAAGGTTCACCCGGATACCGTGACGGCTCAACTCCGGCTGCAGGGTCACCGTCAACTCGTCCATCATCGCCCCCAGATCGAACGTCTCCCGCTTTTCGCTGATCTTGAACAGGTCCCTGAAATCGTCGACGGTTTTGGCCATCAGATCGATCTGGCGTGTCGATTTTTCGTAGAAATACTCGATGCTTGCGTCATCGAGCATTCCCTTTTTCTGTTTGATTTTCAGCGACTGTATCAATATGGAAAGACTGTTGAGCGGCTGCTTCCACTGGTGCGCGATCATGCTGATCATTTTGGTCATTTCGTTGAGTTTGGAATCGCGAAGCTTGACCACCCGCGCCATCGCCTTCTCCTTTTCCCGCATCTCGGCTTTCAGACGCCGGTTGATGACAAACAGGTAAAAGGAAAACGGGATGATGATACCGAAAGCGATTGCCAGATAGATCATGGTCTGGCGGTCGAAAAAAAGCTTTTTCTCCTTGATGTAGCCCCATTTCAGTTTCAACGCCTCCGTTTCCCGCTTTCCGATCGCCGCAAGGGTCTTCGAAAGGATGATGTTCAACTCGGGAAGGCGTTTGACGCTGGCGATACTCAGATGATACCCGTAATCGACATCCGATGAGATCACGAGGCTGTTCAGGTTGTAACGACGCATATAGTAGCTCGCCCGGACAAGTTCGAGCACCGTCGCTTCCACCCTGCCGTCGACCACCAGCTTCAGCGACTCCAGTTCGTTTTTCGTCGGCACGACCACGATATCGGGATGATAATCCCGCATATGCTCTTCCAGCGCACTGCCGGCGGTAACGGCGACACGGCGGTTTTTCAGCGCCGCCAGGGAATCAAACCGGTTTTCCGTATTGACGATCAGTTTGTTTTGGAGGGTAAGAACGGTGTCGGTGAAATAGAAGTACCGGAGCCGGGAGGCCGTCTTCTGCGCCAGAAAAACCACGTCGATCCTGCCGTTTTTCGCCGCGTCGATCAGCTCTTCCCACGAATCGAAATAGACATAATGAAAATGCATCCCGGATTTTTTTTCGATCAGGGAAAAAAGATCGATGCTGAAACCTTCAAGACCGCCGTCTTCCGTGCGCAGGACCTGGTTGGGGATCCGGGTCACGCCCACCCTGATATCCCGGCGGAGGCTGTCGAGCCATTCGTTCTCCCCGCGTGTCAGAAACTTCAGGTCGGCGGCGACCGCAAGTGAAAACGTGAAAACAAAAAAAACGGCAAGGATTCTCATTGTCATCCGCACCCACCTTCGTATCTGCAAGTTCGACCGACCGGAACGGTCCGACGGAGGCACCGTCTTTTCCGTCCGGCTATTTTATCCGTTTTTTCCCGCCGCGGCTGTCAGACAATTCCTAAAAACACTGCCGGATTTATCCGCCGAATACCGACTTGATACGGCCGATCACTCCTTTCGCCTGCCGGCGGGAAGCTTCCGGTTCCTCCTCCCCGGCTTCGACGGGCCGGCTCTCCTGTCCCGGCGCAGAACCCGTTTGCGTCCCCGCATCACCGGTAAAGGCGTCTTCCGGCATCCGGTTTTCCGGTGTACCGTCGACATTGACGACTTTCAGTTCCGGATGGATCAGCGCTCGCAGTTTCTTCTCCACCACCATCTTGGTCGTCATCAGGCTCATCGCACAGCCGTGGCACGCCCCGGTGAGCTCGATATAGACGACACCGTCCTTCACGCCCAGCAGCCGGATCGCCCCGCCGTGGGAACTGACGTATTCGTTCACTTTCGGCAAATGATGTTTCACCGCTTCGTAGATATCTTCATCGAGAAAAGTCATATTTCAGCCTTATAATAAAAATTATCCCTGCCAATATACATGTTCCGTACTAAATCGCCAGTAAAATCATTCCGTTCGTTTTCGGCTTCAGTTTCGTCGCTATAATATCCTCCATGAAACCGATGAAACTTATGACGATGTCCGTACTGCTGTTGCTGACGTCGCTCGAAGGGGCGGAGAGCCTCGCCGACAGGCTCTCCGAAGACAAAAACAAACTCGAAAAGGCGATTGTCGTCGACAAAACGGATCCCCGCTCGGCGGAACAGAAGCGAATCGACGAACTGGCCCGGACTCCCCGCCCGATAGACGGCATCAGCGTCAAGGTCGCGGAAATGAATCTCAGCAGGAAAACGACGGTGGACTTTCAGTACGCGCCGCCGCTCAAAGAAGGTGCGATGATCGACAACGAAGAAAAGGCGACGGTCAACGTCAATATAAAATTCTGACGTTCATTTCTTTTTCGGTGTTTTTGTCAATCGGACATAGACCCGCTTGGGGGCGGGGTAGCCCTCCACCGTTTTCGAAGGGTCCTCCGGATCGAGAAAGTCTTCGAGGCTCTGTCCTTCGATCCAGCCCGTCCTGCGCTGCTCCTCCGGGGTCGTCACCGACGTTTCCAGCACCTCGAACCCGCTGAAACCTGCCCGCAGACACCAGTTCCTCAGCGCCGGGATCGTCGGAACGAAGTAGATGTTCGGAATCTTCGAGTAACTCCCCGCGGGCGTCAGACAGACCTCTTCCTCTCCGTCGATCATGAACGTGTCGAGATAGACCTCTCCCACCGTATCCAGTCCTTTGTGCAGCTGTTTGAGCATCGCCACCGGATCGCTGCGGTGATAGAGCACCCCCAGACAGAAAACCGTGTCGAATTTCTCCTCGTAAAGCGGCAGGTGTTCCACGCCCAGCAGTTCGTAGACGATACCGGTTTTTGCGAAACGATTGATGAAATCGAACTGGGTCCTGTAGAGTGCGGAGGGATCGAACCCGACCAGTTTCGCGGGAGAATCCTCCTGCATCCGGAAAAGGTAGTAGCCGTTGTTGCAGCCGATGTCGGCGACCCGTTTCCCCCGCAGGTCGAAATGCGGCCGAAGCAGATTGTACTTCATGAAACTCTGCCATTCGGTGTCGATGAAAAGGCCGAAAAGATCGAAAGGGCCCTTGCGCCAGGGCATCATCATACGTGCGATCTTTTCGATCGCTTCGCGATCGATTTCGGCATCGGTCGTCAGGCGGACGGTATCGCCGTATTCACAGGTGACGGGAATGTCGGGGAGGGTTTCGAGCGCCGCGCGCAGCGGCGCGATGTTCTTCCATGTCAGCCAGCGCCGCCGCTCCTCGCGGACGGCGTCGAGCGCGGAATGCATCAGTGCGTCGTGTTCGTGTCGAACGCCGTTTCGGCCGGGGCGGCGTCCTGATCCGCGATCTGCTCGGCGTCATTGGCCGCGGCTTCGGCGTCATCGGCTTTTTCGGTCACCGCTTCGGGAACGATATCCGCCGCCGGCGCCGCTTCCGATGCGGCCGAAGAGACCGGTGCTTCGAGTTCTTCGATAAAATGCCCTTTGTCCTCCGCGTCGGCCGGCGCGGCATCGACCGCGGTGATTCCCGCATCCGATTCGACGGCGCCCGCCGGCGCGGCCGAAACGTTTTCGTCACCGGCGGCCGGACGGCTTTGCACCGCCGCCGCTTTTTCCCGGTATTCGGCGACCTGTGCGGCCAGCGTCGCGTTTTCCGTCTTCGCTTTTTCCAGTTCCGCTTCGAGTTCGTCGATCGTACCCGTCGCTTCTTCGAGTTCGTCGCGGGCTTCGGAGACGACTTCGACATTGACGCCGTATTCGTACACCAGTTCGCCGCCGTCATGCCCCTGTTTGAAGACCCCCGCGATGAAACCGATCAGAGAAAGGATCAGCAGGATTTTCGCCCAGCGGGCCTTGACCAGCATCGCCAGCAGTTTCAGCAGCAGCGGCACCGCGACGGCATAGACCAGATAGGTCCCGATCAGCTTGTGCATTTTCAGCTCGGCCTGCGCGTCGTCACCGAGCATCGGCCACGCTTCGCTGCCGTCGGCCTTGCCGGTGAAATAGGCGGCGGCGTAGACCACGACGGTCAGCAGAAGCAGCAGCAGGGAAGTAACGCTGAGCGCACGGCGTTTGAAGCCGAGGTTCGCGATCTCGATCAGCAGAATGATCACGGGAAGAACGACGGCGAAATGCACGACGACGGGGTGAAGCATCAGCGGCACGTCGAACGGCAGCGTGACAGGAACGGTAATCTCGGGTAATTGCATGGTTTTCTCCTCTTTTTTGCGGCGCGTATGCACCGATATGCCGCTTATTTTAGCCTTGTTTCGCTAAAATCCCCCTCATGCGAATCGAAAAAAAAGCCACCATTGTCTCCAGTTCCACCGCCGCGCTGCTCGTCACCCTCAAACTCGTCATCGGCGTCATGAGCGGTTCCATCGCCGTACTGGCGTCCGCGATCGACTCCCTGCTCGACCTGCTGGTCTCGGTCTTCAACTACTTCGCCCTGCACCATTCCGAGCGCAAAGCGGACGAAACGTTCAATTTCGGCCGCGGCAAACTCGAAGCCCTCGCGGCGGTCATCGAAGGCAGCATCATCTCGATGTCGGCGCTGTTCATCCTGTACAACGCCGTCATGAAATTTCTCTCACCCCGCCCGATCAGCTATATGGGCGCCTCCATCGCCGTCATGGTGGTTTCCATCGTTCTCACCGGCTTTCTCGTACTGTTTCTCCAGTACGTCGCCAGAAAGAACAACAATCTCGTCATCCGCGCCGACGCCCTGCACTACAAAACCGACCTCTTCACCAACGGGGCCATTCTGCTCTCGCTGCTGATCATCCACTACAGCGGTTTCCAGCTCATCGACCCCCTCCTCGGCGTCCTGATCGCCGGATATATGATCTGGTCGGCCTACCCCATCCTCAAGGAAGGGATTCTGATGCTGCTCGACGTCGCCCTGGAAAAAGAAGAGATCGCGAAAATCGAAACCCTGCTCGACGGCCACAGGGACATCAACGGCTGGCACTTTCTCAAGACCCGCCGCGCCGGCAGCGATATCTTCATCTCCGTCCACATCGTTTTCGACCTCGAAATCTCGCTGTACGACGCCCATCGCATCAGCGATCAGATCGAACTGGAAATCACCAGGCTGTTCCCGGACGACAATGTCCATATCATCATCCACATGGACCCTTACGACGATTCGGAGATCAACGAAGACGAGATGTAATCCCCGCCTCCCTTCGTTTTCGCGTCCCGTCTGCTACAATTACGCCAAAAAAGTCCCCAAGGAGTCCGTTATGACCAAAACGCTCTGGATTGCGGCCGCCCTCGCCGGCACCCTGCTCGCCAATCCCTACGAAAGCAAAAAGGAAGAGATCGCCGATGCCGCACGCATCGGCAAGAAAGCCTCCGCCGAACTGCTGAAAACGCTGGGCGGGAATCTGAAAAAACACCTCAAGGCCGGCGGCCCCGCCGAAGCGCTGGATTTCTGCGCCAACAACGCCTATTCCCTGACCGAAAAAGTGAGCGACGCGTTCGGAAAGTCCGTATCGGTCAAACGGATCAGCCTCCGCTACCGCAACCCGCTCAACGCCCCGGCGGACGCGAAGGAAAAAGCCGTACTCGAAGCGCTGGAAACGATGAACGAAAACGGAGTCGTCCTGCCCCGGGGCATCGTCCAGGATCTCGGCAACGGCGTCTACAAATACTACCGGCCGCTGAAAATCAACAAGGGAGTCTGTCTGAAATGCCACGGGGATTTGACGAAGACCAATCCCGACTTCGCCCGCGCCATCCGGAAAATCTATCCGGATGACAGGGCGACCGGCTTCCGGATGGGAGACCTCCGCGGCGCCATCGTCGTGGAAGTGCACGAATAGAAGGCTCAGTGCTCCTCGAAAGCGCTTGAAGCCATCGCATAGAGTCGGCGCTCGAGCTTGCCGATCTCATCGAGCAGCTGTTTCGAAATCTGCTGAAGATGTTCGAAATATTCGCGCGCCATTTCCTTTTCCTGATCCGTCACTTTCTTTTTCATTTTGAAAAGCTTCGAAAAAAACGAGCGGTTCGTCTCGCCGAAATAGAGCTTGAAAATTTTCATGTAGGTGTCGTGCAGCTGAAAATGCAGTGATTCGATCACACCGAGGCATTCCATATTCGGCATGGCGTTGAGTTTCTGTCCCTCCCCGTAAAACCATGTGCCGAACTGGCAGTCGGTGCTGTCGACGGGAATCGCGTCTTTTTCGACCGGCAGTCCTTCGACGAGGGACTTGGCGCGGTTGACCCATTTGATGTGCGCTTTTTTGGCCGCACTGAGCTGTTCGAGCGTCGCTTCTTTATCCATAGTTGCATCCTCCTGACCGGATTTCGGTGTGATAAATATGGAAATATTATATTGACATAATATTACAAATTTATAACTTTATCCTGACACAGGAATCCGGAAAAACCCCGGGTGCCTACCGCGCGTATTCGACCGCCCGGCTTTCCCTGATCACGTTGACCTTGATCTCGCCCGGGTAGTTGACGCTCTGTTCGATCGCTTCCGCGATCTCCTTGGCCAGCAGCACGCTCTCGTCGTCGGTCACGAGTTCCGCATTGACGATGACGCGGACCTCCCGGCCGGCGTTGATGGCGTAGGCCTGCTTCACCCCGGCGTGACGGGAGGCGATCTCCTCGATCTCCGTCACCCGTTTGAGGAAGCTTTCCAGTACTTCGCGCCGCGCTCCCGGACGGGCGGCGGAGAGAGCGTCCGCCGCGCAGACCGCCGCACACTCGATCGAACCGATCTCCTGCTGTCCGTGGTGGGCGTAGATCGCGTTGATGACGACCGGATCCTCGTCATAGCGCCGGCAGACCTCCGCCCCCAGGTCGACGTGGTTCCCCTCCTGCTCGTGCGTCAGCGCCTTGCCGATGTCGTGCAGAAGCCCCGCGCGTTTCGCCAGTTTCGGGTCGCCGCCGAGTTCGGCCGCGATGATCCCCGCCATGTTGGCGACTTCGAGGGTATGCGCCAGCGCGTTCTGCCCGTAGCTGGCGCGGTAGCGCAGGCGTCCGAGCAGTTTCATCAGCTCCGGATGCATCACGCCCACGCCCGTTTCGAAAACGATCTCCTCGCCTTCGCGCAGCACGTTCTCTTCGAATTCCGCCACGACCTTGGCGTGGATCTCCTCGATCCGGGCGGGCTGGATGCGGCCGTCCTCGATCAGCAGTTCGATCGTCCGCACCGCGATGGCGCGGCGGTAGAGATTGAAACTGCTGACAACGATCTCCTTGGGCGTTTCGTCGATGATGATGTCGACGCCCAGTACCATTTCGAGTGCCTTGATGTTGCGGCCCTCTTTTCCGATGATGCGGCCCTTGAGCTCGTCGTCTTCGAGGCGGACGATGTTGATCAGCCGTTCGGAAGCGAAGGTGCCCGCATACCGGCTCGTCGCCTGCGCCAGCAGAAAATTTGCCTTGCGTTCGGCCTGTTCGCGTGCCTCGTTCTCGTAACGGCGGACAATATGGGCGATCTCGTCGCGCGCCCGTTCCTCGACCTGCTGCAGCAGCAGTGTCCGCGCCTCTTCCTTCGTCATGCCCGCACTGCGCTCGACCGCCCGCATCGCCTCGTCGAGTTTGTGTTCGTAATCGCTTTTGAGCTGCCGCAACGCCTTTTCCTGACGTTCGACCGCCAGCCGCTTGCTCTGCGCAACCGTCCGCTCGCGTTCGATGGTTTCGCGTTCCTGACGGATAAAGCGTTCGAGATCCTTTTCCCGCCGCAGCATCTGGTTTTCGCGCTCGGCCATATCCTGCTCGGCACGCCGCACGGCGTCCTCGTAACGCAGTGTGGCGCGTTCTTCCATGAGGCGCGCCTTTTCCGACGCCGAAACCAGCAGCGCTTCGGCTTCCTTCTCGATCGTCTTCGCTTTGGCCTTCGCCTGCTCCGTATAGAAATCCAGGTGGGCGTTGTTGAGCTTTTTGGAGATCAGAAAGCCCAGTACCCCGCTAATGGTGGCGATGACACCGCCTGAGATCAGTTCGTTTATCATGGTGTATCCCCGCTGTTTCATAGCAGGCCGTGGGAGTCAGCAGCACATCAGCCGACACATCGTAGTCGTCGCAAATTTTCTCGTTCGTCATGCAGCGTTTCAACTGGACAAAGATGGTTTTCGGTCTGGTTTTCAACATGGCGAAGAAACGGTCGTACATTCCTTTGCCGAATCCGATGCGGCGTGCCTGTGCGTCCACTCCGACTGCCGGCACCACAGCTATATCTGTTTTTTTAATCGTTCTTTTTGTATCACCCGGTTCGTAAATACCGAACTTTTTTCGTTTCATCGGGTATCTAAATGGTACCATCCGAAAGCTTGCACCTTCCATAAAAGGAAGATAGACACGGTAGCCTTCCCGGCGCAGCCGCCGGATCAGCGGCCGCAGATCCGGTTCGCTCCGCAACGGCCAGAACAACAGAACCGACCGACCTTCGCTGCGACGGATTTCACGGTACACCGCCGCCGCGAGCAGACGGTCGAGGTAGGGTCGGTTGTGCGCCGCCGCGCCCCGCTGCCGTGCCAGGCAGTCGCGCCGGAAATCGGCCTTGGTCATCGTGCAAGCCTTTATGAGATATAATTAGCTCCATTTTAACGCAGGGTCGCTCTGAAAACCCTGTAATTCCAGGATCGACATCATGATACATCGACTTACGTTCGCCGCGCTGACGGCATTGCTGCTTTTCACGGGATGCAGCGATTCCGGACAGAACAGACAACAGCCCGACGAAGCCGCCAACGCCCTGATCGCCAAAACCGTCTACACCCTCGACGGCATCGACGGCAGCCGTTTCGAGATCACGAAAGAAGGCGGCGACTTCCTGATCAAGGGTACGCCCGAACCCGTCGTCGTCTACGACATCTTCGCGACCTGGTGTCCGCCGTGCCGCGCCGAAGCCCCGCACCTGAGCAGCCTGCAGAAAAAGTTCGCCGGCAAGATCAGGATCATCGGTGTCAGCATCGAAGAGGGAATGGACAACGCCTACTATCAACGCTTCGCCAAAGACCATGACATCACGTATACGCTGGTGAATTCTCCCGACAACTCCCGATTCGCCCGGGCCGTCGCGTCGGCGATCGGCGTCGGACGGGACTTCCCCATCCCGCTGATGGTCGTCTACAAGAACGGCCGCTACGTCAGGCACTACTCCGGGCTCGTGCCCGAAGAGATGCTCGAAAGCGATTTCAGACAGCTGGTGCAGTGACCATGTTCGGATTTTTCAAAAAGGGACTGGGTAAAACCGCGGAGGCGATGAAGGCCGTCGCCCCGAAAAAACGGACGAAGATCCCCAAGGACGAGCTCGAAGACATTCTGCTCGAAGCCGACGTCGAGTACGACCTCATCGAGATCATCATGCGCGAGCTCTACGACAGCGAAGTCACCCGCGACCAGCTCGAAAGCAAACTGCTGGCGGCGCTGGCGTGGGCGAACTACGAGGCTCCCGAATACGAAAAACCGTTCGTCGACCTCATCATCGGCGTCAACGGCGCGGGCAAGACCACGACCATCGCCAAACTGACGCGGCACTATCTCGACCGCGGCGAGCGGGTGCTGCTCGGCGCGTCGGACACCTTCCGCGCCGCGGCGATCGAACAGCTGACGCGGTGGGCCGACCGGCTGGGCGTGCCCATCGTCTCTTCCCGCCAGGGGCACGACCCCTCCGCCGTCGCCTACGACGCCATCGAATCCGCCAAGGCGCGCGGGTTCGAACACGTCATCATCGACACGGCCGGGCGTCTGCACACCCAGACCAACCTTGCCGAAGAGCTCAAGAAGATCGTCCGTATCTGCAACAAGGCGCACGAAGGCGCCCCGCACTGCAAGACCCTCATCATCGACGGCACGCAGGGCAACTCCGCCATCGCCCAGGCCAGGGCCTTCAACGACATGATCGACATCGACGGCATCATCATCACCAAGCTCGAC
>Ga0256843_1001859_pt1 | contig 16057 bp, 21 predicted proteins | sample AlvinellametaG_FD_191572 | JGI IMG/M metagenome (GOLD analysis project Ga0256843, IMG submission 191572) | Pompeii worm associated microbial communities from hydrothermal vent at the East Pacific Rise, Pacific Ocean - Alvinella | ecosystem: Host-associated > Annelida > Integument > Unclassified ... | reverse complement strand
TTTTCCGACACCAACAATCACATGATTTGCAGCACCGTTAATATCGGAATGAAAAGCAATCTTCATCAAAAAGTCTTTGAAAATACCACCGGCCCGACTTCCGCCGAAATCATTCGCACAGGGTTTTTCTCCTTTTTTAAGGAGATTATACCTTATTTGTATAGGTTTGGATAGTTTTTAGAGGTGCTGTTGGAAACCCTGTATTGCTTCCTGTGATTGCAGCCGTCATAATTACTGTCTTTGCAGAATCAAAGCAACTAAGGTTATATATGGCAATTATTACGTTTCTTACTACCTTTTGCAAAAACATCAAAAACAGAAACTTTAAAAGTTCAAGATTTTTGTGTTAAACAAATCAACGAAGATTATGTTTCTGCAAAAAATTACAACCAAAAAAGGAGAAGAAAACAAAGAGATGAAAGACCGTTTTCTAAAAAATGGAAGGATAAGTTTTTAAGAAAAAGACAACCTACCTTTATTTATTTTAATTTTTTCGGTAGAAACATTATTTTATATCCGTCGCTATCTCATATCTCTTTTTCTGATCCAAGAGATATGAGTTCTTTTGGTTTGACGTCTATCACAAAATTTGTATCTTTATCTATTTTAATATATTATACTCCAAAACACTTGTCAATTTCTTTCAGAAAACACAGGCAAAAAAACTACGTCATGCAACTATTAGACAACAAAAAACAAAAAACAAAAATAGCATTTACACTTTCAGCTTTCAAAAAACACACCTTTTTGTGAGGCTGAAAATCCCGGTTCGCTTTCGATATTGCTCATCTAATATCCCAAAATTTAATTGTAATGTGTGTTGCCTTGTAATTGTTTTGCCTGCTGTCGGTTGTCAAAAGACTTTACCTTAAAGGAAGGCGCACCGCATCAGCACCTTTGATAAAAAGCTATTGTGCTAGCCCTAACTCATCGCAAACAAGTTCGTTAATTTCCACATCTATACTTACTGTATTGTTTTTTTCAAAAATAAAATCAGTAAGCTTGTTGATTTGTTTTGCATATTCCCTAATATCTTCCTCGATCTCTTCTACCGATTTGTAGTTATTTATTGTGAAAGAGATATCTGAGCTTCCGTAATCGTCTTTTTTGGCATCTATAATACCTCCGAGCAGATCGGAATTGATATCCGTTTCCGGATTGATTATAGAGGAATCCAGGAAGAATTTTTTGGCATCTTTTGCAAATTCAAGCATATCTTTTGTTTTTGCAAGCTCTTCAATAGCATCGGAAACACCTTCTTCTATATTTTTTCTAAAAAGAGCTTTTTTGATTTCTGTTTGTGCATCAATTAGACCCTTATAAAGATCCGCACCTTTTTGAGCCTCTTTAACTGAATTCTCAGCGGCACTATTTGCTGTTTGGACATTTGCAATCATGTCTCTTGAGGGTTGAAATCTGATTTTTGCTTTTGATCCGACAGCTTCATGAAAAGACATTCTTCTGCCCTGCAGCATGCTTTTGATTTTTTTTGCAATACGATTCGCCTTGTTAAGTGTCATCCTGATTTTCATTTTTTCACCTCTTTTTGTTTTTTGCTTAAATTATATCTTTTTATCCTTAAAAAAAACTTAAGGAGTATGTTCTATTATCTTATTAATCTGAGAGCTATCCTTCTTATATCTTTTTGGTTTGCGTTATCAAAAAGAATTGTTCCGTTTTTTTGTATGGTGAATTTCATATTGTCTGTTTGACACGACATCTTTGTATATTCAAAACCTTTATCGCAAAATAGATTTTCAGCAACTTCAAACACTTCATCTCCTGTTATTGTCACTGATGCATTTACTCTTTTGTAACTGAGTTTTATCTCAAGGTTTTTAATTTTGACACGGATGTCTGTTGTTTTCTCAATCTTTCTTACAATATCCTTAAAGTTAAAAACAACCGAATAAAAACAATATTTGCATAAGAAGGTATCTGTTGTAGTAGAAACATCTTCTATCACCGCACATAGCAGCTCTTTTTCGAATATGGTTTTTTTGTCGCTCCTGTATTCGGTAATTTTTTTGATTTTATTTTGTTTAAAGAATTTATCTTTTTTAATTTTTGCTAAAATTTCTTTGCTTATTATGCAAATTGTCAATATCTTCATATTATGATAAGTCCTGTTTTCTATGTTTTGATTACAGTCTGTCCGTCAATTACTTCCGTATCTATGAAGTCAAACGGAATCGTATGATGAATTCCTTCCCGGAAATTGTTGCCGGTAATTATTGCGATATCCCCTCCATTTTCAAACCTCTTTCCTTTAACGAAAATGTTACATCGATCATCTTGTTTGGATATCTTCTTTGATCAAGGCTGCTTAACATTTCACGGATTTGTGTTTTTGTCACCTTGATTCCAAAACCATCTTTAAAAATTTCAGATATTTGCTCCGGATTTAAACGGTTGATTCCAATATAGGCATTTTTGCTTTTTTCGCACCGATTATCCGTTCCGTTAAGATGATCTATTATTGATACGGGCCGGTTAAAAAATCTGCCAAACATCGAAACCTCTTTTTTTCTTATTATACCATAATTTTGATTTAAAATCAAGCTTTTTACTGTAAGAAAATCCGGTATTATTTTTATTCAAAGTCAAGTTGAATACTCCGCACCCTTTGGTCGGAGATGGCACTGACTAAATAAAAATTATTTCATACGATCACCTCTTAGATTCAGTTCCACAAAAAATTGTGCCAGCCGGCTATTGAGCCATGCAAAGCTTTTTGCATGGGCTTTGGTTCTTGTTGCCAGATAAGATATTTTGTCTCTGAGCTGAGAATTGAGATTTTCAACCAGATTCGTATAACCTGTTTTTTCCATAGAAATCTTGTTTCCGAAAACAGAATTGTAAGCAAAATGACCGTCGCTGTAATGTTTATCTGCCTTTGGCAAGAGCTTCTGTGAAGTTTTGGTATAGCTCAATCCATTCATTCATCTGATTTGCGCTCATTATATCTCCTTGTTGTAATTTTTTTTGTGGTTGCAGAAACACAACTCACATTACTTTGTAACAGAAGTCAAAAACCTAAAGCTTCTTTTTCCGCTTCGGAGAGTTTTTGCAGGGCTTGTTTTCGAAGATCTTCTTTTGCATCCTGCTTTCTAATCTCTATTGATGCCGAAACGCTTCTGTCCCAAACCTGTTTGCTTTGAGATTGTGTGTTTCAAATGGGCTTTCTTTTTCCGAGATAAACAAACTCAAGCTCTTTGGATAAATTTTCTTCTTCATGTGGTGCACTATCTTCTTCGAAAGTTCCGAATTCGATCTTGATATGCATGTCCTGCTTTGGATTAAAATTTTCATTCAAAGCCTTTACAGCATCTATTTTTTTGATAATAACATATCTTGGGTTAACGCTAATTTTTCCCGCTTCGATAGCCGAGATAACATCTTTTAAATCTCCTGAAATTACCGCGACAGTTTCCATTCTTCTTCCTTCTTCATCGCATACATGCTCTATCTGCCAAAAATCTTTTCCATCTGCTTTTTCAATCAAATCAATTCCTTTTTTGTTATTTAAATTTTTAAAACTGCCTGGTTGCTAAACAAACTAGCAACCAAGGATATCTTCTGCCATTGCTACCGCATCGTCAAGACGCACTCCAAACAATGCAGTACCAACCGAGTCAAAAACAGTTTCATAGAAACCGCCGTAACTATCAAGTATCTTTCCGTTTTTGTAAACAGTAATGTCGATCCAGCAACTATCCACAATATCAAGATATGCTTCATCTGACTTGCTAAGTTCTTTTGCAGGATTCTCAAGAAGCGGTGTTCTTTGACCCGGAGCATCTATTGAAATAAGATCCCCGTTTTCATCTTCATTGACAAACATCTTCTGTTCTCCTTCGGAAGTGGCGATAAATTTAAAATCACCTATCTCCCATGAGGCAACAATATCTCCTTTGTCCGCTCCTTTTTGCCGATAAAATTGATCATCGTCCTTCTCTGAAAAAATCAGATTTTCAGATAGAAAAGATGACTCAAAATTATTTACTTCAATGATTTTAATATTATTTCCTCCGCAAGGCGAAATAAAGTCGCCGGAATCTGTTTTATCGAAATTTTCCGCCAGTCCGGCTGCAATACATCCTTCGTTTTCAAACTTTACAAATGTTGTTTTTTTTATAAAAACTTCTTTTTTTATATATTATAGTGTTTTTTTGCTTAAAAAATACTTAATTTTACACCTCTTTATTTTTGGTTGAGAAATAAGATATTAATCTTATATTTCATAATGAAAATTCTCGCTTAAACATTCCATAATATCCGGATAATCCAGCCAAAGACCTCTGCGGTTTTCCCTTGCCAGATCCATGGCATCTATATATCTTGTATTTATGCTATATCTGCTTACAACGGCATATCCTTCTCTTATCAGCAGCAAAGAAAGAGTCTCCTTCGATATATATTTCTGCTTCTTTTGAACAGATGTCGTAATATATTTTATATGCCTCTCCGGAAAACATTAGCGTTGCAAGATATCTTCTGGCATCTTCGGCCATATCCTGAATCATCCAGTCATAACCGTATCCGCAGATATCAGCCTGCCTGTAGGCAAGCCACTCATCTGATATTTCCGGAACTTCTATGTCTGACAGATTTACAGTTCCAAAATTTTCAAAATACAGAGTGTTTGCATCCTTAATATAAAGCAGAGGATAATAACCTGATATGTCTCGGCAGTAATTATTGTAGTCATCTGATTCCAGAGTTACAGAAGTGGTAGTATGACATCCTGAAAGAATAACCAAAACCAATAAAAAATAGAGATATTTTAACATGATGCGCCTCCGGCATTTTGCCTTCTTTGCATATTATATCATAAATTTGTTAAATAATCGTGAAATATCTTCATTCTCTATATGCAGGATTGACAAATCTCATTTTTGCACCTGAAACGGACGATGAAGATAAGGCGCTCATAAAGTTCGGAGGTCCGCTGCTTCCTTTAAAGAAGTGTGTTTCATAGCTTTTTCTTTGCTTTGATAAAAAAATGTTTTTGTTATTAGAAACGCGGATACATCAAGAGGTTTAGAAATGCCGGGCGGTCACATAGAAGACGGTGAAAGCGAGATTGATGCTTTACGTAGAGAGGTTCTTGAAGAGGCGGGCGTAACAATTAAAAATATCTCTTTTCTTGGCTGTCAGAAGATTACAAAGAAAACTGCGGATGAGAAATATCCTGATCTTGTTTCTTGTCAAAATTTTTATATTGCGGATTTGGATAAGGTTGTGACAACTAAATTAAATTACGACTCTTTAGGTCTTGTAAAGATAAGCATTGATGAATTTGATAATTACGTTGGAAATTTAAAAAATTGCTACTGGAAAGAGCTATGGCTTGAGGCAAAAAAAAGCAATAAAATAAGTGTCGATATTCAAAACTAAATTCTGGCATAATTGCTGCATCCTTTAAAAAAGGATGCAGCATGACATGACGTATAAAAACCTTCATCCGCCAAAACCAAGTCGACGATCATGAAGGTTTTGTATTAAGGATTAAAACGCATAACTTAAAGACATGATTGTTTTTGTGTTTGTATGGTTATCTGTTGAAGGTGTATTATCGTAGAATACATTGTAATCAAAATTTAAAGATACTGAATCCATAAGTTTTGCCGTGATGCCAGCTGTTGTATCGATTGTGTAATCTGTGTCGAAATTGTCTGCAGATTCAAAAGCACTTACTTTAAGATGAGCATTGTTTGTATCATTTAACGCTATTTTTGCAAGCAAATACTCATTTGCACCAAACTCATGGTAACTTGGTTTTTTGTCTGTGTAATTTTCATATGAGAATGAAGGACCTGCTCCGATCTGAACATCGATAAGTTCATTTTTGTAAATATTGTATCCTGCACCGACTGCAACCGAAATTTTACTATCATAATTTCTGTGATGGCTGGTAAGATAATCTGCGGATGTGTATGTAACGATTTTCTCCGTAATATCTGTTGTTGATGCATGTCCGAACTCAAACTCTTTATTAACTTCGTCATTGTTTGCTTCTGTGTATATTGCTGAGATAAAGTTATTACAGTGAACTGTTTTTCCGAAGATCTTTTTTGTGCTGCTTGCCGTAATTTTTGCTACACCGTTATTTGTTTCTGTATCACCGGTGGAACCGACATATCCTAAATCTAGTTTGATTTTTGGACCAGCCATAAGAGATGTTGCCATAAGTGTTGTCGCCAAGATTGTTGTTGTCGTTTTTTTCATATTTATAACTCCTTTTTTGTTTTTATGCCGATATTGTAACAGGTTTTAGGGGTTTTGTCAAATTTTATTTATCCAAACATTCGAAGAAGAGCTCGCCTCCGATGTTTTGGAAATTATTACCGTATTTTCAGCAAGACTATATGGCAAAAGATCTCACAAAATAAATGAAAATTACGGGGATCCTGACGGAGATTACACAGAACCGACTGAAAATATGATTTCAGTTGCAATAGCTCTGGTAGATATTATTAAAAGAGAATATCCTGTATTTTTGTGCGAACCGACAGGTGAAAAGCTTGCTTTCTCAAAGGAAGAGGTTTTTGATATTATCGGGTAACTAAAAAATCTCTGCTTCCGGAAAGGAGGCGGAGATAGATCTTTTAGACAGAAAAGTAATCTCTTTTCTGATAAGAATTTGGTTTTAAATTTTCATTAGAAAAAAGATTGCAAAAATGTTTTAAAAAAAAACAGGACAGTGCATCAGACACTATCCTTTTAAGTTACGCCGCAATCTCATCAAGATATGCTTCCAGGGCATCGAGTTCCCAGTCTTCTTCGCAGAAAACATCCCTTTCGGAAAGGTCGATACACTCTGTCAGTTTTCCGTTAAGATCAAGCGCAGCATCGATAACCGGAACATTTTTTTCTCTATCAAAATCATTATTCCAGTCATTTGATGCGTTAATATGCTCAACAGCATTTTCAAGAGATACCTCAACAACCTTTTGAAGACCGTATCTGAGACACATTTTAGTCATTGTCATTTTGCCGTATTCGCCGTCATGACAAAAACCGTCAGTGTCCACATAAAAAGCGTGATGACAAGCCATCGGCTCGTCCCCGCTTTCTAATGTTTCAGCAGCGTCCATGCTATGTGCGGAAAAACCGAAATAGATTTTTCCGCTGCCATTTTTCATTTTTTGGGCGACCGCATAAATTGCGCACCCACCTCTGTTTATTTCCATATTTTTAAACATGGAGTCTCCTTTTAAAAATTTTTTTTATTTGTTTAAAAAATGGTAACAGTCTTTTTGAATACCATTACCGTTTGCAGCAGCATTACCAAAAACTGCAATCAACGAAGGATCTTTTTTTAACCCCTCAATGCTTGCTCTGTGGCCTCTGTAAACTTCCTCAATCTCTTTTTTAAAAGAGTTCACATCTGTTTTAGAGAACCCATGTAGCACTTGTGTAACGTATAACTGTCCGTTTTCATCGTATTGATATACTAGCATTACACATCCTCCTTGATTCTGACTACAGAGGTTTTATAGTATCTTCTGATCGTTCCTCTGTCCGGAGCGTTCACATAAAGAACCGTTCCATCGCGCAAAACGCCTCTGAATCTCTTGTTTTGTTAATTTTTTTACAGCCATTATAGCTCCTTTTTTTAAAAAATTTCTGCGTTTGCAGATTGTATCTCTGTAATAAGTCTCTCTTTTTAAAAATTCCGAAACTTTGTCTTATTACAAATAAAAGACTTGCGTCTTAAAAAAATTAAAGGATAAAACAATGGATAAAGAAAGATACGAATTGGCTGTAAAGCAGCTTAATGACTGGGCATACGAGTATTACACAAATGATGTTCAGGCGGTGCCTGATTCTGTATATGACGATCTATACAGAGAGGTTAGAAATTTTGAACAAAAAAACCCTGACCTGGTGATTGCAACATCGCCGACACAAAGAGTGGGAGATGTTGTTTTGGATGGCTTTGACAAAAGAAAACACAGAGAAAAACTATATTCCCTGGAAGATGTTTTCGATCTCTCAGAATTTGAAGAATGGGTCAAAAAAGCGCATCGCGCCGGATTGATGAATACGACCTACTATCTTGAGCCAAAATATGATGGCATATCTTTAAATATCGGATATGAAGATGGCAATTTAATTTATGCGATCACAAGAGGTGATGGGGAAGAAGGTGAGGATGTAACAGCGAATATTCCTTATGTAAAAGGAGTTCCTTTGCATATTCCTTATAAGGGTTTTGTGGAGATCAGAGGGGAAATCGTTTTGTTTAAAAAGGATTTTGAAAAAGTAAATAAAGCCAGAGAAAAGTCTGGCAAACCGCCTTTTAAAAATGAGAGAAATGCTGTCGGTGGTGCTTTAAAAACACATGAGAGCAAATATGTAAAAGAGTACATGCTGCGATTTTCACCTTTTGGACTGGGTTTTAACGAACTTGGAATGAAAACGCAAAAAGAGGAATATGACTGGATTATCTCTCAAGGTTTTACAAACTGGGGAAGCAAACCTGAATATTTATCTAAGATTGCCGATTCAGCGCAAAAAGTTTTGGAAGCATACAATCAGATGATTGCGGAAAGAGATAATTTTCCTATGCTTCTGGACGGCCTTGTTGTAAAAATCAACAACAAAGAGGAGCAGGAGAGACTGGGGTTTACTTCCAAGCTGCCAAAATGGGCCTGCGCCTTCAAATTTCCGGCAGAAGAGGTAAAAACAAAGGTCTTGGATATTATCGCACAGGTTGGAAAAACCGGTCAGATAACTCCGGTTGCCATTGTTGAGCCTGTTGAAGTAGGTGGTGTTACGGTTTCTCGTGCGACACTTCATAATTATGACGAAATCAAAGAGAAGGATATTCGCATCGGAGACGAGGTCTTTATTATCAGATCCGGCGATGTAATTCCTAAAATTGTTGAAGTTAAAAAAATTTCCAGAAATGGGAGTGAGGTTATTGTTACTGAACCAAAATACTGTCCTGAGTGCGGAAGTGATCATATCAGCAGAAAAATCATCACATCTCAGAAAAAAGGAGAAAAAGAGTTTTCTGCTGCAATCTACTGTAAAAACCCAAAATGTAAGAAACAGCTCGCCGGCATCATCCAGTATGCAGTCGGAAGAAAAGCTCTGAATATCGACGGTATCGGAAAAGCGGTGATTGAAGATCTCGTAGAAAAAGAAATGGTAACCGCGCTGAGCGATATTTTCTCTTTGAAAAAAGAGGATTTTCTTGGTCTTGAAAAATTTAAAGAGAAAAAAGCGAACAATGCCGTAAAAAGTATAGAATCCGCAAAAGGTGTGGAGATTTATCGCCTTATCAATGCTTTAAATATTGACGAGCTTGGTGAATCAGCTTCAAAAAAACTAGCAAAAAACAACACTGCTTTATCTGCTTTTATGAATCGCATTACAGATCAGGAAGTTTATTTGTCCGTTGAAGATTTTGGACCGGTTCTTGTTGCTAACATTGTAGAATTTTTAGCCGATAATGTTAGATTTGACGAGTTTAAAAAACTAGTAGAAATACTTGATCCTGTAATTCCGGAGAAGGTTGATGAATCAGAATTGGTTCTTGATGGTAAAAAATTTGTTATCACAGGAACTCTTTCCAAATCAAGAGGTGAATTTTCTAAAATCATTGAATCTCTTGGAGGAAGTGTAGGAAGCTCTGTAAGTAAAAAAACAGATTATCTTCTGTGTGGAGAAAATGGTGGATCAAAGCAACAAAAAGCGAATGATCTCGGTGTAAAAATTTTAAACGAAGAAGAGTTTTTAAAACTCTTCAATATCTCTTTATAGAGAAATTGTGTTTAAAGGTTGTCGTTTTGACAACCTTTAAACACATCTTTGTGAAAAGATATCAACTCTTTCAAATTTTCTTGTAATTGGTTTGTTAACTACTTTCTGAAAATAAATATCGGCATTAGCAACGTTTTTATCTTGCAAATGTTTTTGATTTTTGACATCAACTAAATAGGATTTTACAAAAAATTTGCAAACAGTAGGTAGCTTCGGAAAATCAATATTTTTGTTTTGTTCTTTTTTTGAAAATATTTTCTATTTAGTCAGTGCCACATTAGTTTAATTTGGAAAGATCAAGAGCATCTTCATCAATTATAGGCGGACTATATCCTTTTGAGTCACTTGCTTTTAGTGTGTGCTGTTGTTCACTAGACGGCAAAACTTTTAAATAACAATAGGTGAGCAAAAAAATGGTCATAAACATTACGATAATTGCAAAACCTACAACAGTTCTTATACTTACAATCTCTTCATTAATACTGTCTTTCATACAAAAAATCTCCTTTTTTCTTTAATTATACAGTATAATCACTTAAATAAATCTTAATTTTTCCGATTCATTTTTTTTCTTCAAGCATGATTTTGTAAAACTGTAAACTGTCGACATCTATATCTTCTGTAACTGTTTAAATATGAATCGCCAGAGCAGTGAAGAATTCTAACATATAACCTAAAAAGGAGCTTAAAAAAGAATAGTGTAGAACTGATCTTATTATGTAAAGTGTTTTGTCGGTTTCAGGATAGGTTTTGACCTCTTAAAATTCTTACTTGCACAAGATCATATCTCTCCTCAAATCTTACACCACAATTATTACAATAATGCATCCTGTAAACAAATTCCGATCCTTCGGTAGAAATCTCTTCCATATCAAACAAAACATTTTCACTTTTGCATTTTGGACATTGACACAAGGTAACAATATCTTTATCAAGAACACTCTCTTTTTCATCTTTATCAATAAGTTTTACAACAATCTTATTGTCCGGAATTTTTCCCGTCTCCTGACACAATGAAGGAAGGTCATTAAGAATGAACCTGAAAAGTTCGGACAATTTCGTCACCTTGTCTTTTGCTTGAATTTCTGTATCAGACAAAACAGATATAGTCTCCTCGAGAATTTTAAGATCCAGATCATTAAATTCTCCTTTGTCTGAAAGAAAATCTTTAACAACCTCTTTTGCAAAAGCAATGTTGCTGGAGTAATTATTTTCGTCATCCTCTACAAAAACATTCATGAATGATGAAACTGCTCTGGTTGGTTTTTCGCCGCAAAATTTTTTAAAGTTCTCTATATTAACTATCTGTGACATGAAAGTCCTTTGTTTTTAATATAGATATATTATAGCATAAAAAAGATAAAAAATCACTTAAACGACAATAACAAAAAAACTTTGTTTGTTTTTGTAAAAACCCCGAAAATAAGGCGTTTTTACTTGACTTTTTTCATCATATATGGTATAATAATATATATGATGAAAAAGGATGAATGAATAATGGATCAGAAAACAGCTTTTAAAATGATGAGGGCAGGGGAGAGTATTTTTCTAACGGGTTCTGCCGGAACCGGAAAGACGTTTATTCTAAACGAATATATTTTATTTCTGAAGTCAAGAAATGTAAATATTGCTGTGGTCTCTTCAACAGGAATAGCAGCCTCACATCTTAAAGGCAGCACAATTCACTCTTTTTTTGGTCTGGGAATTAAAGAAGTCTTAAATGAAAAAGATCTCAACACTATTATCAACAATAACGCGATTCAAAAGAAGATAGAGAATCTTTCTGTTCTGATTATTGATGAGGTCTCAATGGTATCTCCGGCACTTTTTGACACAATGGATCTGGTTATCAGATCTATTAAGGGCAGCGACGATCCTTTTGGAGGCATTCAGGTTATTGTGACAGGAGACTTCTTTCAGCTTCCTCCTGTTTCAAAAGGCAGAGTGGAGAAAAAATTTGCATGGCAAAGCAAAAGCTGGAAAGAGCTGGATCTTAAAACAGCATACCTTCAGAAAAAATTCAGACAGACACAGGGTGACCTAGTAAAAGTTCTGGATGCGATAAGGGCGGGAGATGTAACAAAAGAGATTATGGATATTCTGGACAAAAGAGTAAACATTAACTTTCCGGAGGGAGTAATTCCTACAAGACTTTATACGCACAATCTGGATGTGGACGCTATAAACCAAAGAGAACTTAATGCACTGAAAGAAAAAGAGTATCTTTTTAGAAGCTATACTCAGGGAAAAGAGAGGGCAATTGAAAAATTCTTCAGAAATTCTCTTCTTAGCGAAGAACTTAAACTTAAAAAAGGCGCTCTTGTAATGTTTTTAAAAAATGATCCGAAGAATAATGTTGTGAATGGAACCACCGGGATAGTGGTTGATTTTAAAGACGGATATCCTGTTGTAAAAACACAGGACGGGAATACCCTAAAGGTAACAAGAGAAACATGGGAAGTGGAAAACGACAAAGGTAATGCTGAAGCGACAATAGAACAGATTCCTTTGAAACTGGCCTGGGCAATTACAATTCATAAATCACAGGGGTTAACGCTTGACTACGCTGAAATCGACCTTACAAAAACCTTTGTTCCGGGACAGGGATATGTTGCCCTGTCAAGACTCAGAGATATTGACGGTCTGAAGCTGGTCGGTTATAATGCAAAATCTCTGGAAGTTGATCCTCTTATGCTTTATGTAGACAACTTTATCAAAAAAGCTTCTCAAAAATGTGAAAAAGAGTTTTCAGGATTGCTTGATGAGGTAAAAGATCTCTTTCAGCCAAAACCAAAAGAAAAGACAACTGTGGAGATAACAAAAGAGTTTCTTGAAAGCGGAGAGAGTATCAAAAGCGTTGCGCAAAAAAGAGGTATCAAAGAAGGAACAGTTATCGCCCATTTGGAAAAAATCATCAAAGAGTATCCTGATTTTGATATTGCGAAATTCAGACCAAAAAGCACTCTTGTTCGAAAAGTTGCAAGAACTATGGATCATCTGGAAGAAAAAAACGATCCGGAAGTTTTTACGGAAAAAGGAGAGTTAAAGCTCTCTGCTATTTTAAGAGAGGTAAAAGATAAGAGTGTTGGTTATGATGATATAAAATTGGCACTTTTGTTCATTGACTGATATGCAGAAAATCCAGATATCAAAATTAATTGAGGCAGGTGTTCCAAGAGCTGTGTTTTGGAATACAGATATAAATAAGGAGGTTGATGAAGATATTTTGTTAATTTCTGTTTTTCAAAAAGGATATAATGATGCAATTATAAAAGTTCTTTTTGAATTTTACGGTAAGGAAAAATTCAAAACTTATGTTATAAAACATAAATATAGAATTTCTAAGAAATTATATTCTCGATTGTTGAAGGTTTTCAGCTAAAATTCATTTTTTTATCTAAACTTTTTTTAAAGTTTTTCTGCTACAATATAATTAAAAGGATTGGAGATGGTTGAATTTTTAATAGCCTTTCTGATTGTTGCACTGATTGTGAAGATCGTTTTTGCTGGGTAGACTGCGAAATCTTCAAAGGTGACTTAGAAAAGCTCACCGACCGCGGTAGAGAATTGAAAGATTATGTTCTGAAAATAATTAGCAAGCACTAAAAGTGTCAACTATAGGAGAAAATCTCCTATAATTTTTCTGTATACATTTCTTGAATTGCCTTCTCGATGTTTGAAAGAACACCGTAGTTTTGTTCATGCTTTGAATAAATATAAGCAAAATTACAAATTGATCCTTCTCTCTGTAAGGCAAAATACTCAATATCTCCTTGCTCTTCCAGAACCTGTAGCTCTTTAAGAAAACGTCTCCAAGCATCGCCATTATAGCAATTACTCTTATATTCCGCTTTTTCAACAAAGTTTATTAACTTCTGGGCTTCCGTCAGTGTATCTAGTCTTGAACCGACAAGCCTTACGGTTCTTCGACCGACAGCCCACTCTCTTGTCGAATACATTCTTTTGCCAATACCAAAAACCTCAGAGGTGATAAAATAAATTTTTTCACCCTCTTTATCAATTGAAGAAATATCCCCTACTTCTTCAATCTTACTTTTGAAAGCTTCTTCCGTATCTTTATCGAAAAAGTGTCCTCCCGTTTTCTTGTAGGCACTTTTTAACTCTTTTTCTTTTTCTTTTCTTGTCATGTCTGTTCCTTTTTTAAAATTTTTCTACAATAAAGCAGATTAATATTGTTATAGGAACAAAAAATTCAATAAGATAATATAGCTATCTTTTGCGTTATTTATTGTTTTAGACTTTTATAAGCTTTTTAAATTGACGGTCCTACAAAGCAAAACGGTTTGTCGGCAAACATCTCTTTTTTTCTTTTTTTTGGATTTTCAAACTCGATATCCGTATGTTTTGCGCCAAGTTGTTCTGCAATGCATCTCATATGGTCACTGAATTGTTCGATAAAATAAGCAAACTGCAAATCATCAACACTTTTGATATCACTATGAACACTTTTTATATTGTTCAACAGAAACAAAATTAACTCTTCAAAGCGCTTATTTCTGTTTTGAATGTTTTGTGTGTAAAGAGAAAAAGAGACTTTCTGATCTTTTGCAAGAAGCAAGATATCAATGAAGATGTCCATAACCTCTTTGTCGTCTTTTTTGTAAAGATCTTCAATAACCATATATTTCCAGTTATTGGCATCATAAATCTCTTTGAGATTAAGGTTTCGCACATTATATTCATTAAAAGCATCGGCATCGCCTTCCAAAAAAACTACCAATCCAAGTTCGTCATGTAATTCACTCCAGTCCTGATTGAGATCTATCGGTTTTTTAATCATATTATCTCCTTTTTGTATATACAATTATATCCTTATTTTTCTTAATGAATACTTAAAACTCTGTTTGGCACTGACCAAACAGAATAATTATAGGTATGCTACTTAAAAGAAACTATTTTTAAATTTATTTAATTTAACAGCATTTAGAGGTGTTGTTGGAAATCTGATATTATATTAAGTATTCTTTAAGCAAAAAAATGATATCATAAAAAAAGAGGGGGGGTGAAGAAATGACAGTTATTAAATTTAAAGACCTGGTAAACAGTGTCGACCTTAAAAGAAAATTAGCTATATATGATATTAAAACAGGAGAAAACCTTTATGTTAAAGGTGAGTTAGCACCAATACCTGTTATAATTTTCGGTTCAGCAGCAATATCTATGATTTTTACTTTTTTAGATTTTGCTCTTTTCTTACTAAATACATTCCTTTTAAGTGTTCTTATCTATTGCTTTGATAGAAAAATATCCAGAGGTGTTCAAAAAAAGCAAAAAAAACTAGGCAGACGATATATAAGAGAATTGAAAAAGTTTGTAAAAAAAAGATTGCCTGAATTGAACTTATATAGAGATAGAAAGCTAATTGAAGAAGCTGTAAACAATATAGAGATAGATTCTTGCAATAGTGATAAAGCAAATTTATCTTTATTGAGAATGGAAATAAACAAAATTATTGAAAAAAACAAAGAAGAGGAAAGAAGATGTCAGGAATTGGAGGATGCAAAAATAGAAATAAAAAAATAAAGTGCATGTAAGTGGGACATCAATTAAATAAAAATGATTAATTTTGTAACATGCGTTATAAAACCACGCATTGTCGCACTTTCTCTATTAAAAATCTTTTGATATTATTCTTGTTTTTAAAATATTATATTATAGATTTATACTTTTCTCCTTTTTTATGATACAATTATAAAAAAAAGGAGAAAAAACATGAAAAAAAGTATTTTTTTATCGGCTGTAGTAGCTGCTTTGATTTTAGTTGGATGTGGTGGAGATAGATATGTTAAAACCGAGGATAGTGGGAGTGTTGCTTCATCTGATACAGTTACTCCATCTGATACAGTTACTCCATCTGATGGAACAGTAGTTATTCCATCAAACTCTTCTAATGGAACCAATGACGCAACTGTAGTAGATCCTGAAGAAGGGGGGTCTGCAACAAATTCAGAAACCAATACAACGACAGTAGTTGCACCAACACCACTCAATGCTTGTGCAGCACAAACAGAAGATGCTGACGGAGATGGAGTTATATGTGGTCCAAAATCAGGTATTACATATGTATTTCAATCTGCATACGGAAAACTAGGCGAAGATGATGGAAATGCCGGCACACCTGACGGAGGTGTTTTGGTATACGATATGTTTACAGAGTTTAATGGAGAGAAATACAGAGATTTGCCTGTGGAAGGTGATCTGCAAGAAAACAGAGTAAAAGAGATTTATCTCCCCTCAAATTATATTCATACAACGGATG
>Ga0256843_1001858_pt1 | contig 16057 bp, 15 predicted proteins | sample AlvinellametaG_FD_191572 | JGI IMG/M metagenome (GOLD analysis project Ga0256843, IMG submission 191572) | Pompeii worm associated microbial communities from hydrothermal vent at the East Pacific Rise, Pacific Ocean - Alvinella | ecosystem: Host-associated > Annelida > Integument > Unclassified ... | reverse complement strand
TAAAGAGTGGAAAAATAAAAATATTGTAGCAGTTGGTCCTGCAACTAAAGAGATGGCTATAAAGTTAGGGGCTAAAGAGGTGTATTACCCAAAAGAGTATTATGGAGAGGTTTTAGCTAAAGATATTCTAAAATATTTTAGTGATAGAAAAATTTTATATATTCGACCAAAAGTTGTATCTTTTGACTCTTATAACTTTTTAAAAAAGCATGGAATTGATATTAAAGAGGCTATTATTTATGAAACTTTATGTAAAAGCTATAAAGATGTAAAGTTAGAGAAAAATAGTATCATTATATTTACCTCTCCATCTACAATAGAGTGTTTTTTTAAAAATTTTGAGTGGGATAGCACTTTTAAGGCTGTTGTAATTGGTAAAAAAACTCTAAAAAATCTACCTAAAAATATAAATGTTGCTATTGCAGATACTCAAACTATAAAATCTTGTATAAAAAAAGCAAAAAGTCTCTAATTTTTTGTAAAATTACATAAATTTTATATACAAATTTGGAAAAATTTGCTATAATATAAATATAATTTAAAAAATAAATTTAGTTTTATTTTTTAAAGTTATTTTAATATTGCCTGAGTGGTTCGCCAAATTGCAAATGGGGTCCAACATATAATCTTTAGGAGGATTAGTAGTTAAGTCTGTGAGTGGGTGGCTTCGTTTGAGCTAGACTTATGTCGGCGAGAAGTTGCCCCCTAAGGGCTTACTCTCTCCTCCACCGTTGGCTTATTAGGGCCGACACTAGCAAACTTACGGCCACTCGGGTTTTTATATTTTGGTAATAATCTCTTATAACTATTTAACCTATACTATATTCATAAAAAATCTAAAATTTCACTTTTGTATATGGCAAAGCCAAAAAACAATACCGTCATCTCCACGGAATTGGAGAACTTTTTAAGAAGCATAAATTTTCTTAAGGAAATGGCATTGAGCTTTTTTTAGTCTAAAGCTTTGCTAATTTTTTTTGATGTAATCAAGAGAAGTAATCAAAAAGTATGGCAAGAATTAGGCTCTTTTATTATAAAACTCTCTTCTAAACTCTTCAAATTTTTGCTTTAAAATAGCTTCTCTTGCTTCTTTCATTAGTGTTAGGTAGTAGTGTAGATTATGTAGGGTAGCTAATCTAAAGTAGGTTATCTCTCTTGCACGAAATAGGTGATTTAGATAAGCTTTTGAGTAGTTTTGGCATGTGTAGCAGTTACAATTATTATCTATTGGAGTGCTATCTTCTTTATATCTTGCGGCTTTTATATTTACTTTGCCAAAAGTTGTAAATAGGGTGCCATTTCTTGCATTTCTTGTTGGCATAACGCAATCAAACATATCTACACCACGATAGATATTTTCTATTAAATCTTCTGGTGTCCCAACACCCATTAGGTAGCGTGGTTTATTCTCTGGCATTAAAGGGGTGGTAAATTCTACTGTATCATACATTGCACTATTACTCTCTCCTACACTTAAACCACCTATTGCAAAACCATCAAAATCTAACTCACAAAGCTCATTTGCAGATATTTTTCTAAACTCTGTATCAATTCCGCCTTGAATAATTGCAAATATATTTTGATTAACTCCTATGCCCCTTAATTGCTGTTCTTTATGGTATGTAATTGACTCTTTAGCCCATTTTGTTGTTCTTTTAATACTATTAAGTAGGCGCTCTTTTGTAGCTGGAAGGGCTACTAAATCATCTAAAATCATCATAATATCACTATTTAGATTGTACTGAATATCTAACACTTTTTGAGGGGTAAATTTATGTTTTGAGCCATCTATATGGCTTCTAAATAGTATGCCATCTTCATCTATCTTTACATTATCGCTTAAAGAGAATGCTTGAAAGCCCCCACTATCTGTTAAAAAGCTCTTATTAAATTTAGTAAAATTGTGTAAGCCACCTTGATTTTTGATAATTTCATCGCCTGGTCTTAAATATAGATGATAAGTATTGCCTAAAATAATCTCTGGCTTTAAAATAGTTTTTAAATCTATGGCATCTAGTGCTTTAACTGCGCCTACTGTGCCAACAGGCATAAATACAGGTGTTGAAATAGTAGAGTGTGCAGTTTTTATAGTACAAGCTCTAGCTTTTTTGTCGGTTTGGTTTATAGTAAATATCATTATGTTATAATCTTTTTATGAAATTCTATCAAAATAAAGATAAAAGAGGAATATGAGTAATATATTAATAGTAGCAGATGGCAAAATTTCATTAAAATTTATAGAGACTATTGAGCTAAAAAATGTAACAGAGCATACCTATACTGTTTTAGTTAAAGATGAGAGTTATATTAAAGATAGTAATTTTATCAATTTTGAAATATTAGACCCTACAAGTTTGTTTAGAATAAGAAGAGTCTGTAAAAAAGATAAATTTGCTGTTGTTTTTATAGTATATGAAAATATGGACGAAGCTTACGAAATATATAAGAATATAAGAACTCTTAATAAAAAAGTGAGAGTAGTTACACTTGATACAGATGATAAATTTAAAGATATAGAAGATAGCTACTTAAATATTGTTGATGTTAATATGGTAATATCTAATAGATTATATGACTTTTTGCCAAATGTACCAGTTGTTGCTCAAACTATTGGATTAAATGAGGGTGAGATAATGGAGGTAATTGTACCATTCTCTAGCCCTTATGCATTTAGACATATTGGCTCTATCCCTCAAATAAAGTGGAAGATTGCTGCTATTTATAGAGAAGATAAATTAATACTACCTACAAATGCTACTATGATTCGCCCAAGAGATAGATTATTAATTATTGGAAAACCTCAAGTTTTAGTAAATGTATATAAAAGGGTACATGCTAAACAAGGTACTTTTCCAGAGCCATTTGGAAAAAACTTTTATCTATATTTAGATATTGATAAAGATGCTAAAAAAGTAATTGACTATATAGAAGATGCAATATATCTTTTAGATAAATTTGAGGATAAGAAATTAACTATTAGAGTTGTAAATCCAAACGATTTTGAGGTAATTAATAAGATTAAGAGTTATGATAATAATAGAATTAGAAGCTATATTAGTTTTGGGGAGATTGAAAAAGATATGGTATCTAATGATATTAATAGAGATAATATTGGTTTAATAATGGTATCTAATAAGACTTTAGGGAATAAAAATTTTGGAAAAGAGCTATATAGCTATAAAAAACTTATTTATGTCTTTGGAGATACTAAAATATCAAATATTAAAGAAGCAACTGTTGTTAAGAGTGATGAGAGAGAGCTAGAAGAGATATCGTCTGTTGCATTCTATATTGCAGATACATTGCATATTAAATTATCATTAAGAGAGTATGACCCACAAGGAGAGTTTAAAGATTCTCAAAGTGTAATAGAGCATTATGAAACATTAGCTCATGTCCATAATATGAAAATAGATATTATAAAAGAGAAGAAAAACCCAATAAAAGCTATAAAAGAGAGTAAAAATATTTTACTTCTTCTTCCGTTTTCTAAAGATATGAGCTTTAATGGTATTTTAGCGTTTTTAAAAAGAGATGTAGATACACTTTTACTTAGAACAAACAGACACCCAAAACTACTTATATCTATTGAAGAGTAGGGAGTATATTCCTCTCTCTAATAAGATTTTTAGTAAAATATATAAAAGAGTTCTTATTATAACTTATCCTAATAGATTAGTTTTGCAAGAAGTCTAAATAATAAAATATAGGATATAAAAGTGATAATTCCAATTAATATAGAAGCAAAAGAGACTAAAAGTTATAACATTTATATAGAACCACTAAGGGATATTAATATTGATAGTAAAGTCGCAATAGTAACTAATCCAACGGTTTCAAAGTATCATCTTAAAAAGGCTCTTAGTGCAATTAATGCCCCACATATAGAGGTTATTGAGGTACCAGATGGTGAAGAGTATAAAAGTATGGAAACAATTTTTGTAATTTTAGATAGACTTTTTGAATCAAAGTTTGATAGAAAATCAACACTTATTGCTCTTGGTGGCGGTGTAATAGGGGATATGACAGGTTTTGCGGCATCTATGTACCAAAGAGGGATTAATTTTATTCAAATGCCAACAACCTTGCTTAGCCAAGTAGATGCAAGTGTAGGTGGAAAGACTGGAGTTAATAATAAGTATGGTAAAAACTTAATAGGAGCATTCTATCAACCAAAAGCTGTATATATAGATCCAGCTTTTTTAGATACTTTGCCTCAAAGAGAGTTTAGTGCAGGTTTAGCAGAAGTTATAAAGATGGCTGTTATGTTTGATAAAGATTTTTATAATTTTTTAAAAGAGGCAGATTTTGAAAATAAAGAAGATGTTATAAAAATAATAGCAAAATCGGTTACACTTAAAGCTAATATAGTAAATCAAGATGAAAAAGAGAGTGGGATTAGAGCTGTATTAAATTATGGTCATACATTTGGGCATGTGGTTGAGAACTTAACAAATTATACCGAGTATCTTCATGGCGAGGCTGTGGCTATTGGTATGGTTATGGCTAATGAGTTAGCTTTATCTTTAGGGCTTTTAAGTAAACAAGAGGCTAATGATATAAAAGAGCTATTAAGTAAGAGCAATTTACCTACAAATTTTGAGATTACTAATGTAGAAGACTTTTATGAACACTTTTTTTTAGATAAAAAAAGCTCTAATAATCAAATATCTTTTATATTGCCAAATGGGACTATTGGAACACATATAATTAAAAAAGATATTCCTAAAGAGATTGTTATAGATGTATTAAATAAGTTTAAGGTTAGTAGATGAAAAAAATATTAGTAGCCTTATTTTTAATATCTATAACAATTTTGTGGGCTACTAATGAGAATAATATTAGTGATATAAATAGTACAAGAATAGAAAATAAAAAAGTAGTAAATAAAGAGAAAGAGGAGGAGTTATCAAAATTAATAAAAAAGTTAAATGCACTACAAAATGATGAAACTCTAAATAATGAATGGACTAAAACATATAGTGCATATATATCACATAAAAATTTAATAGATAAAAAAGAAGATATAAAAGTTAAAATAGATAAATATAAATCTTTAAAATACCTTACTAAAAAGCAGAAAAAAGATTTAGAAAAATTAAAAAAAGAGTTAAAAGTTTTAAATGATAAGATTAATCTTGTTAAAGATTTTGAAAAAGAGCCATTTCAAAAGATAATTACTCCACCAGCACTTACAGATGCACCAAAAATTACAAATCCTTTTGCTATTATTAGCGGTTTTTCGTATATAAAAGAACTAAAAAATAGAAAGAGTAAATACCTAGATAGATATAAAAGTTTGCAAGATACACTATCTAAACTAAATAAACAACGAGCTATTTTGTATCAAATTACCTCCCTTAGTGATAATAGTGTATATAAAGATAAACTCAAAGCTATATCAGATGAGATAAAACAGTTATATACTATTAAAGATATCTTTAAAACTACAAAAGAGATATATCTAAAAAAGGCTGATGAGGTAGAGATATCTATAAAAAAAGATATTAAAAGAGAGTTTCAAAAAGCTCTATATATTGGTATTGTAGCACTAATATTCTTATCTATATTTTTAGGACTAAAGTATTTAACTAGAAAATATTTCTCTAATAAAGATAGCTACTATACAATTAATAAAGCTATAAATATTATATTTATTACAATAATTATATTAACTCTTCTTTTTGCCTATTTAGAAAATGTAAGCTATTTAATTACAATTTTAGGTTTTGCTTCAGCTGGTATTGCTATTGCTATGAAAGATTGGTTTATGTCTTTGCTTGGTTGGTTTGTAATTGTAATTGGTGGGGCTGTGCATGTAGGAGATAGAATTAAGATAGTTAGAGAGGGCGCAGAGTATGTTGGCGATATTGTAGATATATCGCTTTTAAGAATGACAATACAAGAAGATATTACCCTAACAACATATATGCACAATAGAAGAGCTGGAAGAATTATATTTATTCCAAATAACTATATATTTACAGATTTAATTGCAAATTACTCTCATTCAGGTTTAAAGACTGTATGGGATGGAATAGATTTTTATATAACTTTTGATTCAAATATAACAAAAGCTATGAATATCTCTAAAAATATTGCAAAACAGTACTCAAAAGGATATACTGATATTACAAGAAAGCAGCTAAATAACTTAAGAAGCAAATATCAGCTTAAAAGCGCTAATGTTGAGCCTAGAGTATTTAGCTTTATAGAGGGCTATGGTATGAAAGTTAGTGTATGGTATTTAACAAATGCATATGCAACCCTGACTCTAAGAAGTACAATCTCAAATAAAATTATAGAAGAGATACTAAAAGAGCCAGATATAGAGATAGCATATCCAACACAATCTTTATTAATAAACAAAAACATTCCAAAGCCAATAATTGAAGAGGCAAAAGAGGTATAATGAGTAAAAAGGTATATTTTAAAACATTTGGTTGTAGAACAAATCAGTTTGATACCCAAATAATGATAAATAAATTAGAAAATTTTGAGTTATCTTTTAAAGAAGAAGAAGCAGATATTATTGTAGTAAATTCTTGTACTGTAACAAATGGAGCAGATAGCTCTGTAAGAGGATATATAAATAGTGTATCAAGAAAAAATGCAGATGCAAAAGTGATACTTGCTGGATGTGGGTCGCACTCTAAGGGGCAAGAGCTGTATGAGAGTGGTAAAGTCTTTGGTGTTATGGGGCATTCTGAAAAAGAGAGTATAGATAAAATTTTACAAAATAGCAGTAGATTTTATAAAATTGGCGATTTAGAACATATTGATACTACTGTTGTATCTGAATTTATAGGAAAGAGTAGGGCATTTATTAAAATTCAAGAGGGGTGTGATTTTAGATGTAGCTATTGCATAATTCCATATGTTAGAGGCAATGCAAGAAGCCTTCCAAAAGAGCAGATATTAAACCAAGTTACAAAACTAGCTGCTAATGGTTTTGGAGAGTTTATTTTAACAGGTACAAATGTAGGAAGCTATGGCAAAGATATAGGTTTAAGTATTGCAAAACTTATTAAAGATATATCTAAAGTAAGAGGTGTAAGGCGCATAAGAATTGGAAGCTTAGAGCCAATTCAAATAGATGATGAGTTTTTAGAGCTTTTAGATGAGCCTTTTATGGCAAAACATCTGCATATTGCACTGCAACACACAAGCGATAGTATGTTACTTAAAATGAATAGAAGAAACAGTTATAAAAGCGATTTAGAGCTATTTAATAAAATTGCAGATAAAGGCTTTGCACTTGGAACAGATTTTATTGTAGGACACCCCGGAGAGAGTGATGAGGTTTGGAAAGAAGCAATAAAAAGAGTAGAAGAGTTACCACTAACTCATATTCACGCATTTACATACTCGCCTAGAGATAACACTCCATCAGCAAAAATAAAAGATAGAGTAAATGGCAAAATAGCAAAAGAGAGACATAAAGAGCTAACTAATCTAATAAAACAAAAAAATTATGAATTTAGAAAGAACTTTAATAAAAATTTAACTATACTAATAGAAGATGGAAAAGATGGATTGTATAGAGGGTATGATGAGTATTATAACCCAATTATTGTAAAATCTAAAGATGATTTAAAACATAATTGGATTTTAGTTGAAGAAGCAGATGTAAAAGAGGATAAAAATTATGCTAACTATTAATAAAAAAAGATTAGTTCCTATAATTCTTACTACAATAGCTATATTTTTAGCATTAATAGTTTATATATTTTTAAAAAGTTATCCTGTAACAATGAGTAGTGGTAAAGAGTTTATGAGTGAGTTAGAGAGTGGAAATGCTAATAACATATATATAAAAGATAATTATATATATGCAACAACTCCTAAAGGGGAAATAAGGGTATTAAAGTATGCTATTAATTTAGATGATTTATATAAAAACTATCCTATAAATGGATATACAAAAAGTAGCAATATGCTTATTACTCTAGCAGTTTTAATACTTTTATCTATATTGGTAATTTTAATTTTTATATTAAGAAAAAATCAGCATACAAAAATCTTAACCCCTCAAACTCAAAATAACAAACAGTTAGATAGCATAGTATCTGATATAGAACCACAATATAATAGTGAGTATAAATTTAAAGATATAGCTGGAATTAGTGATGTAAAAGATGATTTAGAAGAGATTATAGAGTTTTTAAAAAATCCTATGAAGTTTGAAAAATATAATATCAGAATGCCAAAAGGAGTGTTATTAGTCGGACCGCCGGGGGTTGGAAAAACACTTATTGCTAAGGCAATATCAGCAGAAGCAAATGTTCCATTTTTTTATAATAGTGGGGCTAGTTTTGTGCATATTTATGCAGGAGCAGGAGCAAAGAGAGTAAAAGAGTTGTTTGCAAGAGCAAAAGAGATAGCTCCAAGTATTATATTTATAGATGAGATAGATGCAGTAGGGAAGAGTAGAGATACTTTAGATAGTAACGAGAGAGAAGCTACACTAAATCAGCTTTTAGTAGAGATAGATGGTTTTAATACAAACTCTGGAGTAGTTGTAATTGGGGCAACAAATAGAGTAGATGTATTAGATAGTGCCTTACTTAGACCGGGCAGGTTTGATAGAAGGGTATATATAGGCTTACCTAATATGCAAGAGAGAGAGCAAGTAATTAAGCTATATCTTGAAAACAAAAATCATAATATCGATATAAAAGAGGTAGCTAAACTAACTGCTGGTTTTAGCCCTGCTACAATAGAGACTCTTATTAATGAAGCTGCTCTTTTAGCACTAAAGAAAAACAAATTAATGATAACAATAGAAGATATATATAGTGTAAAAGATAGAGTGGTATATGGTAAAAAAAGAGTAGTGGTTTTAAGCCCTAAAGAGAGAGAAATAAAAGCAGATTACCAAGCAAGTAAAGCAGTAGTTGCAAAATGGTTAGGCTTTGAAATAGATAAAGTAAATCTTTTAATACCAATTAATATTAACGAAGATATGGTAATAATTAGTAAATCTCTTTTAATTAATAGAGCTAAAGTTTATATAAGTGGAATAATATATTTACTTAAAAAATATAAAGATACATTTAATATATCTAAAGATGATAAAAAGAGTTTTGAGAAAATTTTAAATAATGTTTTAAAAGATTATACAATCTCTGAGTATGATAACTATAATATTTTATCATCTCATATAAAAGAAGAAGTCGAAGAGATATTAAATAGATTAGACTCTGTAATAGTATCTATTGCTAAAAAGCTAAACGAAAAAGAGGTAGTAACTCAAAAAGAGATTCAAGAGGAGCTAAATGCAATACTTTAGTGGTTTCTCTTTGCAAAATGAGCAAGAACTTTTTAATTTTTGGCTAAAGGATTGTAATAACTACTGCATTGCTGGTTTTAGTTATGGTGCAATAAAGGCAGTTGAAGAGGTTTTAAACTCGAATAAAAGAGTAGATAGATTAATTTTACTATCTCCAGCCTACTTTAATGATAAAAAAAGAATCTTTATAAGGGCACAACTTCTATATTTCAAAAAAGATTCTCAAAACTATATTAATAATTTTTTACAAAATATATCTGAAGGTAGCAGTATAAATTTAATTAAATATTTAAGAGCTGGTACAACTAAAGAGTTACAAGAGCTTTTAACTTATAATTGGGATATAAAAAAATTAAAAAAAATTGCAGAAAATGGAGTAAGAATAGAAGTAATTTTGGCAGAAAATGATAAAATTATAAATTCAAAAGAAGCACTTAATTTTTTTGAAAAAGTATGTAATGTATATTATATAAAAAATGCAAATCATATATTAAAGGAAATAAAAAATGGTAACTAATATTGTAATTACAGGCTGTTCAACTGGTATTGGGCTAGAGACTGCACTTTATTTAAAAGATAGAATGATAAAAGTATATCCAACAGCAAGAAAAGAAGAAGATGTAGAAAAATTAAAAAAACTTGGCTTTGAGAATGCTTTTTTTCTTGATGTTACAAAACCAGATAGTATAAAAGAAGTAATTAATAGAGTTTTAGAGATAGATGGCAAAATAGATGTTTGGTTTAATAATGCGGGATATGGACAAATGGGCGCTATAGAAGATGTTCCAACAAGTGCTTTAAGAGAACAGTTTGAGACAAATGTTTTTGGCTTACACGAGGCTACAAGAGAGATTATAAAAGTAATGCGCAAACAAGGATATGGTAAGATAATTCAACATAGTTCTGTATTAGGTCTTGTAGCATTACCTTTTAGAGGCGCATATAATGCTAGTAAATATGCTGTAGAGGGATTAACAGATACTTTAAGATTAGAATTAGCAGGAACTAATATTTACCCAGTTTTACTAAATACAGGACCAATAAATAGTAATTTTAGAAAAAATGCAATAGCTACTTTAGATAAAATTGATATTGAAAACTCTATATTTAAACAAAAATATCTTGATGCAAAAGAGGGTAGGGCAAAAAAAGTTCCATTTTCTCTTCCACCAGAAGCAGTTGCAAGTGTAGTACATAGAATTATTTTAGCTAATAAACCAAACCCAAGATACTATATAACAAAAGCAACATATCTCTTAGGATATGCAAAACGAATTTTAAGTACCTCTTTATTAGATAAATTACTTTTAAAGATATAACTTTTTATTCCCGTTAAGCGGGAATTAGCTATTTTATCTTTTCTTCTAACTCTTTTACTCTTTGTTTTAATTTCTCAATTTCTATCATAAGCTCTTTAAGAGTTGGCTCTTTTTTAGGTTTTGGTAAATTAGCTTTAGAATTAGCCTTTACAAAAATTTGCTCTTTTCCATTAATATCTTTTGTAATAGTCTCTATTTTTCCATTTTTAGCCAATTTCATTGCATTAAAATAGCTTATTTTGTTTTTTATTGCATACTCTTTTAAAGGAATATAATTATCCATTTTAACTCCTTTTGCTCTTGTAATATTATAAACTTTATCAATATTATATATTCTAAACCTTGCAGGAACTTTTTTATTTTCTCCTGCATAACTAAGCATTAAAGCTTTGGTTGCATTTTTATCTATCCAAGTAATAAAAAGCCCACTATGTTCAATATTATGATAAGAGTGATTTATATGATAAAGCCAATCTCCACTTTGGATAAGCTCTTTATTAGCATATTTACTACTCTTTACACCTTTAAAAATAACTACTCTATTATTTTTAGTAATATTATTCTCATTATAAATAGCATTAATATAATCCCAACAACTCCCTTTAATAATTTTGCCACTTTTAACAAATTTAAGAGCTGTTTTTAATATGTTTTTTTGTGTTGTGTTGTTTAGCTCATATATTGTAGTTGTAATATTACTTTCAAATTTTATAAGATTATTTTTATCTTTTGCTACTAATAAAAATGGTAGTATGAAGATAATTAATATCTTCATATTAAAATTCTTTATATTTTTTAATATATTTATAGTACATCTCTAAAAATTATAATTACTCTTTAATTACAGAATATACAGGTACATTTAATTTTTTAGAACCTTCTAAAAATGTTAGCTCCATTATAAAACAAGCCTCTACACAATTTGCACCAACTCTATCTATTAATCTTGCAGCAGCAGCTGCCGTACCACCAGTTGCTAATAAGTCATCTATTAATAGTACATTTGCTTTTGAATTATCAGCTTTTTCAAAGGCATCTATATGTACTTCTACTTCATCATATCCATACTCAAGAGCATATTTTTCAGAAACTGTAGTATAAGGTAATTTCCCCTTTTTTCTAATAGGAACAAAACCTAAGTTCAAATGAGATGCCAAAGCAGCACCAAAAATAAAACCTCGTGCATCGATTCCTGCAATAAAATCTAAATTATAATCTTTATATCTATCTACTAAATGTTTAATTAATAGATTAAATGCTTCTTTATTATTAAGCATTGTAGTAATATCTTTAAACTCTATTCCAGGTTTTGGAAAGTCTGGAATAACTCTTATTGAGTCTTGTATTATTTTTAAATCTTTTTCATTCATTATTGCTCCTTTATTAGAATTCAAATCCACCGCCACTTCCTTTATTCATACTCTCATAAACTGCTTTTATATAACTATCTCTTAACTTACATTCAAGTACAAGCTCACACTTAAAGCAGCTATCTAGATTATGCTCTTTTTGGCACTCTTTAAGCTCTACTAACTTATCTTCTAAAGCTAACTCCCACTTATCTTTCTCTTTTTTAGACACTATAAGCCTCTTTTACTTTATCTATCTCATATTTAGAGCCAAAAAAACAAGGTGTTGTATCGTGTAGATGCTCTGGTTTAATAGAAAGCAAAGAGTTGCCTTTATCATCTATTGCATCTCCTCCTGCTTCTATAAAACAAAGTGCAAAAGGGATAACCTCAAATAGCATTCTAAGCTTTCCTTTTGGTTTATCTGTTGTTCCAGGATAACTAAATAGCCCTCCACCTTTTAGCATAACTTGGTGTAAATCTGGTACCATTCCTCCGCTATATCTTAAGCGGTATCCCTCTTGAAACAATGACTCAATTAACTCTTTATGGTGTGGATACCAGTTTTTTTGTGTAGCGCCTGGTGCATTTAATTTACCCTTACTATCCATACTAACTTCGCTAATATATTCAAACTTCTCTTTAACCACCCTATAATGCTTTGGTTTAGAGCCTTTAATAGTTTTAATCATCTCAACTCTTGGACCATAAACTATATAAACAGAAGCTACTAAATCTTTTGCCTCTAAACCACCTTTATATATACCAAAAATAGAGCCAACAGATAGATTATAATCAACAATACTAGAGCCATCTAATGGGTCATAACATACAATATACTCTCCATTTTTATGTAGCTCTAATTTATCTTCTTTCTCTTCACTAATAATTGCGCTAATTTGTGGCACACTTTTAAAAACATCTTCTATTATCTCATCGCTTTTTATATCTAGCTTTAGTTGTGTATCTCCTGTTGCGTTACTACTATCGCTATATCCGCTCTCTCCTGTTTTAATTAAGTTATCTATTTTAAAGGCAATCTCTTCAATTTTATTAAAAATATCTTCCATATTTACTCTCCTATAAATTTTGCATTTTTCCAAATATACTCTATAATCTCTTGAGTATTATTTAAATCTAAAACTTTTGCATTTAAGCTCTCTAACTGCTCTTTTGGCACCGTATTATCAATAGCTACTGCTTGTAGATATGGTAGGTAGCTCTCTTCGATTTTTCCTCTAAATACGCCTATTCTAGGTAAATCCCAAGTTTTTAAGCCTTCTACTAAAAGTAGATCAAAAGGTTTTAAATACTCTATTAATTTTTCTAAATTAGAGGTTTCGTGTTTAAAAATTGTAGTTCTTTTATCTGATACTACGGCTACATTAGCTCCACTATTAAAAAACCTATAACTATCTTTGCCCTCAATATCAAATTTTGCTTTATTAGATGGGTCGTGTTTAATTACTGCAATATTGTAATTTTTAACCAACTCTTTTGCAATCTTTTCAATAAGTGTAGTTTTGCCACTATTACTAGGACCAGTAATTGCAATTACTAAATGTTTCAAATTTTGCTCCGTAAAAAATTAGTTAATTATACTATAATTGTTATAATGATAAAAAGATTTTAAGGAGATTTTATGAAATTGCTAAAGTTTGCACTAATTGTTCCAATACTAATAGGGTGTAGCAGTAAAAATAACTCTATTGAGGTACTAAAAGCCAATGCTAAAAGCTATAAAGAGGTAGCAAATACTACAGCTTATAGGGGAGATGAAGCAATTATTTATTTTAATATAGATAATAATAGATTAAATATTAATTTAGTAGATAAAAATGAGGTTAATGAACTAGATACCCTATCTATAAATGAGTGTAAAGTAAATAAAGATATCTATACCCCAATAGAAGCACCTCAAGCAGATAGTCAAGAAGCTGGAAGACATTACTATATTGATTTAAATAAAGATTATAAAAAGTTAAAAATTGAGTGTAAATTAAGTAATGGCAAAGTTGTTAAAAAATCATTAAAAAAGTATTGGAAATATTAAGTAGATACTTAAGTGGTGGGTCCTCGGGGACTCGAACCCCGGACCGCTCGGTTATGAGCCGAGAGCTCTAACCAGCTGAGCTAAAGACCCTCTAAAAACCTCAATCTCTAATCATTTCGATTTTGGTGTCGGAATTATACGGCTTGTAAGCTTTAAAAGAGATTAAATTTTCTAAAATTCCAAATAAAAATGCAAAAATTATAAAAGATGTACCTCCATGACTAAACATAGGCAAAGGAGCACCCACAACGGGAGCTAATCCAATAACCATATAGATATTAACCCCCATATATACAAAAAATAAAAATGCCATTCCACTTGCAATTACTACTATATGGTAATCATCACTATAAATTTTTGATATTATTAAAAGATGAATTATTAACATAATATAAAGGGCAACAACAATTACCATTCCTTTGAAACCAAATCTTTCACCTAAATATGCAAATATAAAGTCTGTCGTAGATACTGGAAGAAATTTAAGTTGTGTTTGAGTTGCTTCATCTTTACTTTTACCCTCTATTCCACCACTTCCTATTGCAATTAGGGCTTGTTGTACTTGGTAGCTAGGTTTTCCTAAAAAGTCTTCTATACGCTTTTTTTGGTAAGGTTTTAACCCATATTTATATCCAATAGGCGCTAATATTCCAAGCGCAACAACTAAAACAGCAATAATTTTCCAATTTATGCCAACAATATACAATACCCCAAAAGATGCCATTAATAAAAGTAAAGTAGTTCCTAAATCTGGTTCTTTTAAAATTAAAATAGATGGTATTAAAATTATAATTGATAGAATTATAAACTCTAAAAGTCCATATCCCTCTTTTTTAGGAGGGCGTTTGTTTATTATAAAAGCTAAAAATAGTAAAATACTTAGTTTCATAAATTCAGATGGCTGTATTGTAAATCCACCAGGCAAAACTAACCACCTTTTAGCCCCAAGTATCGATTTACCTGCAACTTCTACCGCAATAAGAAGAAGTAAGTTCAAAATATAAGCAGTAGGTGCAAAAAACCATAATAGATATTTCCAAGGTATATAAGCAGCTATTATAAATATTATTGCAGATAGCGTATAGTAGGTCATTTGCTTATGAAATAGAGCAGGGTTCATCTCTTTTATTAATACAGAAGATACTAAAAGTATAGGTATTATTTGTATAATTAATGTATAGTTAAAATTTTTAGTAATTTGTTTAAAATAGTCTATAATTGCTTCATTATTCATAAAAAATTAGACCCTATCTATTAAATTTTGGTATGATTATACCTAAAAAAGTAAAAAGTATGAATAATTGGAAAATATATAATATCTTAAATCAACAAAATGAGTTAATTGCAGGTAGTACAACAAAAGATATTGCCTTTGATTATGATTTCTCTTTAGCTCTTCATACAGGCGAAGATAGAGATAAAATCTTAAAAAATAGAGATAAATTTGTGCAAAATTTTGATAAAGAGTTTAAATTTGTATCACAATATCAAGTACATAGCAATAAAATTATTAATATTGATAAATATGATATAAATCAAAAGTGGAAAGAGTTTCAATTAAATGCCGATGGTTTCGTAACTAGCAAACCAAATATTATGTTAAATATTTTAACAGCAGATTGTATAGCACTATTAGCTTATGATAAGAAGGCAAAAATAATAGGCGCAGCACATGCTGGGTGGAAAGGTACAAAAGATAATATTTCAAAAAATTTAATAGAAAATATGGAAAGCCTTGGTGCAAAGAAAGAAGATATAGTAGTAGCAATAAGCCCAAGTATAAGGGGTTGTTGCTATGAAGTAGGGGAGAGTGTAGCAAAACACTTTACTCAATACCCAAACTCTTTAGTAAAAACAGCAAAAAATAAATGGCATTTAGATATAAGTGTAGTAAATAGAGAACAACTTGTAGAACTTGGAATTTTAGATAAAAATATAGAAGTCAGCCCAATTTGCACAGCTTGTAAAAATAAAGACTACTTTAGCTACCGTAAAGAGTGCGGATGTAGAGGAAGATTTGTTAGCTTTATTGGTATGAGAGATT
>Ga0256843_1001856_pt1 | contig 16069 bp, 15 predicted proteins | sample AlvinellametaG_FD_191572 | JGI IMG/M metagenome (GOLD analysis project Ga0256843, IMG submission 191572) | Pompeii worm associated microbial communities from hydrothermal vent at the East Pacific Rise, Pacific Ocean - Alvinella | ecosystem: Host-associated > Annelida > Integument > Unclassified ... | reverse complement strand
GCGCAACTAACTCTTCTTTGTGATAATTTTTACCCTCTAAAAGAAAATATCCCTGTTTTGTGTAACCGTCTAGAGAGCTGGTTTTATATTGTGAGTATATTTTAAGGTTTTTATCGTATATTAAAGAGGCTTTTTGAGATAAAAATTTGTGGTTTTCATATATAAAGTTGGTATTGGTTGAAGTAATTTTAAAAGTCGTTTTGTTGTTTTTATCGGAGTTCGTATGAGTTATTAAAACGGAAGAAAGTTCGTTATAAATTTCCATTAAATTTTTTATATTTATATCGGCATTTTTAATCGTAGCGTTGTATTTTGTTAAATTAATAATATCCAGATGAATAAAATTATTCTCAACGGTTATATTTTTGTCTTTTATAAAAATTACGGCATTTACGGTTTTCGGGTCTTTTTGATTCATAATTACAGGTTTTTTAAGTTCGAGCATTCCGTTTATGATTACTTCTTTGCCGATCTTAATAAATACGCCGCCGTCTTGGACTATTTTGCCAAACGGCGTGAATTTTATTAAATCCCTGAGTTGTAAGAGGAATATTTCATCATTTGGAATATCTATGTAAATATTTGAATTTAGAAAGTAAATAATTTTGTTTTTGAAATCGGCAACTACTTTTTCATAATAATTTTTAACATCTACAAAATTAAGTACTTTTAATTCTTTTATAAAAGTATAAGCGTTAAAATATGTTCTTTTGACGGTAATGTTTCCGTCAGCCTGTGCTTTTAGAAAATCAAGAGAAGTAAAAATATCTTTTATTTTTGCATCTATTTTTGATTTTTGAACTTTTGCGTAAAGGTTTTTATATGAAAACATAATGTCTTTAAATTTAAAAACGCTGTTTGTGGAATTTATGTCGGCGGTGAAATTATAATCTTTATTTTTAAGGTTATATAAAAAGTCTAAGTATAAAAAGTTATTACCCTGCAGCTGCGTTAATGGAATGGTGATGTTAAAATCATTAAATATTTTTTGAAAATTTTTGTCTATTAAGATATTTGAAGAATAGGTTTTGACGTTTATTTTATTGTTTTTATAGTTTATAAATGTTGGGGTAAATAGAAAATTATTAATAAAAACTTGTTCGATAACCGCTTTTTTGAGTTTAAGGTTTATTAAAGAGTTTTTGATTTTTACATGGATATTTTTATATTCTGCTTTGATGTTTGGAATTTCAATTCGGTTTTTGTAACCGTAAACGATGTCGTTGTATACGTTTATTATTTTGTCTTTTAGTGTGTTGTCTTTAATCTCAAATAAAATAAATTTATTGAATTTCAGCACTATTGCATTATTTGAGTTCAATATGTAATCTTTATATTTTCCGACGATTTTTTTTGAATGAAAATTGAAGTCTTTGAGGTTTTTATATACCAGGGAATTGTCTTTAAAATTTAATTTTATATTGTTGTAGTCAAATGAAACAAAACTGTTTTTGGAAATTATTAAAAACGAATCTTTTATAAAATATGTGCCTTTTGTATAGCCTGAGAGGATATTATTCAGTCTAAAGAGTTTTTTAATTTTTACTTTGTCATAATTAAAAGTCAATGAATTATTTTTGAATAATAAATTCGGTAAATTGATTATATAATTCCCGTTTATGTCAAGTCTGTCGGCTTTAAAAGTTATAACCGGGTTAAAGTAATGAAAATTTAATTTTGCCCGGACTTTTGGATTGAGCAGTTTTATGTGATACTTTTTAAACGGGACAGCAAGTTTTGGTGCTTTGAAAAATATTGAAAGATTGTCTTTTTGATTGAGATCACCGTTTAGTGAAAAATTGTATCCGTTATATTTCCCGACTAATGACATGGAAATTTTTTTTCCGAAAGTTAGTTTTCCATTTATGTTTGTGATTTGGTAATTTAAAATCTGCAGGTTTAAGTTATTAAATATTGTATAGTTTTTAAAAGGAAACAGTATTCCTTCTATTTGGAAAAAAGGGGTTTTTATTTTAACTTTTTTATGACTGTACTGAATTAACGGTATGCTGATGTTTTTGTATTTTATGTTTTTAAGACTGAAGTCTTCAAAAAGAGGTAAAATTTTGGATATGTAATAAACCTGCTTGTGAATGCTCATAATATCCTGTGATACTTTTTGCTTTGGAATTATTGTGATAGAATTTGCATTAAGAATAAGTTTTTTATTGATTTTGATGAATAAATTTTTAATATCAATATTGTGTAATTTTAAGTCTTTAAAATATAGTCCGTGAAATAAGGAAATAAACAGAATGAAAGAAAAATATATTATTACGAAAACTGTTGCCGTGATTGAGGTTTTACTAGTATTCATTATTTTTATCCTTTTTTATTTAACAAGGAAAGTCGATACAAACAGAATAATCTATATTCCAAAAGGTAATACAAATTATACAATAAAAGCTTTGCAAAAAGAGGGGGTTGATGTTCTTAAGATTGATAAAATTTTTATAAGAATGTTCGGTTATCCGCAGGCTGGATGGATTGATTTGAAAAAAACAGAGCTTACCAAACTCGATTTTTTGTACCGTTTGACGAATTCAAAAGCCGCGCTCGCAAAAGTTATGATTATTCCGGGAGAAACCAATTATTTTATTTATAAAGAAATCGGAAAAAAACTTAAAATCCCCGGATTTTACTGTAATATCGATGAAGGAATCATTAAACCCGATACTTATTTTCTGCCCATAGGTATGCCAAGAAAACAGGTGTGCGAGTATTTATATAAAAAATCGATAAACTGGCATAAATTTATATCCAAGAAATTTCTGGGAGTATGGAATTACAAGTTATACTATAAAAAACTTATAATTGCTTCCATAATCCAAAAAGAAGCCGCAAACGCCGATGAAATGCCTTATATCGCCGCAGTAATTTATAACAGGCTGAAAAAACATATGAAACTTCAGATGGACGGGGCTCTTAATTACGGAATGTATTCTCATATGAAAGTCACTCCAAAAATGATACAAAATGACAAAACTTCATATAATACCTACAGATATTTCGGACTGCCTAAAAAACCGGTATGTGTTGTTAGTTTTTCTGCGATCAAAGCGGCTTTTTTTCCGGCTCACGTAAAATACCTTTATTTTTATAAATGCGGCAAAAAACACGTATTTGCGACAACTTATGCCCAGCATTTGAGAAATATAAAAAGATGCAGGTAAAAGTTACTTAATGTAACATTTTTTTTATAAAGGGTATGATAGATTGTTACTTTTCGGAAAATCAAGGTAAAATTTAAAAAAATAAAAAAAGGAGAGCTTATGGCTACAATCGTATGGACAAAAATTGACGAGGCGCCTTATTTAGCGACGTTTAGTTTGTTGCCGATAATGGAAGCGTTTACAAAAGATGCCAAAATCAACTGGGAACTAAGAGACATTTCTCTTGCAGGTAGGGTGATTGCCGAATTTTCAGATATGTTGCCTGAAAATTTAAGACAGCCGAATGAACTTGCATATCTTGGGGAACTTGTAAACAAACCTGAAGCGAATATTATTAAACTTCCAAATATTTCAGCTTCAATTCCACAGTTAAAAGCTACAATTAAAGAACTTCAAGAACAGGGATATCCACTTCCAGATTTTCCGGAAGAGCCAAAAAACGCAGAAGAGGAAAGAATCAGATTAAAATACCTAAACTGTGTAGGAAGTAACGTAAACCCGGTTCTTAGACAAGGTAACTCTGACAGAAGACTTGCAGAGCCTGTTAAAGAATATGCAAAAATGCATCCGCATCCAATGAAAGATGTAAAAGAAGGATGTAAATCTTACGTTGCTCACATGGATAAAAACGACTTTTATCAAAACGAACAAAGTTTTATCGCTCCTAAAAAAATGAATATTGCCATCGAATTCGAAGGTAAAAACGGAACTAAAAAAGTATTTAAAGAATTGGAAGTAGAAAAAGGCGAAGTATTCTCTGCGAGCTTTTTAAACAGAAAAACATTAAGAGATTTTTATGAAAAAACAATTGAAGACGCTAAAGAAAAAGATATTCTTTTCAGCTTACATTTAAAAGCTACAATGATGAAAGTAAGTGACCCGGTTATGTTCGGGGACGCTATCAGAGTATATTACAAAGAGTTGTTTGATAAATTTGGAAAAGAACTTGAAGAAATCGGATTTAATCCTAATAACGGTATGAGTGATTTGGAAGCAAAACTTTCAAAACTTCCTGAAGACAAACAAAAAGCGATTAAAGAAACAATCGCAGAAATTTATAAAAAACAGCCTAGACTTTATATGGTTGATTCTGATAAAGGAATAACAAACCTTCACAGACCAAATGACGTAATTGTTGACGCTTCAATTCCTGCAGTTATTAAAAACGGACTTCAGGGATGGGGACCAAGCGGAGAAGTTGAAGATACTGTAATTACAGTACCTGACAGAACTTATGCGAGAATGTATAAAGAAATCGTTGCGGATATCGTTAAAAACGGACAGTTTGACCCTACAAAAGTAGGTACTGTACAAAACGTAGGTCTTATGGCTAAAAAAGCTGAAGAATACGGAAGCCATGACAAAACATTCTTCCCGCCAGAAGACGGTGTTATCAGAGTTGTTGATACTGACAGCAACGAAGTATTAATGGAATTCGAAGCTGATGCAGGTGATATCTGGAGAGCTTACAGCGCAAAAGAAGAAGCTATCGTTGACTGGATTAAACTTGCTATAAACAGAGCAAAAGAAAGCGGTCTTCCTATAGTATTCTGGCTTGACAGCAACAGAGCACATGATGCTAACATCATCAAATACGTTGTAAGAGAACTTGCGAAATATGATTTAAGCGATGTTGAATATCACATTATGGCTCCTGAAAAAGCTATGAGATATACTTTAAGAAGATTTAGAAACGGTCTTGGTACAATTTCTGTAACAGGTAATATTTTAAGAGACTATTTAACTGACCTTTTCCCAATTATCGAAGTCGGTACAAGTGCCAGAACACTTTCTATTGTTCCGTTACTTGCTGGTGGTGGACTATATGAAACAGGTGCAGGTGGATCTGCTCCAAAACACGTAGAGCAGTTCATAAGAGAAGGTCATTTAAGATGGGATAGTTTAGGAGAATTCCTTGCAACCGTAGAATCTTTGAAACTTGCAAGAAAACAGGGTGCAAACGAAAAAACCGAAATTATTGCCGATGCTCTAAGCAGAGCGGTAAGCAAATATTTACAAAACGATAAAACTCCAAAAAGAAAAGTTGGTCAGCTTGATAACAGAGGAAGTCACTATTATCTTGCGAGATACTGGGCTGAAGAACTTGCAAACTGCGGTGACGTTGAACTTGAGCAAAAATTCAAACCGGTAGCAAAAGAATTAATTGAAAACGAGCAAAAAATTCTTGAAGAAATAGCTGCGGTTGAAGGTAAACCGGCAGATATCGAAGGATATTACCATCCGAATGAAGAAAAAGTAAGAGAATATATGAGACCAAGTAAAACATTCAACGCAATCATAGACGCTATCTAATCCCTTTTTGGGATTTTTTACTTTAAAGGATAAAGATGTCTAATAAAGTTTCAATTGTAGGTGCAGGTAATGTAGGAAGCATAGTTGCTTATTCTCTTGCAATGCAAGGGCTTGCTCATGAAATAATTCTTGTTGACAGAGATGTTGACAGGGCAAAAGGTAAAGCACTTGATATGAGCCATGCCGCCAGTGCCGTGAGAAGCCATTCCATTGTAAGAGCAGCTGAGAGTTATGAAGATGTAAGAGATAGTAAAGTTGTAGTAATTACTGCAGGATTTCCAAGAAAACCTGGAATGACGAGAGAAGATTTACTTTTAAAAAACGCTGAAATTATGAAAGATGTCGTTTCCCAGGTAAAAGAAGTGGCACCTAATGCCGTACTTATTGTAGTGTCCAATCCTCTTGATGCCATGACTTATACGGCTTTAAGGGTTTCGGGATTTCCTCGTGAGAGAGTAATTGGAATGGCTGGCATTCTTGACAGTGCGAGAATGGCTTATTTTATTTACGAAAAACTCGGATACGGTGCAGGACAGATAAGAGCAAGCGTAATAGGCGGACATGGTGATTTTATGGTTCCTCTGCCAAGATATTCCACTGTAGCCGGCGTGCCTTTGAGCGATCTTTTGAGTCAAAAAGAAATAGATGAGGTCGTTGAGAGAACAAGACACGCAGGTGCTGAAATTGTTGGTTATTTAAAAACCGGAAGTGCTTATTTCGCTCCTGGGAAATCCACTGCGATAATGGTTGAAGCTATTCTTAAAGATTCAAAACAGATTTTCCCTTGCGCTGTAATGTTAAAAGGCGAATACGGTGTGGACGGCGTCGTTAACGGCGTACCTGTCATGCTCGGAGGAAACGGCGCTGAAAAAGTTATCGAAGTTACTCTTGACCCTTGTGAAAGGGAGCAGTTCAGACGCTCAACGAATGCGGTAAAAGAGATGATTGACGTATTAGAAAAAGAATTTTTTAAAGGACGAAAATGAGAGTAGTAAAATATGACGATATTGTAAAAGCTATCAGAGATATGATTGTTTATTCTACAACACATCTTGCGCCTGATATGAAAAAAGCTCTTGAAGAAGCTTACAAAAACGAAAAAAGCGAAGTAAGTAAAGCGGTTCTTAAGCAAATTTTGGATAATGCAAAAATTGCCGAAGAAGAATGGAAACCTTTATGTCAGGATACAGGACTGGCTATTTTCTTCGTAAAAGTCGGAGAAGATGTAAAAATTGACGGTGGAACGTTAAAAGATGCAATATATGAAGGGACTGAAAAAGGCTACAAAGAAGGATATTTAAGAGCATCTACCTGTGACTGTTTTACGAGAGCAAATCTCAAAGATACGGTAGGATACAATCTTCCTCCTGTAATCTATTTCGATATTGTACCGGGAGATAAAATCGAAATCGAATATGCTGCAAAAGGTGGAGGAAGCGAAAACGTTTCTCGTGCTACTGTACTTGCTCCTGCAGCCGGTAAAGAAGGTATAAAAGAATTCGTTAAAAAAGTGATTTCTGATGCCGGTCCGAATCCTTGTCCTCCGTTAGTGGTAGGTGTGGGAATCGGTGGAAGCTTTGATTATTCTGCAGTTATGGCAAAACATGCATTATTCAGGGATATAGGTTCTCCAAATCCTGATCCGGAACTTGCGGAATTGGAAAAAGAACTAAAAGAAGAACTTAACAAACTTGGAATCGGTGCTATGGGAATGGGTGGAACGGAAACGGTTTTAGCGGTTCATATTGAAACATTCCAACCTGGAAGAATGTGTCATATCGCATCGCTTCCTGTTGCGGTGAACGTACAGTGCCACAGCTCAAGACATGCTCATATAACAATTTAAAGGATTACAAATGGCTGAATATAAATTAACAACACCTTTAAAAAACGAAGACGTTGAGAAATTAAAAGCAGGAGACATCGTTTATCTAAGCGGAGTATTATATACTGCAAGAGACGCGGCTCACAAAAGACTTGTGGATTTAATAAATGAAGGAAAAGAACTTCCTTTCCCTCTTGAAGGGGCAGTTATTTATTATGTAGGGCCTACACCTCCAAAACCAGGAGAAGTAATCGGAAGTGCAGGACCTACTACCAGTTACAGAATGGACCCGTATGCACCTATTTTGATTGAAAAAGGTCTTAAGGGAATGATAGGTAAAGGAAAAAGAAACGAAGCCGTAAAAGAGGCATGTAAAAAACATAAAGCGGTTTATTTCGGTGCAGTAGGCGGGGCTGCCGCATTAATAGCAAAAGCTATTAAAAAAGCTGAAGTAATAGCCTATCCTGAACTTGGCCCTGAAGCTATCAGAAGATTGGAAGTAGAGAATTTTCCTGTAGTCGTTGTTAATGATGTTTACGGAAACGATTTATATGAAATGGGAAGAAAAGAGTGGGAAGAAAAGTAACTTGATTCTCTTTTCTTTTACTTTTTGTAACATTTAATTTTTAATTAATTAAGTATATTTGATATGATTTTAAATATTCCAATAAAGGAGCGTTAATGAATATTCATGAATATCAAGCAAAAGAAATATTTAGAAAATACGGTGTGCCTACTCCAAGAGGAGGAGTTGCATTTTCCGGACCTGAAGCCAGAAAAGTGGCTGAAGAATTAGGCGGAAACCTATGGGTCGTAAAAGCTCAGATTCATGCGGGAGGTAGAGGAAAAGCAGGTGGTGTTAAACTTGCAAAGACTCTTGACGAAGTGGAAAAAATCGCAGAAGAAATGCTTGGAATGACACTTGTGACTCATCAAACCGGACCTGAAGGGAAAGTTGTTAAAAAAGTCTATATCGAAGAAGGTGCTGATATTAAAGCCGAATACTATCTTGGAATGGTGCTTGATAGAGCACTTGAAATGCCTGTAATGATGGCTTCAACTGAAGGTGGTATGGAAATTGAAGAAGTTGCTGCTAAAACTCCTGAAAAAATCGTAAAAGTGGCAATTGACCCTACAATCGGATTCCAACCGTTTCATGCAAGAAAACTCGCATTCGGTCTTGGACTTGGAAAAGACGAACAAAAAGAATTCATAAAATTTGCTACAGCTCTTTATAGAGTATATATGGATAATGACGCTGAAATGATTGAAATCAACCCTCTTATTAAAACGGGAGACGGAAAATTCCTTGCACTTGACGCTAAAATGGGATTTGACGACAATGCACTTTACAGACATCCTGAAATTGCAGAAATGAGAGACTTGGACGAAGAAGAACCTACTGAAATCGAAGCTAAAAAATACGGACTAAGCTACATCAAACTTGACGGAAACGTTGGATGTATGGTTAACGGTGCCGGTCTTGCAATGGCTACAATGGATATTATTAAACACGAAGGCGGAGAGCCTGCAAACTTCCTTGACGTTGGTGGTGGAGCGAATCCAGATACCGTTGCAAAAGGATTTGAAATTATTCTTAGCGACCCTAACGTAAAAAGTATTTTTGTAAATATTTTCGGTGGTATCGTTAGATGTGACAGAATTGCTAATGGAATTCTTCAGGCTACTGAAAAAGTTGAAGTTAATGTACCTGTTATCGTAAGACTTGACGGTACAAACGCTGAAGAAGCTGCTGAAATTTTAAGAAATGCGAATATTAAAAATATTATTCCGGCTACTGACCTCAAAGACGGTGCTCAAAAAGCTGTAAAAGCTGCGAAAGGAGAGTTATAATGAGTATTTTGGTAAATAAAGATACAAAAGTTATCGTTCAAGGATTTACTGGAAAAGAAGGTACTTTTCACTCTGAACAATGTATGGCATACGGAACGAATATTGTTGGAGGTGTGACTCCAAATAAAGGCGGTATGACACATCTTGGAAAACCTGTATTCAATACTGTTGAAGAAGCCGTAAAAGCTACCGGTGCTACTGTAAGTATGATTTTTGTTCCTCCTGCATTCGTAGCTGACGCGGTAATGGAAGCGGCTGATGCTGGAATCGAACTTGCAGTTATTATTACTGAAGGTGCTCCGGTTAAAGATATGATGTATGCAAAACATTACGCACAGAAAAAAGGCATGAAAACAATCGGGCCGAACTGTCCGGGAATTATTACTGCGGAAGAGTGTAAAATCGGAATTATGCCGGGTCATATTTTCAAAAAAGGAAATGTAGGTCTTATCTCTAAATCTGGTACTTTAACTTATGAAGCAAGTAATCAGGTAGTAAAAGAAGGCCTTGGAATTACTACAGCGGTTGGTATCGGTGGAGACCCGATTATTGGACTTAGTTATAAAGAACTTCTTCCTATGTTTGAAGCTGATCCAGAAACTGAAGCTATTGTAATGATTGGTGAAATTGGTGGGGATCTTGAAATTCAGGCGGCAAAACTTATTAAAGAAAAAATAACAAAACCTGTTATAGCATTTATTGCAGGTCAAACTGCTCCAAAAGGAAAAAGAATGGGGCATGCCGGTGCTATTATCAGCGGCAGCAAAGGTACAGCAGCAGAAAAAATGGCTGCACTTAAAGAAGCCGGTGCTTATGTAGTTGAATCTCCAGCTGATATCGGAGCTACAGTAGCAAAAGCACTCAAAGAGAGAAAATAATTTTTATTTCTTCTTTCTTCTCCTTTATTACTTTTCGTTACATTTTTTTAGTTATCTCCTAATTAAAAATTAATCAAAAAATATAAATTAATCAATCATTCTGTTAAATTTTAATCTTTTTACTTTTTGTGTTACATTTTTGCACTTTTAATTGAATAAAGCGGTGAAATCGGGGGAAAAACCCCATAAATTTGATATTATAGAATAAATCAAAAAAAAGGAGATTAAATGGCTTTAAATGTAGATTTTAAACTTAAAGCACCTGAAAATACGCCAGTATGGGTAGATGAAGCCAAATGTAAAAGTTGTGAGCTTTGTGTTGATTTTTGTCCGACAGGAGTACTTGAAATGATTCCGGACCCACATAATATTTTGGGTCAGATGGTTAAAGTAACTCATCCTGAATGGTGTATCGGATGTAGAGAGTGTGAACTTGAATGTCCTGATTTTTGTATTTTCGTAGCTGAAAGAGACGAATATAAATTTAAAAAATTAAATGAAGTTAAAAAGTTAAAAGGAGAAGCGTAATGCCTAGAGAAGTAGTATCAACAGGGAACCAGCTTGCAGCAAAAGCGGCAATTGATGCTGGATGTAAATTTTTTGGTGGATATCCAATTACACCTTCAAGCGAAATTGCTCACGAAATGAGTAAATTACTTCCGAAAGTTGGTGGTGTATTTATTCAGATGGAAGATGAAATCGCAGGTATTTCAGTAGCCCTTGGTGCAAGTATGAGCGGTGTAAAAGCTATGACAAATACATCTGGACCTGGTATTTCATTAAAATCTGAACAAATCGGTCTTGCTTTTATGGCAGAAGTTCCTCTTGTAATTACAAACGTAATGAGAGGTGGTCCAAGTACTGGTCTACCGACAAGACCTCAACAAGGTGATATTCTACAGGCTTTAGCTCCTACACATGGTGATTATCAGTCAATTACATTATGTGCTGGTAGCTTGGAAGAGTGCTATACTGAAACAGTAAGAGCATTTAATCTTGCTGAAAGATTTATGACACCTGTATTTGTTTTACTTGATGAAACTCTTGGCCACATGGTAGGAAAAGCTGTTCTTCCTGATTTGGAAGAAGTTCAAAAAAATATCGTAAACAGAAGAGTTTATGAAGGTGATCCTACAACTTACGAACCTTACAATGTAGGACCTGATGAACCGGCTATTCTAAATCCGTTCTTTAAAGGTTACAGATATCATATTACCGGATTACATCACGGACCTACTGGATTCCCGACTGAAGATGCAAAACTTTCTCAAGAATTAATTGACAGACTGTTTAATAAAATTCTTGCTCATAAAGATGAAATCGAAAGTTATGAAGAATTTATGATTGATGATGCCGATATTTTGGTAATTGCATACGGAAGTGTGTCTCTTGCTGTTAAAGAAGCTATCAAACAACTAAGAGAAGAAGGTATAAAAGTAGGATTATTCAGACCTATTACATTATGGCCGTCTCCGGAAGAAAAAATAGACGAGCTTTGCAGTAAATTTGACAAAGTACTTGTAACGGAAATGAATAAAGGTCAATATTTCAAAGAAATTCAAAGAGCTAGCGGAAGAAAAGCAGATACATTTGCAACGTTATTTAAAGCAAACGGTAGACCGATCAGCCCGGCGGAAATTAAAGCAAAAATAAAAGAAATGGTATAAGGAGTAAAGAATGGCATTTAATTATGATTATTATTTAAGAACTGAAAAAATGCCGACACTTTGGTGTTGGGGATGTGGTGACGGTATTATTATGAAAGCAATGATCAGAGCTTTCGCAAAACTCGGATGGGATAAAAACGACATCTGTATCGTATCCGGTATCGGATGTTCGGGAAGATTTTCAAGTTATATCGACGCAAATACTGTTCATACGACACACGGAAGAACAGTAGCATACGCAACAGGTATTAAACTTGCAAACCCTGATAAACACGTAATCGTTGTAGCAGGTGACGGTGACGGACTTGCTATCGGTGGTAACCATACAATTCACGGATGTAGAAGAAATATTGATCTAAACTTTGTATTAATTAATAACTTCATCTACGGTCTTACAAACAGCCAGGTTTCACCAACTACTCCAAAAGGTGCGTGGTCAGTAACTACTCAGTACGGAAACATTGACCCGACTTTTGACCCGGCGGAACTTGCTAAAGGTGCTGGTGCTACATTTATCGGAAGAGAAAGCGTAGCTGAAGCTCAAAAACTTGAAAGATTATTTGTTAAAGGTTTCCAACATAAAGGGTTCAGTTTCTTTGACGTTCATTCAAACTGTCACGTAAACTTCGGTAGAAAAAACAAACTTGCAAATGCTAAGAAAAATATGGACTGGATTGAAAGCAGATTAATTCCAAAAGCAAAATGGGATAAACTAAGCGAAGAAGAAAAATATGAACTTAAAAAAGAAGGTAAATTCCCAAGAGGAATTCTATATCAAAAAGAAGAACCTGAATACTGTGAAGAATATTATAAACTTATTGACAGAGTAAGGGGTAAATAATGAGAAAACAATTAAGATTTACAGGAGTTGGAGGACAAGGTGTCCTTCTTGCCGGTGAGATTTTGGCAAGAGCATACGTAAAAGCTGGAAAATACGGAGTTCAGGTAGGTACTTATACTTCTCAGGTTAGAGGTGGTCCTACAAAAGTTGATATTATTCTTGATGATGAGCCGATTCTTTATCCTTATGCGGTTGACGGTGAGATTGATTTTATGCTAAGCGTTGCTGATAAATCTTACCAACTTTTTAAAGACGGTGTAAAAGAAGGCGGTATTATTGTTTATGAACCAAATCTTGTATATCCAAGCGATGATGACAAAGCAAAATGGAAAATGTTTCCTATTGAAGTAATTACAATTGCTAAAGAAAAAGTTGGAAATGTTATTACTCAGTCAGTTGTTGCTTTGGCAATCGCTACAAGAATGAACAATCTTGATAAAGATTTGGTATTCCAGGCAATGATTGAAACTGTTCCTGCAAAAGCTGTTGAAATCAACAAAAAAGCATTTGAACTTGGATATCAGGAAGCAGAAGAGGTTCTTGCGAAATACGCTTAATCTCTCCTCTTTTCTTTCTTTTATTAAATCTATTAAAACCATTGAATTTAAACCCGGCGATAAAATAAATAAAAAACTGCTCTCGCTTTACTCTACAAAAGATCAAAAAAAGGTTAAAGCCGTTTATTTGATTTACGGAATAAAAAATGCTAAAAAAGAGCTAATTTATATAGGAAAAGCCGGCAGCGTTAAAAACGACGGCAGTTTCAAAAACCAGGGTATAGACAGGTTAAAACGAAGACGCGGGAAAATATACTCACAAGAGTGGTACGAAAATATTTTAAAAGACTATGACAGACTCGTTTTTAAAATCGTAGAGCTTGAAGGAATCTCTCCCGCGTTTATCGAAGCGTTTTTACTGCAAAAGTATCTTGATAAATGCAAAAGACTGCCAAGATATAACAAAACCCTTTAAAAAGGGCTTATTTTGAAGAGTTTATAGCGTTTAAAGCTCTTTGTAGAAGTTCTCCGTGATATACTTCCTGTCTTGAAATAAATAATAAAAAGTTGCTAAGTTCTTCGTTTCCGATTTTTTCAGCCAAAATTAAACATTGTTTTTCTGCATCCATTTCTTCTTCAATATTTTCTTTTAAGAATTCAATAATACCGATATTTTCATATTTTTCATGAGGAATAGGTCTTGGAAGTGTCAATACTCCCATTTTACTTGCAAGTTCGGCAAATCTTTTAAGATGATAAATTGAATCATACGCCAAATCAGTAAATGCACTGTCTGCAACCGCAATATCGGTATGAACTTTAAGATAACTGTATATTGTAATCAATTCATATTCTTTAAATGTTTCTTCCATTAGGAAAAATACCAGTGCTGCTTTTGCACCTTCTTCAAGATCAACACCAGGAAGTTCTTTGTTTTCATTAAATGCTGTAATTTCACCTTCCATATCGAGTCTTTTAATTTCACTTAGAAAATATTGGTCGTCATTTCTCAGTCTGTTTATTGTAGGATCATCAATTCCTTCGTATAAAGCTATATTTTGATCCAAATCATCTACGAGTACTTCTAAAAGATCTTCTTCGCTGGTAACTTTTATTTTTGCAATTTCTTTTTCGTTAAAGTCCATATTAAAAGGAATATTTCTATTCGCCGCGTCGGTCATAGCCCAAATCATATGTCTATATTTAAAAAGCGCTATGTCATATAGCTTGTGTCTTGCAAAATCATCTTTTACCATTACGCTTGCATAAATGAATTTTATAAAGCTTTCGTGCTGAAATCTTATAATTTTAATTAAATCCATAAGGACTCCTTTTTTGTTTTAAGTATATCAAAAAGGAAACTTTAAAAATTGACTTATATCAATTTTTATGTTTTAAGATAAATTTTATCGCATTTTCGTAGCTTTTGGTTTTTGCGATCCCTTTATAAGCTATGTCAAAAGCAGTGCCGTGATCTACAGATGTACGTAAAATCGGTAAATTCAGAGATACGTTTATGCTTTCGTCAAAATACAGCGCTTTTAGCGGTGCAAGGCCCTGGTCGTGATACATTGCTATAAATCTGCCTTTTTTTGAAGTAAAAGCAATATCCGGTACCAGCGGTCCGTAAAAAATTTCTTTGTTTAACATTTCGTTTGTTTCGATTATTGCCGGAAGTATTTCTTTTATTTCTTCATCTCCTAAAACCCCTCCGTCTCCTGCATGGGGGTTAAGACCGAGTACTCCCACTTTTTCAAAACCTGTACTTCTGTAGAAATCCAGAAAAAACTGAATAAGTTTTTCTTTTTTTATTTTTTTCGGGACTTCTTTAAGCGGAATATGCTCCGTAAAAAGCGCCACGTATAATTTTTCACATCCAAGCATCATTATCGCTTCTTTTTTGAATATGTCTCTTAATACTTCGGTATGTCCTTTATATTTGATACCTGCTTTATTCCAGCTTTCTTTGTTGATAGGAAGTGTGCAGATGGCGTCTGCTTTGTTTTGTTTTGCAAGCTCGATTGCTGCCATAAAACTTTCAAATGAATACTTTCCGGCGTTTTTATCTATCTGCCCGGGGTTTATTTTGAATTCTCCGTCTATTTCGAAAATTTCAAAATCATCCGGAATTTTATAATTTAAAAGTTTTGCGGCTTTTTCGAGCATTTTTTTATTTATACAGTAAACGGGTTTTATCCATTGTTTTATTGTGTCGTGAGATTTCAGGGCTATTTCAATCCCGATTCCGTTTAAATCACCTATGCTAATGGCTACTTTTTGCATAATTTCTCGCTTTTTCAAGATCTTCTTTCGTGTCAATTCCGAAACTTTTGGTTTCAACTTCTATCATTGCTATTTTTTTACCGTTTTCGATTACCCTGAGCTGTTCAAGTTTTTCTATGTGTTCGAGGTGGCCTTTTAGGGTTACGAATTCGTCAAGGCTTTTTTTGATAAATCCGTAAATGCCTATATGTCCGAAATATTGATGCGTTGCGTTGTCTCTGTTAAAAGGGATTTTACTTCTGGAAAAATAGATAGCATCAGAGTTTTTATCCAAAATGACTTTTACCAGGTTCGGATCTTCCGCCTGAAGTTCCGTGATTTTTTTATAACAGCTCACCATTGCAAAATCCCTGTTTTTTATTTCAATAAGTTTGTCTTTTACTTTTTGAAGAATTTCGGGTTCCAAAAAAGGTTCGTCTCCCTGCATATTAATTACTATATCGTCTTTATCAAGTCCTAAAATATCTGCGGCTTCTTTTATTCTGTCACTTCCGCTTTGGTGGTTTTTGTCCGTCATTACGGCATTAAAACCGTATTTTTCGGCAGTTTGGATAACTTCTTCACTGTCTGTAGCGATGCACACCTCATCAACTTTTGCCGCCACTTCTGCGCACCAGATTATCATCGGTTTGTTATTTATTGTAGCCAGTACTTTGTTTGGAAGTCTGCTTGATGAAAGTCTTGCGGGAATAATTATCATTTAATTCCTTTTTGGTTATAATTTTACTAAAAAAAGGA
>Ga0256843_1001855_pt1 | contig 16074 bp, 15 predicted proteins | sample AlvinellametaG_FD_191572 | JGI IMG/M metagenome (GOLD analysis project Ga0256843, IMG submission 191572) | Pompeii worm associated microbial communities from hydrothermal vent at the East Pacific Rise, Pacific Ocean - Alvinella | ecosystem: Host-associated > Annelida > Integument > Unclassified ... | reverse complement strand
CTTATATCTTAAGAATATTCTATCTGTTTAATTTTTAAAGATAATTTAATTATTTCAACTCACTCCACTTATGGCCTATATTGAGTGAAGCTTTGAGCGGAATATTCAGTTTTGTGATACTCTCCATCGTCTCTTGAAAACGCTTACCAAGCTCATCTGCAACACTTGCATCAACTTCAAAGATAAGCTCATCGTGAATCTGTAGTAGCATTCTTGCTGGCAATTTTTCATCTTTGATGATGGCATCTATCTTGTTCATACTTAGCTTAATTAAGTCTGCTGCACTTCCTTGAAAGACAGTGTTTACCGCCTCACGCTCATAGGCAGCTCTAAACATCGGTGTCGCTTTTTCATAGTCAAAGTATCTGCGACGACGCAGCAGTGTCTCTACATAGCCCTGCTCTTTTGAGGTCTCTACGATAGAGGCAAAGTAGCTCTTTACTGTCGGAAATGATGCAAAGTACTTCTCTATGATAGCCTTTGCCTCTTTTGTAGTGATGCCTAAGGTATCTGAGAGCTTCTTTTGTCCCATACCATAGAGCAGTCCAAAGTTTACCGTTTTTGCGATGTTTCTCTTGGCTTTGGCCTCCTCTTCTCCAAAGAGCACGATAGCAGTTTGGAGGTGAATATCTTTGTCGTGTTTAAAGGCATCAACAAGAGTTGGATCCTGCGAGAAGTGAGCCAATAGACGCAGCTCTATCTGTGAGTAGTCGATCCCTATGAGTTTTTTACCCTCATCTGCTACAAAAGCCTCACGGATCTTAGCCCCCAAAGGTGTACGCGTCGGGATATTTTGGAGGTTCGGGTTTTTAGAGCTTAGACGCCCTGTTGCTGTTCCAGTTTGAACAAACGAAGTGTGAATTCTCTGCTCACTATCTTCGTAAGCTAGCTTTAAAAGCGGGTCTATGTAGGTTGAGTAGAGCTTATGCACCTCACGGTACTCTAAGAGTTTAGGAATGATTGGGTGTTTCTCTTTTAGGGAGCTTAGTACTTTTTCATCTGTAGAGTAGCCTGTCTTTGTCTTTTTGCCAACAGGTAGTCCCAGTGTCTCAAAAAGCACAACTCCAAGCTGTTTTGTAGAGTTGATGTTAAACTCACTGCCTGCGAGTTCATATATCTCTTTTGTCAGACGCTCCAGAGTCGTCTCTACCTCAGATGAGAACTGCTCCATAAAAGCAGTATCAAGCTTGATGCCGGCTCTCTCCATAAGCAGCAGTGTTTTAATGAAAGGCACTTCTACCTCAGCTGCCTCTTTTATGAGATGCTCAGCACTTTGGAGTTTTAACTTCTCTAGGAACAAAAAGTAGAGTTTATAGGTAATGAGTGCATCTTCTGCGGCATACTTCGCTGCATCTTCTAACTCAACAGAGGAGAAGTTCTCCCCTTTTTTGACCGTATTTTTAAAGGCTATCATCTCATGCCCAAGAAGTGCTTGAGAGAGCTTATCAAGAGAGAGTTTGCTCTCAGGGTTGATAAGCCATGCAAGTATCATCGTATCACTCTCAACGCCCAGTGCATCAAGACCCAAAAAGCGTGTTACAAAGTGCAGGTCAAACTTGATGTTGTGCCCTACGATTTTATGCTCAAAGAGCTTTGTGATGGCTTTTTTGATGCTCTCTTTGTCTATCTGCTGCGGCACACCAAGATAGCTGTGCTCAAACGGTACATAGTATGCCTCTTTGTCACTCACGCAGAAGCTAAAACCAACCATCTTATCTTTTTCATAATCAAGCCCCGTCGTCTCTGTATCAAAAGCGACAATAGCCTCTTTGTCAATATCTTCTATAATTGCAAAGAGCTCATTGGCATCTAAGATCAGCTTCGCATCAAAACTCAGTGCATCTGCCTCTTTTTGTGCTGCATCGCTGCTGTTTACCTTTTTCTTTGTTGCCTCTTGCTGCTCACTTGAGACCATCTTTTTAGCATGAAGTGTTCTCAAAATTGCATTTTGTTCATAACGCACAAGCTCTTCATAGATATTTAAAAATGGATTTTCAATATCCATCTTGTAGGCTTCAAAATCAAACTCATCACAAGAAAATACATCCGGATGCAGTGTTACAAGCTCTTTAGACATATATGCCGCCTCACGCGACTCTATGAGTTTCTTTTGTGTTGCACCCTTTATCTCATCGATGTGTGCATAGATATTATCCAGAGTGCCATACTCTTTTAAAAGCTTTTCAGCTCCTACTTTACCGATGCCTTTAACACCTGGAACATTATCTGCACTATCCCCCAAGATAGACTGATAGTCAATAAACTGCTTAGGCGTTACACCATACTTGGCAAAACACGCCTCTTCATTGACATACTTTTTCTTAATAGCATCAACAAGTACGACATTATCATCATCAATGAGCTGGCAGAGGTCTTTGTCATGTGAGACGATACGAACTTTGTAACCTTTTGCTTTGGCACACTTGACAACAGTTGCAATGATATCATCGGCTTCAAAACCATCTTTGCCTAGTGTTTTATAGCCCATCTTGTTAATCCACTCGATGGCAACAGGAAGCTGCTGCGTGAGCTCTGGTGGTGGTGCTTGACGGTTTGCTTTGTAGTTTTGGTCTATCTCATTTCTAAAGGTATCTCCTTTAGAGTCTACTGCAAAGATGATGTAGTCACTATCGTGCTCTTTTTGCAGGGTTGAGATGAAGTTTGTAAAACCAGTAAGAAGTCCTGTTGGAAAACCATCTTTTGTCTTTAAGTGTTGTGGTAGAGCATAAAAGCTACGAAAAAAAAAGCCAAATGTATCAATAACAGTGACTACCTTGCTCAAACTACAGCTCCTCCATCGTATCTAACATCTCATCTATAACATCTTCTAGCAATTCATACTTATAACCTGCATCTCTTGCTTTACGAAGTGCAAAGTTGATAGACTGCTCACTCAAAGGTTTGTTTACCGGTATAGCAGTCTTTACAATGTTGAGTGCTGTTGAAAACTCTACACTATCATCTGGTGCATTCTTTGGTGCATCAGAGAAACGAATCATCTCTACAAAATCCTTCTCAAATCCCCAGTGCTCAAAGATTAAAGCAGTTACCTCAGCACTTGTAACACCTACATAAGAGTGCTCTACTGAAGCAATATTTGTTGTCATCTCTATCTCTGAAGCAAAAGAGAGCTCTTCATTCTCTTTAATAATATCACTAGCAATCAAGATCTTTCCTGTCTCTTGTAAAAAGGCTGCAAGGTAGAGCTTTTGAGCTTTTTCTTTATCGATCTGTTTATACCATTTGTTCATCAGTGTTGCCTGCATTGCTGAGATCTCTGCAAACTTTTCACTACTGATTCCATAAGGCTGCATATCTACATTTAAAAGCTTTCTTACTGCATTACCAAGGGCAATAGAGCGAGTCATGCTCATACCAAAAAGGCTTACCGCCTGCATTACACTTGTTATCTCTTTACCAAAACCATAGAGTGGTGAGTTGGCAGCTTTTAGAAGGTTTGCTACGATCATAGGGTCTTGTTCTATTACCTTTGCCAACTCACCTACACCCGCTTCTGGATCTTCACATACTCTGTTGATATCTGAAATTGTTTTTGAAAGTGGTGGCAGTGATTTGACACTCTCTGCTATTGAGCTTTTCATCATGGAAACCTTTAACTGTTTGGAATTAATATTACATTAATTATAGCATACTAAACTGTTAGTATAGTAAGAGAGGAAAAAGTGTAATGCAGCAAAAAAACAAAAAAGCTTTTGGTCTATGGAGTGCAGTCTTTTTAGGTATCGGTTCAATGGTCGGTGCGGGAATATTTATTGTAATAGGTGAAGCAGGAGCAATTGCCGGAGAGCTTGTAACACTCTCTTTTTTTATAGCGGGAGTTATTGCCATACTCTGTGGCTACTCTTTAAGTAAACTAGCCATCACCTACCCCTCACGCGGCGGGATCATTGAGTATCTTGTGCAGAGTTATGGAGAGGGCTTCTTCTCCGGCTCACTTGGTGTACTCTTCTACATCGCCCAACTTGTTGCTCTTGCTGCCGTTGCAAAATCTTTTGGAACCTATGCTGCAACCTACTTTAGTGCAAGTGAGACCCATCTCTACACCAACATCTTTGCTGTTGGCGTTCTCTTTGTTTTTGTGCTTGTCAATCTTATTGGTGCTTCTTTGGTGGCAAAGTCTGAAAATATCATCGTCGTTATCAAAGTGACAGCACTTGTCATCTTTACTGTAGCGGCTCTTTTTTACATCAAACCCCAAAACCTTGCTCTTAGCAATGCCCCAAGTATCATTCATATCTTCTTCTCACTGGGGCTTACCTTTTTTGCATTTCAGGGATTTAGTGTTATTACCAACAGTGTTGAAGATATGCAAAACCCAAAAGAGACGATGCTAAAATCGATGCTTATAGCCATCTTGATTGTTGCACTGCTCTACATCTCTATCTCTATAGCTGTATTTGGCAATCTCTCACTTGATGCGATTATCAAGAGTAAAGATTATGCACTCGCAGAGGCTGCCAGACCTGCTTTTGGTGATCTTGGCTTTAAGATTATCGCCGCAACTGCACTCTTTGCTACAGCCTCTGCCATCAATGCAACGCTCTATGCTGTCACGCAGATAAGCTACACACTAGCAAAAGAGGGGCACCTCCCAAAAGAGTATGAGCGTCATATCTTTAACAACACAGAGGGACTTATCATATCAGCTCTTTTAATTGTTCCTATGATTCTCTTTTTAAATCTTGGAGAGATCGCATCCATTGCAGCAGTTACTGTACTGCTTATTCAGGGCTTTACCCATACCGGACACCTTTTTAAGTATAAAGAGACAGGTGCAAATCTACTGCTTATTTTAGCAGCCATTGCAGGAACATTTAGTGCAGCCGGCTTTGCCATCTACTACACTTCACAAAAGATAGAGCACTTTGGTCTCTACATCGTTATGGCATTTGTTTTTGCATTTGTCTTAGAGGTACTTTTAAGACTCTTTAATGAGAGAACCATTGAAAAGCAGATCATTAAAAAGCTAGAATCCAAACTAGAATCTCTCAAAGAGAGGCTCTAGTGACACTGTAAAATAGTACGAAGTGGGTTTGTTAGGTAGTCATATCCGTTATAGAGTGTAAAGAGCCCATAGACAATAACGGCAAAAGAGGAGAGACTCATCATCATATTACGAAAGCTCGTAGCTGATGCCAGTGAGGACAAAAAGCCAAGTGAGAACATTGCAGGAATGGTACTAATACCAAATACAAACATCACTAAAGCTCCATAGAACGGGCTTGCCGTACTTGCTGCAGTAATAGCAAAGAAGTAGACAAATCCACACGGAAGCAGACCATTTAACATACCTAGTAAAAAGAAACTAATGTTTGACTTGGAGTGTAAGATCTTTTGAAAAGAGTTTTTATAAAACTTTGATGAGGAGATAGAGTGCTCTATAACTGTTAAAAACTTGATTTTCCCCATTAAAGAGAGCCCTGCTAGAACCATCACCAAACCAGCAATGATAAGCAGTATACCATTTGCTGTATTTGAGAATGTTGCAACTCCGCCAAGTGCACCAAAGACAGCACCTAAGATTGTATAGGTCAGAACTCTTCCCATATTGTAAAGAAGGTGTGCAACTGTTTTAGAGACCTTGGAGCTTTGTGGCTCTATCTTTATACTTGAGTATGCAAGCACAATACCGCCACACATACCGATACAGTGCCCAAAAGAGCCTAAAAATGCTATGGAGATGATTGTTAAGAGGTTTACAGTATCCATCAGTGCCCCAAAATCTGTTTACGGATTTTAGGATCTCGCATAGTCTCACCACGAAGTACCTTAAGACGCATCGTCTCAAAATCTATCATCCCATCACCCTTTTTTTCATAAGCTCCAAAGCCATACCCCATCGGTGTTATCTCATTTACAGAGTAGAAGGCTTTTTTCGCATCTATCCAGCGATGTGTATCACGACTCATAACCCAGATAACGGCATCTTTTGCAAAAGGTTTGTCTTTGAGCCACTCTACAAAGTCACCGTGGTCATGGAAAAACCATGTCTTTCCATCAGGAGCAATCACCTGTGAAGCGTAATCAAGCTCGGTAATAACCATACCACAAAAGCTGTCTTGACACTTGTTTACTTCCATAGGCAGCGGCTTTTTCTCAAGGTTACCTTCTTGAATAACTATCATCTTCTGAGCAGAACCCAAAGAGACAAATAGCACAACAATAATAACTACAATCGTAATAACAATTAAATATGGGGCAAATTTTTTCATGGCGCTATTATACTCCTTTTTGAATTAATCGCGTCGTTTTTTTCCTTTTCCAAGGTCATCATATTGTAAAAAACGCTCTAGATCCCGATGCATATCATCATCTAAACTCTCCCATATAGCCCTCTTCTCTTCATAACGCTTTGGGTCTTCTTTTTTTGACTTTTTAATGTCACGAATAAGATAGTGATAACGAACCAGATTTTTAGTGTACTCACTTATAAAGGGCCACTTCTTAATAATCTGATAGCTTCGCTCTTCATGGTCTGTAAAACTCCACTCATCAAACTCCCAATCTTCCTGATCTTTTTTAAATGCAGTAAATGGTTTACCCACATCATGCAAAAGTGCAGCTGCAAGCATTTTATAGTCACCATTTTTCAAAGTATAGTAAAAGACACGAAGAGTATGCACAAGAACACCATGCTGATGCCATTTGTTTTGCGTAAAGAGCAAAGAGTCCCAGAATGCTTTTGAGAAGATGGAGTTGTTTGTCTCATTCATAGTTGTGCCTCCTTTGCTATAGGGTGGTATACCGCTACGGTATCTTTGAGATCTTCTCTTTGTATATGTGTATAGACTTGCGTTGTCAAAAGCGAAGCGTGCCCAAGAAGCTCTTGTACAACACGCAGATCTGCTCCACCTCGAATGAGTGAAGTAGCATAGGAGTGGCGCAGAACATGGGGTGAGACACCAAGATACTTTTGTGTAATCTTGTATGCAGATATACGACTCAAAACTCCGCCTTTGTAGTTGTACCAGAGGTATCCATTCTCAAAAGAGATCTCTCTTAGATAATCATCAAGTGCCTCAATGGCAGGTTGTGCCAGAGGAACAACACGCTCTTTTTCCCCTTTTGCGTGACGAATGTAGAGCCACTCATCTTCAATGTCATCACGCGTCAGTGAGAGCGCTTCACTAATGCGCGCTCCACTAGCATAGAGAAAAAGAATCAAAGCATAGTCACGCTTTCCTATCCAACTGCTTCTGTCAATAAGTTCTAAACCCTTTTGGATCTCTTCATAGGAGAGAAATTTTGGTAACAGTTTGGGAATCTTTGAAGATTTGAGCTTTCTCTTCTCATCACTGAAATGTGACTTGTAACAAAAGTCAAAAAAGGCATTGACTGCGGAGAGTTTACGGTTGAGTGTGCGTTTGTTTTCATACTGACTCAAAATCTCTAAAAGTTTGGCAGTATCTAAGGAGATAAGTGGTTTTTGGAGCTGCTCTTCAAAAAAGAGCAGATCAGATCGATAGGCTGCAATGCTTTTTTGACTCAGTGCTTTTATAACAGTAATGTACTCTATAAAAGCTTCTAGTTCATTGGACATCTACTGCACTAGGATCTTTTTATCTTCAACATAGAAGCCATCATTTCCAACAAAGACAAAGGCATCTTCATCAACATTAACTTCATGAACAGAGTAGTCAAAGTTCTCTTTATCTACTACTATAAGATAGCCCTCTTTTTCTAAAATATAGAGCTTGTTGTTTGCTGCAATCATCCCTAAAAAGTGTGCAAAAGGAAACTTAATCTTTGACTCAAGCTGTAGATCTGGTGTGAGTGCCATCACTTCACCCTGTTTTGTTGTAATGTAGATACGGTCACCATCAACTAAAATATTACGAATCTCATACTTTTGGCGTAACTCTTTTTGTGAGAGTGCTAAAAGTTTATACGATGTAGCACCTAAAATCTTGTTGTGTGCAAGTTGGAAAAAGATAACATTGTTAAAATATGTCTCAGATGATACAATAGAAGTACGAAGACGCTTTTGCGCATCTGCTTTTACAATTACTATCTTTCCATCAAGTGTTGGAAACATTACAAGGTCATTAAAGAAAAAAGGATTGACTATGCGTCTGTCATTTGCGATGGCTTTTCCATTTTGCTCTTTAAATATAAGTGATTTTGCATCAGTATCATAGAGTGCAATATCATTGTTTGCAAAGACAAGTGCTAAGATATTATCTTTCATGCTTGCTGCTGCTATTGTCTTTTTAAGATCGTATGAGCTTGCAGAGCCACTCTCTAAGTCAGTTACTGTAACATTCCCATCAATAGATGCACTGATAATCTTACCATCACTTAAAGAGATAACCCTTTGATTTTCTGGTATACGAATGTCAATTTCACCATCTCTTGTCAATACATGACGATTCTCTAAGAGTGCTACATTTTCTGCTGTATCTACTATCTCATGTGAGATAGACTCCTCTTTCTCCCAGTCACTAGAGACAACTTTTGGCTCATAAACCTCTTTTGTACTACATGCAGTAAACAAAAGAGCTAACAGTGCAAAAAGAATATACTGTTTCAACTTACTTTACTCCATAGTGCATCAAAGCACTTGCAACATCAGCGAGTGGAGAGTTAAGTGCAACAAGAGAGAGTTTTGCATGCGCTGCATCTATTTTTTTATCTTCAAGAAGTAAAACAGCTTCCATTACATAAGAAAGATCTTTATAGATCGCATCCTCTTTTTGTGCATAGCTATCAAGTTTGTTTGTATCTGCACTCAGTTGCGCTGCTTCATAGTTTGCCGTGTCATTGATGATGAGTGCATCTGTCTTTTGAAGTGCTTGAAGTGACTCTGCTTTTTGCTCTACTATCGCTTGTGAGTATACCCATACATCATGTAGCGCAGGGCTTAGAGTATCAAGACGAGCCAACGCAGTTGCATCGTTAGGATTTTTCTCTAAAAGAGCCAAAGTCTCATTTGCCGATTCGATTCTGTTTTGCTCTTTTAGGTTGTAAGCGATATCTGCAGCGACAACAACAACTATAGCTACGATAGAACCGATAATGACCTTTTTATACTTTTTAACAAACTTCTCTGTCATTACCGCTTTTTCAAAAAACTTCTCTTCTGAATTGAGCTCTTCTTTTACCATCTCTATATTTTCTTTTAAACTCAAAATCTTTACCTTTTTTCTTATAATTTTTTACAAAGTTCCTAATATTATCGCATACTTTGTTAAAGTTTCATCAAACACATAAGATTTATATGTTAAAATCTTCAAATTAAATTTAGCTATTAGGGATAACAATGCAAGTAGATGATGCACTTTTAAGCAGACTGGAAAAACTATCATATTTAAAAATCAGCGATGACAAACGCGAAGAGATTATTGCGCAACTCTCAGAGATTGTTGGATTTGTAGATAACTTAAGTGAACTAAATACAGATGGTGTCGATGCGACATTTGCTATGGATGATAGAGCAACACCACTGCGTGAAGACACTCCTGCATGTGATCCGCAGATCCATGAAGAGATATTAAAACATGCACCAAAAAGTGCCGATGACTTCTTCATCGTTCCAAAAATCATAGAGTAGTTTTATGATACAAATCTACGGTATAAAAAACTGTGACAGTGTCAAAAAGGCACTCAAGTTTTTCAAAGAGCATCAACTTGAGTATGAGCTTTTTGACTTTAAAAAAGAGCCTCTTCCATGCTCAAAAATAGATGAGTGGTTACAAAAAACGACTATAGACAAACTCTTCAACTCTCGCTCAACTACATACAGAACACTTAAACTCAAAGAGCTCAATTTAGATGAGTCTGGAAAAAAAGAGTGGCTCTGCAAAGAAAACCTTCTTATTAAAAGACCTGTTGTTGAGTTTGAAGACAAGCTACTCGTAGGCTTTAATGAAGAAGAGTACAAAAGGACATTTTTATGAATGAAACACCAACAACTCTGCAAGAACAACAGAAAAAAAAGCTAGATATCAAAAAACTTCTCAAAAGTGTTTTGGCTTTTGAGTCATCAGACCTCCACCTAGTAGTAGGAAGTGAACCTCAAATCAGAATTGACAAAGAGCTTCGTGCACTAAATCTACCTGTACTTGATGCACAAGATGTTGAAGAGATGGCATACTCACTCATCGAAGATAAACAGAAAAAGGTCTTTGAAGAAGAGAACGAACTAGACTTCTCATTTGAGCTCCAAGGTATTGGGCGTTTTCGTGCCAACTACTACAGAACCATTCACGGAATAGGCTGTGCTTTCCGTATGATTCCTATTGATATCCCAACACTTGATGAGTATGGAAACCCTCCTGTTTTTAAAGAGCTTGTTAAAAAAGAGAAAGGTCTTATCTTAGTAACAGGTCCTACAGGTTCAGGTAAATCAACCACACTTGCTTCTATGCTTCATGAGATCAACCTCACAGAGCGTAGACATATTATCACCATTGAAGATCCGGTGGAGTTTGTTCACAAAAACATCAAGTCACTCTTCTCTCAACGTGATGTTGGAAGCAACACAAAGTCCTTTGCTACAGCACTTAAGTACTCACTCCGTCAAGATCCAGATATCATCCTCATCGGGGAGATGCGTGATGCTGAAACTATCTCTGCTGCACTAACTGCTGCAGAGACTGGTCACTTGGTTTTTGCTACACTACATACCAACTCAGCACCAAGTACCATCAACCGTATTATCGATGTATTTAGTGGTGATGAACAACCACAGATTCGTGCACAGCTGGCATCCTCTTTGGTAGCTGTTATCTCACAGACTCTTATTCCAAGAGTTGGCGGTGGTAAAGTTGCAACACAAGAGATACTTATCACAAACCCTGCGATTCAAAACCAGATTCGTGAAGATAAAGTACACCAAATCTACTCACAAATGCAGCTAAACCAACAAGAGACACATATGACAACGCAAACACAACAACTCATTGAACTCTTACAAAAAAATATCATCTCAAAAGAGAATGCTATTAAAAACTCAAACAGACCAGAAGAGCTTATTAAAATCATCGACTCTTTCTAAAAAGATTGGCAAAAAAGCCAATCTTTCCCTCTCCTATTCTTAAAAATAGTTAAAAAAATAAACTTAACACTTTTGTAACAATTTTTTCTTACAATTTTCCAATAAAACAAAAATGAGGGAAAATAAAATGAAAAGAAGCATTTGTCTTTCTATGATTTGTGCATGTGCACTCAATCTTTATGCAGTAGAATTATCAGAGATCAAAGTTGAATCATCTACTATTGAAGATGATAGCTATGATAAAAAAACAGAAATTTCAACTGTCAATGTAATTGATGAAAAAACTATTGATACACTCAATCCTAAAAATCTTAATGATGTTCTTCAAACTATTCCAGGTATAACGGCTGATGTAAGAAATGATGCTGTCGAAATTCACATCCGTGGTATAGGTCAACAGGAGTTTATGGGTGAAGATACAGGAGTTGCTGTCGTTATTGATGGTGTTCCTGTAATGCAAAATGGTGGTAAAGTCAAGTTTAATATAGATGAAATTGAGTCTATTAAAGTCATCAAAGGTGGCGCATCATACCTCTATGGAAATACTGCTCTTGCAGGTGCTGTTATCATTACAACAAAAAAAGCAAAAGATAAAAACAGTGCAGATCTAAAACTTGAAGTTGGAAACTATGGATATCAAAATGCCGAGCTCAATGCTTATAAAAGTTCTCAAGACTATGCATTAACTCTTAATGCAAACTATACAGATGATGATAGTTATTGGGGTGAAGAGGGAAGAAACTGGACAAAATCAGTCAATGCAAAACTCCAATACTACATCAATGATGATAGCGATATTACTTTTGGAGCCAACTATACAGATAAGTTTGAAGCTGGTGGTGGAAGTGTTACAGGTGTAACAAATGCAACTTTGCATCCAGAAGGTGTTGAAGGCGACTGGTCCTACCTAAGAGACTACTACTCAACACTCAATAAATACTTTGCTCTTTACAGCAATGATTTTGCCAATGGGGACAATCTAAAAGTACAAACATATTACTATAGAGATCAGTATGACTACAATAGTGCACCTGAAGATACAGATGGTGATGGTTTAGATGATGCGTACCGAAACGATAGAAGTGATGATGTAAAACAGTACGGAGTAAAAGTTGAGTATAAGGGAAATATAGACAAATTTGCCTATATGCTAGGTACCGATATTGGCCAAAGAAAACTTGATGCTTCTTCATTACAACTTGTTGATAGTAGAAGAGGCTATGCAGGTGAAAGCTCAGAAAGTGATACAACTGAGGATAACTATGCTCTTTATGCAGAGACAAAATATCCATTTACTCCAAAGTTCACACTTGTTCTCAATGGTAGATATGATTACAATCATTATACATATGATGTAGCTACACATGATTTTGATGGTACGACATGGAGTGACAATCAAGTATCAAACAGTGATACTTTTAAAAACTTCTCCTATAGAGTTGGTGGAACCTATACTTTTGATAGAGCAAAAATCCTCTTTGCAAACCTCTCTACCGGTTTTAGAAACCCTAGAGTTTCTCAAATATATATGGGTGATTATGACAATGATTATGTAAATAATCCAGATCTTACAGAAGAAACTACAATTAATTATGAAATTGGTATACGTGGAAGTTATACTATTTTTTCATATGAAGCATCAGCATTTATAACAGATACAAAAGATATCATTGGAAGAAACGCAGGAACATACTACAGTAACAATACAGACATCATGTATGATAATGTAGGTGATGCACGCAATAGAGGTTTTGAGCTCTCTTTAAAAAGTGATAGAAGTAAAAAAGTTTCATTTACAATGGCCTATACATATCTAGATGCATACTATACAAAGCATAAACCGTTTATGGTAGATTATGCACCACTCTACCGTGATAGTGGAGAAGATGTAAGCTATGATATTTCAGGAAATCAACTGCCTCGTGTACCTCATCATAAATTTAATCTAACAGCATACTATCAAGCTACAAATAAACTTGAACTAATGAGTACACTCTATGCACAATCAAGTTACTATGCAGATGAGACAAACTTTGCGACAATGCCAGGGTATGCTACCGTTAATCTAAAAGCGACATATCAACACAAAAAAGATATGGAGTTCTTTGTTCAAGTCAATAATATCTTTGATAAACAATACTATAGAACAACATACCTCTACAGTGACAAAAATGCAGATGGAGTCCTTAATGGTGAAGATGCTTCCATTACAGTCGATCCTGGTCGCATGATGTATGCAGGTCTGAAGTACCATTTCTAAAAAACTCTAGATACCTTCGGGTTTCTAGAGAAAAAAGTTAAATTATAAGGAAGATAAAATGGTAGAGTATATAAAAAGAGCAAAAAATGATATTTACGGCATGCCTCTTCTTGGTTTTTTGTTTAAAAATCAAAAGTTTCTCACTACATTTAAGATCATCATCACTGCGCTTTTTTTCTATGCCCTATATTATGGCTTTACACATCCAAATGAAAAGCACAGCTTTACAACAGCTCTGTTTTGGGGAATCTTTTGGTCTTTGTTTATGGTCCTTACACTACCGACACTCGGACGCCTTTTTTGTGGTATCTGCCCTCACGGTTTTTTGGGAAAGTACATTACAAAGTTTGGTCTTAAAAAGAAGATGCCAAAGTGGCTACAAAACCGCTACATCGGTATTGGACTTATTGTCTTTGGATGGTGGGGAGTCTACTATATGTTTCCGGGTGTTTACAAGACACCCTATGGTACATCCCTGCTCTTTAGTGTAATGACACTGCTTGCTTTTGTTTTTTACTTTTTATACAGAAATATGAGCTACTGTAAATATATCTGTCCTATAGGTACCCTCTCACGCGCCTATTCAAAACTCTCGTTTGCTCGACTTGGAACATATGAAAGTGCCTGTAGTGAGTGTAAAACTTTTGAGTGTGCTTCTGCTTGTACTTACAACTTAAAACCTTTTACATTTGACAAGCGTAACTCCATGACAGACTGTACACTCTGTATGGACTGTAGTTCAGCATGTGAAGCGGTAAAGTTTGAGCTTGTAAAACCATCAAAAACACTTTTTGAAAAGTTCCAACCACTTCCTGCTGAGATATGGACCTATATTTTAATCCTAGCAGCCATTCCTATCACTATGTCTTTTCATCATGGACTTCGCAGCAGTAAGATCGCAGATGAGATGCTTTGGGCAAAAACAGCTCACTTTTTTGAGCAGTTTATCAACTTTGGCTCTATTGATACTGTTGGGCTTTTTGCATTTTTATATGCACTGCTCTTTAGTGTAACAGCAGCTGTCGGTGGCATGTTTATCGCAGCAAAGATACTTAAAAAAGATTTTAAGAGTGTTTTTTATAATCTTGGCTACGCCTATGCACCGCTATTTATCCTCGGTTCACTTGCACACACACTTGAGACTTTCTTTACTCGTGGGTATGATCGTATAACAGAGGGGTTTGCACTCGGGTTTGGCTTTGGAAAGATAGATGTAGCCCCACTTGCAAAACATGGAGATAGCTGGCTTATGATCTTTGGCATACTCAAGTGGGTAGCCATTATCTGGGCACTTGTTATACTTTATAAAAGGATGAAACTCCTTGATGCACCAACACAAAAGAAAATTATTGCATTTCCTTTTGCTGCTTCTTTGATTATCTTTTTTCTCGCAGTAAATATCTATAAAAGCTATATCTTAGATACTTATGGAAGAGTTAAAAGCAGACATGGTATGATGCACACTAGCAAAACAGTCTCACAGCATCACAGCCAGTATGCAAAATATAAAAATTTAGGATAGCAATGTTTGCAAAAGTACTCAAGTTCTTTTTAGAGAATTATAAAGTCAACTATACCCTCTTTATTCTTCTCTTTGTACTTGGTATATATGCATACACGCTCACACCTAAAGAGATCTCACCTACCATTGAACCAAACTCTGTCTCGATTCGAGGCTCATACAGTGGAGCATCGGTCGATACACTCAATGCCATGGCCGTTGCTGAGATTGAAAATGCTCTTAAGAACATCAGTGGTGTCAAAAACATCACATCCATCATCTCTCCCGGCAGATTTAAAACGATTGCAGAGCTCAAAGAGAATGCAGACAAAGAGCAAGTCACCAATGATATAAAAGATGCCATAGATATACTCAAGCGGGACCTGCCAAATGATATGGATGAACCAAGCATACGCTCAGTTGCTCACTCACGCAGTATCATGCATATCTCCATACGCTCAGACAAAATCTCACGTGCAAAACTCAAAAAGATTGCAAAAGAGTTAAAAAGCAGACTCCTCTTTATAGATGATGTCGCAAGTGTTACCATCTTTGGAAACTCTGAACTCTTTTATGAAGTTTTGATTGACGAGAAAAAAGTCGCTGCATACGGACTTGATCTTGATGAAGTCATCCGTATCTTCTCAGAGCTTTCATATATCTACCCACTTGGTAAAATTGATAACCAAAAAGAGTCTTACTATATCTCAACACAAAACTCTACAAAACTATCCCGCAAACTCGATGAGACCATCATAAACATTAACGACCATCAAATTCGTCTCAAAGATATCGCAACACTCAAGAAAAAATATGCAAAATCATCGACACTTGCAAGTATGAATGGCACAAACTCCATCACGCTAGCTGTTGCACAAAACCCTAAAGGCAATGCAATCACCATTGCAAAAGATATAAAAAAGCTCATTACCAAACTCTCTACTGCTGATATAATCTTTGATATAAAAATGGACAAATCAAAACTCATCACTGAGCGTTTGGGTGTTGTAATCTCTAATATTTTACTCGGAATTATTCTTATCACACTCCTTACAACAATCCTTATAAACAAACGTATTGCCCTTGTCATTGCACTTGGTATTCCTACCTCATTTATCATCGGTGCCATATACTTCTACCTTACAGGCTACAGTATCAATATCAACTCGCTTATTGGTGTACTTATTGCCATTGGTATTATTGTTGATGATGCCATCGTTGTAAGTGAAAATATCCAACAGTATATAGAAAAAGGCTACAGCCCAAAAGAAGCGGCCTTTTTAGGAACAAAAGAGG
>Ga0256843_1001854_pt1 | contig 16077 bp, 15 predicted proteins | sample AlvinellametaG_FD_191572 | JGI IMG/M metagenome (GOLD analysis project Ga0256843, IMG submission 191572) | Pompeii worm associated microbial communities from hydrothermal vent at the East Pacific Rise, Pacific Ocean - Alvinella | ecosystem: Host-associated > Annelida > Integument > Unclassified ... | reverse complement strand
TTAGCGAATTTAAAGGTTCTGTGTTTTTGCTTAGAGATTCTCTGATAAAAGTACATAGAGTAGTCCAAAGAGAAGAAAATAAAAGTGATAAAATGACTCTACTTTATAACTATATGACAGGTAGTGAATTTAATATGCAGTTAAATTCAATAGTAGATGGTTTTATAAAAATGCAAGATGAGTTAAATAAAGAAAAACGCTCAATAATGGCATCATGGAAAAGAAGACAGAAACTTATTGATATGGTTTTAGAAAATACTACTCAGATGTATGGAACACTACAAGGAATAGCAGGAAGCTCCTCTATTGCACATATAGAAGCCCTTGAGTTGCCTTTTGATAATTTTGAGGAGTAGATACTCATAAGTTTAAAATGATAAACTTTCACTTTTAAAAATTTAAGGAGATAAAAATGTCCCCACAAAAGAGAGCAACTGTTGTAGCAAGTAGTGTAGCTACTATTTTGACTTTGGTTAAGTTTATTATTGGTATTGCTTCGGGTTCTGTTGCTGTTTTGGCTTCGGCAATAGATTCTTTACTTGATACTGTAATATCTATTTTTAATTTTTTTGCTATCAAAAAGGCAGAAGAGGATGCAAATGAGAGATTTCAGTATGGAAAAGGAAAAGTCCAAGCAATAGCAGCTGTAATAGAGGGAACTATTATTACTCTATCTGGACTCTATATTATCTATGAAGCAACAATGAAAGCTATCTATGGTACAAAGATAACTCTCCTAAATCCTGCTATTATGGTTATGCTTTTATCTATTGGTGTGACTTTTCTTTTGGTAGAATATCTACTTTTGGTTGCTAAGAAAACGGATAATATTGTAATAAAATCTGATGCACTTCATTACAAAACAGACTTAGTAAGTAATGGAGTAATTTTATTATCTCTGATTTTGGTTTATTTTACTGGTTGGGATATAATTGATGCTATTTTTGGTTTTGGAATAGGAATTTATATTATTTATTCAGCCTATGAGATAATCCAAGAGGGAATATACATCTTGCTTGACCATGCTTTAGATAAAGAGATTGTAAAAGAGATAGAGGAGATTATCTCAACAAATCCAAATGTAAATGGTTATCACTGGCTAAAGACTAGAACAGATGGAACTACTAATTTTGTAGAGTTTCATTTAGTATTAGAACCAGATATGACACTTATGGAAGCACATAATATTTCTGATGAGATAGAAGAGAAAATAAAAACATTAGATGACAAGAAAAAGTGGATTATTACTCCTCACTATGACCCAATAGATGATGAAGAGATAAATAATGAGGCTTTAAAATGATATATCTTCTCTCTCCTCTTAAAAAAGAGGGTACTATCTCTTTGCCGATGATTTCTTTTGAGTTAGTAGCTAAAAGTATAGATTTTAAAGATTGTGATACTTTGATGTTTACTTCCAAACAGGCTGTTGTAAGTGCTGATAATATAGATAAAAAATGGAAAGAGTACCCATCTATTGCTATTGGTGGAGCTACAAAAGCAAAGATAGAAGAGCTTGGAGGAAAAGTAATATATTATCCTAAAAAATTCTATGGCAAAAACTTGGCTCAAGATATAAAAGAGTATTTTAGAGATAGAAAAATTTTGTATCTTAGACCAAAAGTTATCTCTTTTGATAGTAAAGCCTTTTTAGAAAAAGAGAATATAGAACTTTGTGAACAGATAATATATGAGACTAAGTGCAAAGAGTACTCCAAAGAGTTTAAGCCTAAAAAGGGAGCAGTAATTATCTTTACTTCACCTTCTACTATTAGATGTTTTTTTAAAAATTTTTCATGGGATAGTAGTTATATAGCTATTTTGATAGGTAAAGCGACAAAAGAACATCTTCCAAAAGAGTGTAAATATTACATATCTGATGAGCCTTTGATAGACTCTTGCATAAAAAAAGCCAAAGAAATAGCTTTATAATAGTGACTTTTGAGTATAAATATTGTATAATTCTTATGAGGTAAATTTACCTTGCTAACCTGAGTGATACGATAACTGTAACATGTGGTCCAACATCATTTTATGTGGGACATGTAGCTGAACAGGGTGTGGATGGTTTCGTTTGAGTAGCTAACCACTACGAGAAATTGTCCCCAAATGTTCACTCTCTCCTACACCGTTGGCTTTTTAGGGCCGATTTCATACAGGACGGTCACTCGGGATTTTTCTTCTGGGGTGTTTATGATAAATCTTTTATGATATTGTTATAATTTATTGTTATAAAATAATTAATTGTGTATAATTATGGTTATATAGTGTTAACTATTTTTTACGGAGAAAAACAGGTGAATGTATTAATAATTGGTTCGGGTGGTAGAGAATATTCTATTGGAATGGCTTTAAAAAGAGATGAGAATGTAAAAAAAATCTATTTCTCTTCAGGTAATAATGGTGCAACAGATAGTTTAGGTGAAAATATATCTATTAGTGATTTTAACAAATTAGCAGATTTTTGTGAAGAAAATAGTATAGATTTAACCATAGTTGGGCCAGAAGCACCATTGGTAGCTGGAATAGTAGATGTTTTTGAGAGTAGAGGCTTGACAATATTTGGGCCTAGTGCAAAAGCATCTCAACTTGAGGGTTCAAAAATATTTATGAAAAACTTTTTAGCAAGACATAATATCCCAACAGCAAAATATATAGAGACAAATATTTTAAAAGAGGCTTATGATTTTATTGACTCTATCGCTAAAACACCAATTGTTATAAAGGCTGATGGACTTTGTGGTGGAAAAGGGGTAATTATAGCCCAAAGCCATGATGAAGCAAAAAAAACAGCCAAAGAGATGCTATCAGGTGATGCATTTGGAGAAGCAGGAACAGCTATTGTTGTAGAAGAGTTTTTAGATGGATATGAGTTATCTGTTTTTGCTGTTTGTGATGGCAAAGATTATGTAATATTACCAGCATCTCAAGACCACAAGAGACTGTTAAATGGAGACCAAGGCCCAAATACAGGTGGAATGGGTGCATATGCTCCAACTCCTTTGATTAATGATGAACTATATAAAAAGATAGAAGAGAGAATAGTAATCCCAACTCTAAAAGGAATGGAACAAGAAGAGAATCCTTTTAAGGGAGTTTTGTTTATAGGTATTATGGTAGTTGATAATGAGCCAATGGTGCTAGAATTTAATGTGAGATTTGGAGACCCAGAGTGTGAAGTATTGATGCCACTACTTAAATCTCCAGCAAGTGAACTCTTTTATAAAGCATCCACTGGAAATTTAAAAGATGCTAAAATTGAATTTTTTGATAAATATGCAGTTGGTGTGGTTATGGCAAGTAAAAACTATCCATATAAAAGTAGCGAACCAGCTGAGATTATTATAGATGAGATAGTAGATGAGGAGTTAAAAGAGAACTCTCATATCTCTTTTGCAGGAGTTAGTAGAGGAGATGATGACAAGCTTTATGCTACTGGTGGTAGAGTTTTGGTTTGTGTTGGTATTGGAGATAGTATAAAAGAGGCTCAAAGTAGAGCTTATATGTTGGTTGGTCAAGTTCACTTTGCAGGAAAGCAGTGTAGAACAGATATAGCATATCAAGCACTTTAGGAGATGAGGTATGGAGGAGTCTAAAATAAGTAATTATAATATTGCATCACTATCCAAGAGAGCAACAGCCTATTTTATAGATGATTTGATAGTCTCTATATTTCTATTTATTATATTTTATGACCAGTTAATGGAAATATATCAAAATATGCAAAATAGTGCTGATGTTATGCCTTTAGCACTTTTTTTACAAGAGAATACACTTATTTTTATTTTGCTTAGAATAGTTTATCAAACTTTTTTTGTATGGCAAAATGGTATGACCCCTGGTAAAATGATAATGAAAATAAAAGTTGTAGAGGTAGATAGTGGAGAGACTCCTTCATTTTGGGTTGCTTTGCTTAGAGCATCTATTAGAATAGTTAGTGAGAGTATTTTCTATGTAGGTTATATCGTTGCATTTTTTAATCCTCTTGTTCAGACTCTTCATGATAAATTAGCTAGAACTATTGTTGTGGATGCGTAAGTTAGTTTTACTATTACACCTTTTTACTCTTTTGGCATTTTCAAAAGAGATGATAGAGGTACTAGCTCAAGATGTCGAAGCCCAAGGGAAATCTTTTGTGGCAAAGGGAAGTGTTGTAATTTTGTATGATGGTTCTCTTATTAAAGCAAATGAAGCAACTTATAATAAAAATACTTCTACTCTTACTCTAAAGGGTAAGGTAGAGATGATAAACAACAAAGATAATGTACTAACCTCAGATGAGTTAGTTATAAATACAGAGAATAAATCTATAAATATTCAAAAGATATTTTTGGGTGGTGAGGATGATTTATGGATAGATGCTTCTGATGCCAAAAAAGAGGATAAAAGATATATTCTACTAAATAGTAAAATTTCTAGTTGTGATGTTAGTGACCCAGATTGGACTATTGAGTTTGATAGGGCAAAATATTATCAAGACAAAAATTTTGTAACTATGAAAAATGCTAAAGTTAGATTTCTTGATACTACTATATTCTATCTTCCTTATTTAGCTTTTCCTACTCTCACCAAAAGAACCACAGGGCTTTTGTATCCTAGATTTCAGCTTTCTCAAAAAGATGGCTTTTCTTATGAACAGCCATTTTTTTATGCTCCCGAGGAGAATTGGGATATAGAACTTGACCCACAAATTCGTACAAATAGAGGTTTTGGACTCTATGGGACTGCTAGATTTGTAGATTCAAATCACTCAAAAGGTTATTTTAGAACTGGATATTTTATAAATAATAATTCATATGCAGATGAAAATGATTTAAATAAAAAGCATACTGGGGCTGAGCTTTTTTATGAGTCTAGTGATATTACTTCTAATATTGATTATCTAAAAGAGTATAAAAGTGGACTTTATATTAATGGTATATATTTAAGTGATAGAGAGTATTTGAATCTACAAAAGAGTTCAATATCTTCATATGTTAGTAGTAACTTAATAGAATCTAGATTAAATGGTTTTGTTTATGATGACAAGGACTATTATGCACTTTATGGTAGATATAATATTGATATTAGTCAAGAGAATAATGATAGAACTATTCAAAACTTTCCCTCTTTACAATATCACCATTTTTTAGATAAATTTTTAGATAGTAAACTATTTTATGATGTTGATGTATTGGTAGATAACTACTTTAGGGTAAAAGGGAGTGAGGCTTCTCAACTTCAAGTGGATTTACCAATTACTTATTATAACTCTTTTTTTGATGATTATTTGGATTTGTCTATATCGGAAAACCTATATCTAACTAGAGTTAATTTTAGAAACTTATCTTATAGTGAAGATAAAGATTATTACTATTATAGGAATTATCATACGGTTGAACTCTCAAGTGACTTGACAAAAAAGTATAATGACTCTTTTCATACTATTCATCCCTCTATTAAATATATTAAACCAACTTTTGAGAGAGAATCAGAAGATTATGATGATTTATCAGATGAGAAAAAAGAACTTTTTGTTACTCAAACTCAAGAAGAACAGCTCTCTCTAGCTCTCTCTCAGTACTATTTTAGTAATCTACTTAGTATGAATCTTTTTCATACTTTAGGTTATAGTTACTATCCAAATAGAGATGAATCCAAGGGAGATATTATAAGTGAAGTTGGATATAAAAGCGACCGTTTGAGCCTATATAATAATTTTAGATATGCTTGGAACGAGAAGAAAATGCACTCCATAACTTCATCTATTGGCTATAATCAAAACAACTATGATATAATGTTAACGCATTTTTATAATAATGATTTTTTATTTAATGATAAGAAAACAAGTTTTGTTCAAGCAAAAGTTGACTTACATTATCGCAATAAAAATAGTTGGTTTGCTAGTATAGATTATGATTTAGAACAAGGATATAACCACCAGTGGGATATAGGTTTGATTCATAAACAAGAGTGTTGGAGTGGAGCTATAAAAATTGGACAAGAGGTTGTTCCAAATATTGATGACTCTATTAGAAATACAGTTTTATATTTTGAATTAAATCTAAATCCAATTGGAGGCATACAGCAAAGTATAGAAGAAGATTTCTCATCACAAGGAGACAAAGATTAGATGAAAACAGAAGCAAAGGTAGGTCTTTTTATAACTGTATCTCTATTTTTCCTTTTTGGATTATTATCACAGTTGAGTACATTTGATAATTTATTTAAAAAAACTTATACAATAATGGCAAAAATAGATGATGGTACAGGATTAAAAAAAAGAGCAAAAGTCAAGTTAAAGGGAGTAGATGTCGGATATGTTGATAATATTGTATTAAAAGATAATGATGTTATTGTATATTTAAAAATAAATCAGGGAGTGAAGATTCCAAAAGATTCAATTATAGCACTATCACAAGACTCTCTCCTTGGTGGTAAATTTTTGGATATTAAACCAGGTAAATCCCCTGAGCCTTTAAAGCCAAATATGCTCTTATCAAAGCAGGAAAAACAATCTACTATAGCAGATGCTTCAACTTCAGCAGATGAGGCATTTAAGCAGATAGGTTTGCTTGTTCAAGATATTAGAGATATTTTGAATAAGGGTGGAAAAAATGATATTCAAAACTCTCTATCTAATATAGAAAAATTTACAGAACTTTTAGCTTCTATTAGTGAAGATGATAATAAAACTATTCATGAAATTATTAATAAATTAAATACTACTATTAGCAGTTTTGATAAAATGACAAAAGATATAAGTAAAACCTCAAATGATATAAGTAAAACTGCAAAAGATTATTCAAAAGTTGCAAATAATATTAACAAAGATTTACCAGCAATTATGAAAAAAATAGATAGTATTACAACCTATCTAAACAGTGTTAGTGCAACACTTGATAGAAAGCTTCCTCCTGTTATGGATAAATTTGCTAGACTAGAGGATAATTTAAATAAAAAGATAGAAGATAATAAAAGTAATCTAAACAAAGCTCTCTCTTCAGTGGATGGATTCTTTGCTAATGGGACAGAAACCATAGAGAAAATTGACAAATATTTAGATAGTATGACAAAGAGTGAGCTACATATAGAGATGAGAAGTGATGAGGTTTTTGATGATGGAGGTTACTCAAAATCTCAATTTAATTTGGCTCTAAAACCAGATGCTACTAGATATTATATGTTAGGAGTAACATCGGCACCGAGCTTTAAGAAAGATGATAGCTTTGAGAGAGGTTATGCAGGAAATGAAAAGCATGAGAGTGGAGATTTTTTCTTGTCTGCTCAATATGGAAAAAGATATGACGATTTGTTATTTCGTGTAGGTATTATAGAGAGTACAGGTGGATTTGGAGTTGACTATTTTTCTAAAAATGATAGGTTAAAGTTTAGTGCAGATGTTTATGACTTTAATGCCGTTAATGATGTAAGAGGGAAAAACCCAAATCTAACTCTAGGGGTTAGATACCAATTTTTTAAACATATAAATGCTTATATTAGTGCAAATAATATCGCAAATAGTAATGCAAACAGTATCTCAGCAGGGCTTGGAGTAAGCTTTGTGGATGATGACTTAAAAAATCTTTTAGGTTCTGCAGCTGCCGCGGGTAATTAGATGAAAGAGTATCTATTTATTGATAAGGAAGATGCTTATAATAAACTTATTATGAGTTTACCTATCGATATTTTAAAGTCTAATGAGACTGTGGTGTTGGCAACAAGTAAGGAGGGATTATTTTTTGCTGAAAATATAGCAAAAGAGTTAGAGTGTAAGAGAGACATTTTATTTAGTGAGCCTATCTATTCAGATATTAATCCAACTTTAGTTATAGCAAGAGTAGGTGAAACTGAAGAGATAGTTATGGCAAATGCTTTAATTGAGGCTTTTGATATACCAAAAGATTATATATACCATAAAGCACAACAGAGATATAAAAAAGATATTTTGGAATATGTTAATAAATATAGGAATGGGCTATCTCTGGATAATTTAAATAATAAGTTTGTTTTATTGGTAGATGGAGCAATAGAGACAGGATTAACTATGATGACAGCAATAAAAACAGTAATAGCACTTGGTGCAAAAAATGTTTTTGTAGCTGTTCCAATTTTAGATAATATTATTTATAAAAAACTAATAAATATATGTGATGATTTATTTTGTCCATATATGATTGATGACTATATTTCTATTGAATACTATTATAAAGATTTAAAAAATTCAATCAATTTAAAGGGAGAGTAAAAGACAAATATGAGTGAACAAATTGTAGAGATAAGTTGTAATAACTTAGATGAAATTTATACATTTAACAAGGTTGCCAAACAGGCTAGTGGAGCTGTGCTTTATCAGTGTGGAGATGCTGTACTTTTAGCAGCAGTAGCGATAGATACAACTCCAGTTGAAGAGGATTTTTTGCCTTTAACTGTACAGTATATAGAAAAATCTTATGCAGCAGCAAAGATTCCAGGTGGATTTGTCAAAAGGGAGACAAAACCTGGTGATTTTGAGACATTAACCTCAAGGATAATAGACCGTTCATTGCGTCCTCTATTTCCAAAAGGTTTTCACTATCCTGTAGTACTAACTGTTATGGTACTTAGTACAGATTCAAAAGTAGATATGCAACTCTCAGCTCTTCATGCAGCATCTTCTGCTTTATATGTTTCTGATATACCAATAACTCAAGCAGTAGCAGGAGTTAGAATTGGAAAAATTGATAATAAAGTAGTGTTAAATCCTACATTAGAAGAACAAGAAGGTTCTACACTTGATTTGCTTGTAGTTGGAAGTGGCGATGATGTCTTGATGATAGAGATGTGTGTCAATGCTTCTATGGAGGAGAATGAGCATAAAGTAAATGAACTAGAAGAGGGTGAGTTATTAGATATAATAGAAAAAGCTCAAGGTGCAATATCTATTGCTACAAAAGATTATGAAAATGGATTTAGCAGTGCAAAAAAAGAGGAGATGAGTCTTCCTCTAAGTGATGAAAAGAGTGACCAAGAATTATATGATTATATAGCAAATAACTACAAAGATGTTGTAGAGAGTGCTATTAGGTCAATGGCAAAGAGTGAGAGAGATAGTGAGCTAAAAGCTATCTGTGAGCAGGTTATAATAGATTTGGAGTCAAAAGGTAAAGAGGTAGATAGAGAGTTGGTTATGGAGATGCTTTATGCATACAAAAAATCTATTGTTCGCTCTTTAATATTAGAAAAAGGAATTAGAGCTGATGGTAGAGGATTAAAAGAGATTAGACCAATATCTATTGAAACCAATATATTACCATCTGTTCATGGTTCAGCACTATTTACAAGAGGACAGACTCAAGCATTAGTTACTTCAACTATTGGAGATATGAAAGAGGCTCAAACATATGAGCTAATAGGCTCAAAAACATCTCTTTATGAGACTTTTATGGTTCATTATAATTTTCCAGCTTTTTCAGTAGGAGAAGCAAAAAGACAAGGACCTCCAGGTAGAAGAGAGCTTGGACATGGAAATTTAGCAAAAAGAGCTTTAGAGCCTACTCTTGAGTTAAATAGAGACTATACAGTTAGACTTGTTTCTGAAATTTTAGAGTCAAATGGTTCTTCTTCTATGGCTACTGTTTGTGGTGGTGCTTTAGCTCTTAGAGCATCAGAAGTAAAAACCAAAAAACTAGTAGCAGGTATTGCAATGGGGCTAATGACCCAAGATGATAAGTATGCAGTACTTAGTGATATTATGGGATTAGAAGACCATGATGGAGATATGGATTTTAAAATCACAGGTACAAAAGATGGTATAACAGCTCTTCAAATGGATATAAAGTTAGGTGGTATAGATATTAATATCCTAAAAGATGCACTCCATCAAGCAAAAGAGGGTAGATTACATATTTTGGGTATCATGGAAGAGGCTCTCAAAAATATGACTCCAAGTAAAGCTCTACCAAGTAATATAGTATTTGATATAGATTCATCAGATATTCCAGCAGTTATTGGAAAGGGTGGTGCTACTATTCGCGATATTATAGAAAAGTATGGTGTAAGTATTGATATAGATAGAGAAGCCCATAGTGTAAAGATTACAGCAAACTCAAAAGAGGATATAGAAAAAGCAAAAGCTTATATCGATGAGATTATTTCAAGTAACTCAAAAAAGCCAATGACTTATGAAATAAATAAACAATATAGAGGTAAAATCAAAAAAATATTAGATTTTGGTATGTTTGTAGAAATGCCAGATGGTTATGATGCACTTTTACATATTTCAAAAGTTTCAAAAGATAGAGTAGAAAACTTAGAAGATTTATATAAAGTTGGTGATGAGATAGATATTATAGTCCTAGAGCAAAAAGGTAAAAAAGTAGAGTTGTGTACTCCTGATTATCTCTTTTGATATGTCTCTTTTGGTAGCATATCAAAAAATTTATAAAGCCAGTATAATAATATTTTTATAGTTAATATATATTATATTTTATATTGGCTATAATCTCGATGCTATTGCAAGGTGATAAGTAGGGAAACAGTGTGCATTTATGTCGCTGTTGGCATCTAAAATGGGTGTTTACGCAAGCCGAACGGACTTTGAATAGTAGTCGAATGGGACTTAAAACCTATTAACTTAAGGATATAAAATTATGAAAAAGTTTTTCTTACTTTTCTTGGCTCTTGGTGCATTTGCTTTTGCAGGTGAAAATGGTGCAGATATGATTAAAGCATATTCTGTTGTAGCTGCTGGTGTTGGTCTTGGACTTGCTGCTCTTGGTGGTGCTATTGGTATGGGTCATACAGCAGCTGCTACTATTGCAGGTACAGCAAGAAACCCAGGTCTTGGTGGTAAACTAATGACTACAATGTTTATTGCTCTTGCGATGATTGAAGCACAAGTTATTTATACACTTGTTATTGCACTAATTGCTCTTTATGCTAACCCATTTCTATAATAGTTAGTAATTTAAAGATTAGATAAGTTTAGGGTGGTATAATTCCACCCTATAAAAGTTAAATAAGCGACAGTGGTGGAACGGTAGACACGCTATCTTGAGGGGGTAGTGCCAATAGGTGTGAGGGTTCAAATCCCTCCTGTCGCACCACATAAAGATTTTTTTCCTACTTATATTTTATAATATCCCTTGGTTCTTCAGCTTCAAACTCATATCCTAAAAGTGAAATATACTTAGCATGTAGTAATATTCTTTTTGAATTAGTTACTGAACCGTATCTCTCATCTCCTACAATAGGGTGTCCAATATAAGCGAGATGAACCCTAATTTGATGTGTTCTACCTGTTTTAATCTCTATTTCTACTTTTGATTTTTTTCCTTGAATCTCTAGAGGTTTAACTACTGTAATAGCTTTTTTACCCTTTTTTTTGTCTATTTTTGAAAATGCTTTTCCACCTCTTTTAAAAGTACTAATAGGTACTTCTATAATAGCTTCTTCAAAGAATCTTCCCTCTATCCATGCCACATATTTTTTTTCTACTTTTCTGGCTTTGAATGCCTCTATCGCTTTTTTGAGAAACTCTTCATTTTTTGCCAATAAAAGAACTCCAGATGTATCTCTATCTAGTCTATGTATAAGTTTTATATTTTTATCATCTATGGCATTTAGCAGTTCATAACTATCAAGAAGTGCTGGTTTATTTATAGCTACAATGTTTTCGTCTTGGTATATAATATCGATTTTATCTATATCTACTACTCTAAATTTAGTATCTTCTGGCATATTTGCTCTTGCTATTTTGACTTTTTTATCAAGAACATATACTAAGCCTCTATCAATTAGCTCTTTTGCTCTTTTATTTGAAATCTCTTTTTGTTTTGCTAGTAATTTATAAGCTTTTTCCATTATTTATAACTCTCTTTTTATTGATTCTATTATTGGTTCTATATCGGTTTTGTATATGATTTTTGAAGGTTTTAATTCTTGATAGTTTTTGAGTGTTTCTGTTAACTCTTCTTTTTCTACTATTTTTATACCTTCTATGGTGTTGAATATGTCTCTTTGGTTAAAGTAGTGAATCCCAGAGATAATTTTACATCCAAATTGTGCAACCTCCACAGCATTATGTCCTCCATGAGGCTCAAAAGCACCACCAAGTATTACAATATCACTAATGGCATATATATTTACCAGCTCTCCCAAAACATCAACCAAAACAATATCACTATTAAAAGCTTCACTTTGAGAATATCTATGCCAACTATAACCATTTTCTAGTGCTACTTTTTTGATTATATTAGCTACTTTATCAAATCTTTCTGGATGTCTTGGTGCTATTGTAAGTTTTATTCTTGGGTTCTCTTTTTTTAGCTCAGCAAAAGCGTTTAAAATAAGCTCTTCTTCTCCTTGATGTGTACTTGCACCACATATCAAAAGAGCTTTTGGCTTAGATAGTTTTTTTGTACTTTTTGGAATATTAGCTAGTTTTATATTGCCAATAACTTGTATATTTTTTGCACCAAGCATTTCAAGTCTCTCTTTGTCTATATTACTTTGTGCATATACTTCATCGATATAAGAAAATATCATTTTATAAAACCATGATACTCTCTTATACTTATGAAAAGACCTATCACTCATTCTTGCATTAATCAATAGAGTTTTTGCACCTCTTTTTTTTGCTAGTGCAAACAATAGATACCAGAATTCAGCTTCCATAACTACTAAAACTTTTTGGGGTTTTAGCCAGTAAAATAGCAAAGGTTCAAAAGGTAAATATCTACTCTCTTTTGGTTGTTTTTCTTTAATAGCTTCATAACCAGTTTGAGTAGTAGTACTTAATCTAAGTCTATCTGTTGGCAATTTATCTAATATTGGATATATCCCTCTTGCTTCTCCAAAACTACATGTATGAAACCATACTCCATTTGGTGTGAATGGTGGATTATTTTTGAGAAAAAATCTAGCAGGGATTGAAATTTTGTATTTTTTTTTCTTTTTTGATAGATAAATTAAAAAAGGGATAGATATAGCATATATTAAACTAATAAATATGCTATAAAAGATGAAAAAAAACTTTTTCAAATTATAACTCTACCTCTTCTGTTTGAGGTTCAATATATAATATTCTTCCACAATGGTGGCAAGTACATATATCTTCAGATTTAATAACTTCAGCATAAGCACTATCATTTAGTTTCATATAGCAACCATAACACGCTTGTTTTCTAACTGGTACTACAGCAGTATTTCTTGCCCAAATACGGATTTTTTCATAAAAAGAGAGTATTTTTTGGTCTATTGCCATAGTTTTTTGTTCTCTTTTTGCAAATAGTTTTGCTTTTTGTTCTTCTATTGAAGATATTTTTTCTGATACCTCTTTTGAAACTTTCTCTAACTCCTCATTGGCTTTTTCTAACTCTTTATTTAGCTCTTCAAGTTCATATAATCTCTGCTCAAGAGTACTATTTAATCTCTCTATCTCATCATTTGCAAATTTGATTTTCTCTTTTGCAAGTTCTGTTTCCATTTGCAGAGCTTTAATTTCTCTTTCTGTTTTTACTTCTCTTTCTTTTAGTACATTTCTCTCTAACTGTTCATTTAGTACTTTTATCTGCTCTTCATAAGATGCTATTTTAGATTTGGTATCTTCTATAACTTGATTTAGTTCGGTAATTTTTTCTAAAATTTCATCTCTTTTTTTAGTTTTTTTATCTAGCTTTCTTTGAGCTGATTGAATTAATGGTGTAAAGTCATCTATTGCTTTATCTATTTTTGAAAGTTCGATTAACTCTTCTAAGTGTCTATTCAATTTTTTATCCTTTGGGGAGTTTACCATTTAGATTATTTCAAATGGATTTTTTGATTGTGAAATTATACCTAAATGACCTAAATTTTTTAATTCTTTAGAAAGCACATCTACAAAAAATTTTTCACTCTCATAGTGTCCAATATCTATCATCATCAAATTTTGGCTCATTGCCTTGATTGCATCATGATATTTTATATCTCCTGTTAGAAAACAGTCACTATCTATACTATCAATTAGTGAAGCCCCAGCACCTGTGGTAAGTGAGATAGATTTTATTTTATCTTTTGGAGATACAACTTTTAGCTGTTTTAATCCAAGCTTTTCTTTTAGAAGAGAGTATAACTCCTCTTTTGTCCACTCCCCAGTAGTTTTACATATAAAATCCTCTTGAGACTCTATCTCAAAGCCTAAAACTTCTCTAAATACAAAACTATTTAGATGAGTTTTATCAAAGTTAGTGTGCATTGCAATTAGAGATAATCTTTTTTGAATCATTATCTCCAATAAATTAGCAGGATAAAAAGAGAAATTTAGCTCTTTGAGTCCAGAAAATATAATAGGGTGATGAACAATAAAGAGAGTATCCTCTTTTGCTCTTTCTAAAATATTTCTATCTATATCAAGAGAGATTACTATCTCTTTGATTTCACGATTCATATCTCCAACCAATAAACCTGAATTATCCCATTTCTCTTGAAGCTCAAATGGGCTTATCTGATTTAGTTGATTATATATCTTTGCTATTTTCATATTTTTGAATGAATCCTCTTTTCTCTTTCTTCTTCTTGAGCTTTATAAAGCTTAGCACACCCGATAGCTAATTCTCTAACTTTTAGAATATAATTTTGTCTTTGGGCTTGAGAGATAGCTTTTCTGGCATCAAGTACATTAAAAGCATGACTTGCTTTCATACATTCATCATAAGCAGGAAGTGGTAAACCATGCTCTAAACATAACTTACACTCATTAGAAGCACTTTCAAAATCTCTCAAAAGCTTATCTACTGAAGCTACCTCAAAATGGTATTTACTAAACTCATATTCACTCTCTTTGTGAACATCAGCATAAGTTGTAACCTCATCTTGATTTTTATTCCAAACAATATCAAAGACACTCTCAACACCTTGCAGATACATAGCAAGTCTCTCTGTCCCATAAGTAATCTCAACAGCCACAGGCTCACAAGCTATTCCTCCAACTTGTTGAAAATAGGTAAATTGAGTAACTTCCATTCCATCAAGCCAAACTTCCCAACCAAGCCCCCAAGCTCCAAGAGTTGGAGATTCCCAGTTATCCTCAACAAATCTAATATCATGCTCTTTTAGATTTAGCCCCAAATACTCCAAAGATTTCAGATAAAGCTCTTGAATATTATCAGGGCTTGGTTTTATAAGCACTTGAAACTGATAATAAGCTCCCAATCTATTTGGATTTTCTCCATATCTTCCATCAGTTGGTCTTCTACTTGGTGCAACATAAGCAGTAGCCCAAGGTTTACTATCAAGGCTTCTAAGAAGCGTAGCAGGGTGAAAAGTCCCAGCCCCAGCTGGTATATCATAAGGTTGGACAATATTACAACCCTCATTTGCCCAAAATTGTTGTAGTTTTAGTAGTAATTGGGTAAATGTTAATGCGTTTTTATTCATTTAGTTCCTTTATAAATTCAATATCAAATCTTTTTTTGAAGAGCTTTTTTAATTCAGTACAATTTTCTGTAAATATATCTTTTACAAACTGTGGTTTTAAATCTTCTAATCCAAACTCTATGGAACGCTGTGTTGGTTCATCTGCTAAAGATAAAAATTCATCTTCAAAACTTTTTATTTTTTCTTTATTATAAACAATAAAATAGAATTTATCATATTTTCTATACTTACAACTTCTATTACAAAAAATTTCATATATTAAAAATAAAGCTGAAAAGAGTTTTTTTCTTAATTCAATTTTTGCTTTCCAACTATTTAATGATTTATGATTACTTGATTTAAACTCAATAAACCATATCTCTTTTTTTTCATCATCTATATATAACATATCAGGAGAGTTTGGAGATTGAGGTTTATTTAAAATACCTTTAGTGTCATCTAAATCTATAAACTCATTATCATAGTTACAAACAATAATATTATTTGTCTTATCAAAACTTAAAATAGAAAGAGGCTTTTTAGTCATTTAAATATTTATCCATTTTTAGTTTTTTTAATTCCCTTATTGGTAAAACTAATTTTTCAAAAATATTCTCTAAACTATCTTGATGTTCAATATATCCATCTTCAGCTAAATAGAAATTTGTTTTATCTTCTATATCTTCCAATTCACTATATCTTTTTAATGCTTCTATCATATAT
>Ga0256843_1001853_pt1 | contig 16078 bp, 22 predicted proteins | sample AlvinellametaG_FD_191572 | JGI IMG/M metagenome (GOLD analysis project Ga0256843, IMG submission 191572) | Pompeii worm associated microbial communities from hydrothermal vent at the East Pacific Rise, Pacific Ocean - Alvinella | ecosystem: Host-associated > Annelida > Integument > Unclassified ... | reverse complement strand
GCAGAAGTAACATTCAATATCAGACCTATGAAGAGCAAACTCAACCTTGTTGCACACGGTTACTGTACAAAACACGGTATCTGGGAGTCTACACCAGTTGAAGTAACTGTAGCTGACTAATACAGACACAAGAGGGGTTCTCGCCCCTTCTTGAATCTCTCTTTTCCTTCCCACACCTTTTCTAAAACATCAACTTATTGAGATAGAGAAACCCTATTTTCCCATACCACACTTACCTGTTGCACACTTCATACCTTGTGCCTGTTTTTCTTGCATCTTCTTCATATGAGCTGCTTTTTTGGTTTTGTGAAGCTCTTTAAGGTAGGCTTTTTGTGCGGGGGTGAGTACGGCTTTTGTCTTTTCGATACAGGTTAGATGTACCATGGTTGCTCTGGCTTCAAGCTGTGCTAGTTTTTCAACTTTTGGCTGTAGTGCTGCGGCATTATCGCCTTTTCTACCGGCTTGAACGATCTCTTTTTTCAGTTGCATCACCTCTGGTTTAATCTGCTTGATCACATCCATTGTCTCTTTACGAATGACAAGAAGCTTCTCTTTTTGCTCTGGTGTGAGGGCAAGTTTTTCATCATCCCACAGCTTTTTCATCAGTTTTGTCATGTGTGGCAAACCATGCTTAATCAGAAACGGCGACTGCTTCTTTTTGGCTTTTTTGCTCTGCTGACTCTTCTTTGTCATCGGCATAGTTGGCGTACTCTCTTCACTCGCATAGAGTGTTGCACTCAAGAGTGCAATGGCAGTTAGTGATGTAATGGCTAATCTTTTCATTGTTGTATCCTTTTGTTTAAGATAGTTCATCCTACCTAGCCAATATTAACCAGATGTTAACCTCATGCCATTTTGACGTAAAATAGAGCAGGAAAAAGTGCCATGTTTCTTCACGTTGCACCAGATCTATCACAAAAAGCCCCACTTTAGTCAAAAGGCTGTAAAAATATGCAAAAGATTTTACAGGAGATTGCTTTTTTTGTATAATAAAAACAAAATATGTTAATAAGGTTGATTTATGAAAAAATATCTGCTACTCTTCTCTGCCCTACTTGCAACCCTTCTACATGCAGAACAGAACAGCTCCGTAACACAAGAGCACAATGCCACCACCCCTCCTCTTGCCAAAGAGCACAATGCCACACAAAAACAGAAACTTTTAGAAGAGAAAATCAAAGAGCAGATGGAGAGGGAAAAGAAGTATGCCAAAGAGCAGAAGTTCTATCAGGGTGATGCATACGATCTAAAAGCACACGAGGTAGATCCCAACTCTCTGCCTGATGTACCTGCCATTGAGCCAGACTACGACTTTGACATTACCGATGTCTATAGAGACGACATCTAAGGCTTCTATGTCTCTTGCAAAAGAAGGGTTTGAAGTTCACTTACCGAGTGAATCACCCGCTTCTCTTTCTCGTGCTCGGTAAAGCCCCAATCTACCATAATGTAGTCGATACCTGCACGTTTGGCTGCCTGTTCATCACGGGGACCGTCTCCAATGAAGAGTGCCCTCTCTTTGGGCACATGAAGCTCATCTAACACCTTTAACAACATAGCCGGATGGGGTTTGCCCTGATAGACATCATCATAACAGGCAATGGTATCAAAGAGTTCATAGATGCCAAGGTGTGTTAACGACTCGATGGTAGAGCGACGGTAGGCATTGGTTGCAACGGCTAGTTTAAAGCCTTTTTCTTTAAGCCTTACCAATAGCTCTTGAATGCCATCATACAGTACAAGCTCTTTATCGTGGTTGCGGGTATAGTACTCTGAAAACCACCGCTCATGATCACGGGCGAAAGAGGGAGCATGGTAGAAAAACTGTGCCGGATTGATGGTGTGATCATTGACTTTAGAGAGAATGAGCATTGTATCCATGGGCTCAAAACCAAGCTGTTTTCGTACATGATTAATCGCATTGGCGATGGTAATAGAGGAGTTCACCAGCGTACCGTCCATATCGAAAATAATAAGCTCTTTTTTCATACGATACTACTTCTTGGCATATTTGTCCGGACGGCTGAACTTGATATAGAGCGAAAGACTCACAAGCAAGAACGACACCCCCACTATGAGGTATACAGCATACTCAATTTTGGTTGGATCGATAAGTGCAGACTTAAAGACAAGCATCAACGACTCGATCGAGAGTGCAATAATTATAGAGCCCAGGAATTTCACCATGGTTTGGTGGGTATCATCTGTGCTGCCGTGCTTCTTCTCTCGCCCCAGCACCTCTTCTACAGTGATGGCTTTTACCAGATCTACAATCGCCAAAGAGAGTGTCAGCAAAATGGTAGACTTAAAGACTTCGTTGATGTCGATATGTTTAAAGTCCATACCAAAGTGCAAAAAGCTTGTTACCCCTTTAATAAAGAGCAACAACGCCACCCCCATGAGTGCCACAGAAAAGGCCCCATATACCCACTTACTGGCAACCCCAAAGTTGGAGTCTACCGAACTTGGGTGGATCATCTTAAGAATATTTTTCAGCGTAATGTCCACACAGATAATGGCAATGAGGTTATTTTGGGTGTCATAGAGTGGAAAAGAGGCTGTTACAACCAACTCATTGCTGTCTAGTGAGGGGTATGGATCTGTCAAGATACAGCGGTGCTCTTTGATGGTACGGTAGTAGTAGGCACGATTGCTTCTGTCAGAGCCCTTGCCTCTACCGTTGATTTTTGGGTTGTCAGAGATGCTGTCAACCATCTGAATACCTCTGCCATCTAAGGCATAGATCACTTCAGCATGAGGGATGGCCTCTTTAAGATCTTTGATCTTTTTTAGGACACTCTCTAGTGTCATCGCCTCATTGGCTTCGGCACTCTGGGTAATGTTACGGCTTAAAATATAGCAGAGGTAGGCTCGTGCTTTTGTCCGTATCTGTGCAAACTCCTGTAGCTCTTTAACCACCAACATCTCTACTCCTTAGGTTTTAATATTTTAAAATATATTATTGAATTTTTCCTATTGCTTCGGCAAACTTAACCTTCTGATTGATGGCAAGTTCTGGTACGACAGCCCCCTTTTGGGCAAAATGCAAGATCGTAGATCCCATCTCAAACCATCCCAAAAGCTCCCCTCTTTGAAGTGTCTGGTTTTCGTAGGTATAGTGTTGAGGCTCGGTAATGTCGCTGTTTGTCTTAATGCGTGGCTCAAATGTAACTACCATCTTTCCGACATTCAGTGCTCCTACCAGTACCAGAACATGGCATCTTCCCTTCTCATCGGTTCCAGAGAGAACAACACGCTCATTCTCTATAAAGAGATCTGGCATATTTCTCAAGAGTGGAAAGTTTACCGGGTAGAGCTTACCGGGAATATGTGTCATTGAGTGAATCTGAAGCGTCAACGGCATATGGTAGCGGTGGTAATCTTTGGGCGAGAGGTAGAAGTTCATAAACATACCCCCCTCAACCGCTTCTGCTTCAGCCTGGTGATACTCTGTAAAGAGTCCCTCTATCTGGTAGGACATCCCTTTTATCTGGTAGGCTCTTCCCTCTTTGATCTCTCCCCAGTCAGTAACCAGGGCATCGACACTGCTAATGAGCGATGTTTCATCTTGTGGGAGCGGACGCGGTTTCTCAAGCGGACGGGTAAAGAGTGCATTGAGCGTTTTGTAGCTTGAAGGCTCTCGAAACTCAGACATATCCAGCCCCATCAACTTAACATAAGCAGCATTGATGGCGTGTTGTACCAGCGGTGAATGTGCTTTGGAAGCGAACTTGCCAAAGGCTTGTGAGATCGCAGAGGTGTAGTGTCGTTTGGCCATCTTAGTGCTGCTCCTTCTTCTGGTAGTATGCCAATGCATCTTTCATCAAGTCGATGTGGTAGTTCTCTTGATGGTTAATAAAGTCAAAGAAAGCAGAGAGCATTTTAGAATCACGTCCTACAGCATCTGAGAGGCGTTTACACTCCTCTTTGGCTGCCAACTCTTCATCGATTCCTGCTTTCAAAAAGGCTACAACATCCTCAACCTCATAGAGCTCTTTCATTACCACTCTTGGCACAGCCAAAATACCCATTTTAGCCATCATCTCACCAAATGAACGCAAGTGGAAAAAGCTCTCGTCAATGAGTATCTGGAAGATACGGTTTAGGTATGCATCGTTACTATGGGCTTTAAGATAGTTGTATATCATAATGAGCTCATACTCTTTGTAGCTCTCATCGAACAAAAAGAGTGTCAGTGCATCACGTGCCTCTTCACTGAGTGTAGCATCTGGGAATTGACGTTCCATGTTAAATGCCGTTACCACTTCATCGTTCATCTCATGCAGTACCTGTTGCATATAGTGCAAATCGGTACCAATACGTGATGCCAACGCTTTGTCTTCAAGGCCCACTAGTTGCAGATCGATCTCGATCAGGTGCGATACAATGGTTTTGAGCATATCTTGCAGTCGTGCCACTTTAATAGGAATCATCGCACGATCGTAGTCGTAAGGTTCATCTGCCTCGATCATGGCATGTTCGATCCAGGTAAAGTGACGAAAGAGAATATCTGAAAACTCAAAGAGCGTCTGCTTACTCTGTGTACGGCTCATAAACCCCGCCATAAGCATCTCCAGCCACACCTCATGGGTTTTAATCAGCAGGGTTTTCATGGGTACTCTCCTCTTTTGGTGTACAGTCGTTGGTTACCTGATAGGTAATAGGCGGATAGTCCGGTTCGCTCTTACGCTTCTCGTAGGTATCTACCGCCGCTTGAATGGCAAGGGCTACCATCTCTGAACATGCTGCATCTTCAGGAGGAAGCTTCTCGAGTAGCTGCATGGTTGCTGCTACCAGGTTTCGTGCTCCGTCAAGGGTGAGCCCTTTGGCCTCTTCGGTAAGCATTGAACCGGCAACAACAGTTGTGGTACATCCAATTGCCTGAAACGTGATCTCATCAATATAGGGTTTTACTTCATCCTCTTTTACATGAATATAGATGACCACTTTCTCTCCGTTTTGTGGGTTTTTCCCCATTCCTTCGGCATTGGCAGAAGGGAGAGAACCGTAGTTTTTGGGGTTCATCATATGATCGATAACCATTGCGTCCATTGACATGGCAGACTCCTGTTGTTAAGTAGGCACCCTTTACCCTTTTTCTGTACCCATACAGTAGCCATTGAGAAGATCTACCAAGGGTATAAGATGCCTTTGTGGCAACAATTATACCATCTATCGTTGAGAGTAGCACTCCTGTTAGCAGAAATTGGGTATGATTATTCAAAAAAGAGGATACTCCTTTGGCCGTTTACCTACTATTTGACACAGAAACCACAGGAAATCAGGAGCACGATCGCATTATTCAGGTGGGTGCGATGATTGTCCACTCCAAAGAGAAGATCGATGTGATCGATGAGCTCTGCTCATCAGATGTACCCATTAGCATTGAAGCGATGGAGGTGCACAACATTACCCCGGAAACTATCGCTGACAAAGCCCCCTTCTCTCAAACCCGTTTTATTCAAGAGGCAGAGCGTTTCAACAACAGCGAAAACTACCTCATTGCACACAACATCAGTTTTGATCTTGGAATGCTGGAAAAAGAGGGCTTTGAAAATCACTATACCCTTATTGATACCCTGCGTGTAGCCAAACACCTACTGCCAGACTCTCCTGCCCATCGCCTACAGTATCTACGCTATGCTCTAGATCTCTATAAGTCAGAGGCCAAAGAGGCGGAACGACTGGGCATTACCATTAAAGCACACGATGCCATTGGCGATGTCTTGGTAATGAAGCTGTTGCTCTCTAAACTGGTAACACTCACGCAAGAGCGTTTCCCCGGGCAAAACCCTATGCAGAAGATGGCAGAGCTTACACAAACACCGGTACTGCTCAAAACCTTTAAGTTTGGCAAATACAAAGATAGAGAGATAGAGGAGGTAGCCCGTGAAGATATGGGGTACCTACAGTGGATGCACAAGAACCTCGAACTTGATGAGGATCTCAAGTATACCCTTGAACAGTACCTCTTTTAGGAGCCACCATGCGATACCTTATGCTACTACTTCTTACAACCTATGTGCTAACCGCATCGCCGCCTTCAGGGGATATGACAGTAGGAGTGTGGCAAAAAGAGGATCACTTTCGAAGCAAGAACAAAACATCCGTAGAGCAAAGAGAGACACTTGAGCTAAAGGCCGATCATACATTTGTTTGGCGTTTTGTCATCGACTTAAAAAAGAGAGAGCACTTTGTTAAAGGGTTGCAGGTTGAGGCTTCTGGTATCTGGAAACGTCATATTACCACTTTGGTACTGGTGCTACAGTCTCAAAAAACTCCCTTTGCAAAAGAGGTGTCAAACTCTATTAACCCCGCCTCGCTTCAAGCCTTGGCACAAACCTACCAAGCCCCCTTTGGCGGATTGCCTATACGCATCTACACCATTACCTACCTGGACAAGCAAAAACTCACCTTCACCAATGAAAAGGGCGAGAGCATCTCTTACACCAAGGGGCTCTTTAACGATGCACCCAAACCAAAAGAGCCTTAGGTGTTAACATTCAGTAAAACTATCTATAATACACTACTAAAAAAACTTGGAGTCTTTCGATGAGCATGTTGCGTTTCTCCCCTACCCCTACTGGTGATATGACACTAGAGAGTCTATGGGTAGCCCTGCTGAACTATCTGGTTGCCAAACAAAAAGGTGAACCCCTTTTGGTACGCATTAACGACAGCGACAAATCAGCTGTTACAGAGGGTAAAGACAGCGAGATCATGCAGGTGCTTGAGAAGTTTGCCATCATTCATGACAAAGTCTACCACAACAGTGAACATCAGCATATGCAACAGAGCCTTGCTATTCGTCTGCTACAAGAGAAAAAGGCATTCATCTGTACCTGCATAGACACAGAGGGGTACCCCCTAAAGCACTGTCAAGATGGGTGCAGCCAAAAACCAAGCCAGGCCTACGAGAGCCTACGTGAAAACAAAACCCCTTTTGTATTGCGTCTGCATAAACCTCAAGCTCCTATTGCATTTCAAGAGGCCATACAGCCTCAAGAGGCGATACCCCATACGCTTGATGGTGAGCCGATCATTCTCAACCCCGATGCCACTCCTACACCACATTTTGCAACTGCCTGTGAAGATATGTTCGGTGATATCCGCATAATCATCGATGCTCACTCGCAAATGTCATACCTGCCAGAGCAACACTACATGAAAGAGCAGTTGGGGTATGGGCTCTCTACAACCTATGCACATCTTCCCTCACTCTCTCATCCCGATGGAAGTGAAGTGCGTTTAGAAACCCTCTTAAAAGAGGGGTATATTCCAGATGCCATCATCAACTACCTGCTTCTGCTCGGACACAAAGATGCACCGCAAGAGGTTTTCTACCTTCACGATGCACTGGCATGGTTTAATCTTGAGAGCATTTCGCCTCAGCCTATCACCTTCGATGAAGAGAGGCTACGCCAACTCAACCGTGCCCATCTGATGCAGATGGACGACAAAAGACTCTCTGCCATCTTCGGTTTTGCCGATGCAGATATTGGTAAACTTGCCAAACTCTTTCTTGAAGAGGGGGCAGCTACCATAGAAGAGCTTCAAGCCAAAGTCAAACCGATCTTTGAAGAGAAGTCTTTCATTCCCCCTTATGATGATCAGATGAGAGAGATTCAGCATATCCTCATCGATGCACCTTTTTTTGAAACGTATGAGGAGCTTGTTTCGCACCTTTTGGCACACACATCACTCATACAAGAAAACCTGGAAGAGCCACTTAGACTCCTGCTTACCAACCAAAAAGAGGGGCCTGAGCTTCAAAAGATCTATAACTATATAAAATATTATCTACTGGAGGTTATATCATGATAGATGCACTGATCTACTCACTTTTACACATTGTTCATACCGTTATCAACCTATATATCTGGGTAGTCATTATTGCCGCTTTGCTTAGTTTTGTACAGCCAGATCCAAGCAACCCTATTGTTCAGACACTCTATCGCCTTACGGAACCTGCCTACCGCTGGGTACGTCAAAAACTTCCGTTTGTGATGGTAGGCGGGATCGATCTTTCTCCTATGGTGATCATTTTTGGACTGCAGTTTCTTGACACCTTCTTGATGCGTGCCTTTTTAGGATAGCCAATGATCCTCAAACACCTGATCGCTATTGCTGTAGGGGTAGTGCTTTTTAGTGCTATGGCAGAAGCCAAGCACTTTAGCTATGCCGAAGTACACCGTATGCCAAAGAGTGTCGAAAAAGACTACTACATTTGGCGTTTTTTAAGGCAGCCCTCAACCACAGCCGCAGAGGCTCGTGCCATCATCAAAGAGGCGAGTCACTACAACAAAAAACTCAAAGAGGCCTACAGAAGACGTACCGGAAGCTACCCTACCGCCAAGCTCATTCCACCCAAACGCCACTACACTACAGACAGAGACAAATGGAAAAATCGTGCACAGGGTAACTACTCGTTTAAAAAGGGCTTGGCAATGGTGCAGCGTAAGCAACTCAAACGTGCTGCCTCTTTTTTCCATGCAGCCCTTCGCATCTACAAAGAGCGAAGAGAGAAAGACAAAGCCCTCTTCTGGCTCTACCTTGTAACCAAAGACGGAGAGTTTCTTACCGAGCTCAAACGCAGTAACGACATCAACATCTATACTCTCATGGCAGCAGATATTACCCACGACAAATATCCCAAAGCCATTATCACTCCCAAAGTACACAAAAAGAGCCTCTGGAGCATTGATGCCACCGATCCTATCGACTGGGCAAAGGTAAAACAGAAACTCTTCTCTCCTGATGTAGATTTAAAAGAGTTGGCTGAAGATTGCAAATCGCAAGAGACAATTGGGATGCACACCTACATTAAAGAACGTGCCTGTAACTACCAAAAAGCCTACTTTCCTATGCCCTACCGAGACTTAATGAAACACTACCCAATTGAGCGTCAGGCACTCATTTATGCTATTGCCAGACAAGAGAGCCGTTTTATTCCTGCCTCTGTCTCCCGCTCATTTGCACTGGGGCTCATGCAGTTTATGCCTTTTCTTATCGATCATGTCTCCAAACAGTTGGGCGAGAAGATAGACTATGACGATATTTTCGATCCATACAAAGCGATCGAGTATGCCAACTACCACCTCGACTACCTAAACAGCTACCTCTACCACCCTCTCTTTATTGCCTATGCCTACAATGGCGGCATAGGCTTTACCAAACGTCTCATTACCAAAAAGGGCTTTTTTAGACCAGGGCCGTTTGAACCCTACTTGAGTATGGAGCGTATGAAGAATGTGGAGGCTAGAGAGTATGGCAAAAAGGTACTCACAAACTATGTGATCTACATGAACAAGCTAGGCAAACCAATGCGGCTGCTTCCGTTCATTCAAACCCTTACCGATCCCTACATGACAGACAGGTTCCGCAAGTAGCACTAAAAGGGTTTCTTCTCAAAAGTGTATTTGGCCTTTTTGGCAAAATACATCTTTCCCTCTCCTACCCCATCGATGGTTACATAAAGTGTAAAGCGTTTTGCCGATGTATGCGGAAACCGTACCTCATAAAATGACTTCCATGCCGCAACAAAAGAGAGCTCTTCTGCCCTGGGGGTATCTTCGCTCAAAGGCTTTACTTCTAGTGGGGTTTTATCGTTTAGACGAAATGTCATATGGGGCGGTGTTGGCAAATCGCTATAGAGCCCAACCACAAACCTTTCACTCTGAACAGAACTGTTGTCATAGGTTGCCGTTACAACTGCTTTTGTGGTGCCGTTGGCATCATAGAAGTGCACTTTTTCGGTTTTGATGAGCAGTTTATGGTAGTGGCGATTTGCCTTGTAGGTTTCAAGCAGATGCTTGTTGTCGCGTTGGGTACAGCCACCCAAAAGTAAAACAGAGAGTAAAGGTACCGCGACTCGATGCATAGACTGCTCCTTGGTTGTTGAAGCGATTTTAACATAGTTTCAATAAAGATTAATGTATAATCACCCTAACTTTTTTTCGAAGGAAATATCACAGTGAGAACACGAGTTGCCGTAGCATTTACAGGCCCTTCCAACAGCGGAAAAACCACACTGGTTGAGAAGGTTGCCAGAGCCCTTATCTCTACACGCAAAGTAGCCATCATCAAAAACGATCCCAAAGACAAAGCCCAATTCGACACCCAGGGGAAAGATAGCTGGAAATTTTTTCAAACAGGTGCGGAGGTAGTTGTAACCTCGCCTACGCGTACCACCTACTTCTCTCACCGAGAGAAACGTCTCGATGAGATCGTAACAATGGTGAACGACTTTGACATACTGCTGGTTGAGGGGCTCAAAACACTTCCTCTGCCACGTATCGCCATCTTCCGAAATGAGATCGACGAGAGCTACTTTGAGTGCTCCGAAGCGATTGCCATCGATCACACCGTCAACCTTGAAGCCTACGATATTCCTGCACATATCGATATCTTAAATCTCAACGATCTTGATGCCATCTTGGCATGGATCGAAAAACATGCCAAAGCCATTTAAAGGAGCCACCTATGCAAGAGATATTTAACACCATTGAAGCGTGTGCACGTCAGATCGATCGTGCCATTAAAACCGAAGATCTTGGCTACTCCCAAACAGAGAACTCTTCCGGAGAAGATCAACTCAAGCTCGATGTCCAAAGCGACATCATCATAGAAAAGGCCTTTGCCGATGTCAAGAGCGTAAAATCACTTGTGAGTGAAGAGAAAGAGGGAGAGTTGCAACTACATGAAAACGGACGCTACACTATCTGCTACGATCCGCTTGACGGATCTTCTCTGGTAGATGTCAACCTCTCTGTAGGCTCTATTTTTGGCATTTATGAAGGAGAGCTAAAGGCAGAAAATATGGTTGCCTCTGCCTATGTTGTCTATGGGCCACGCATCGAGATCATGCGTGTTGTACGGGGTGAAGCACCACAGCACTTCCGTATGCAAGGTGAGAGCTTTCAACTGGTAAATGGTGCCGTAAGTCTCAAAGAGAAAGGCAAACTCAATGCCCCGGGCGGTACACAGCAAAACTGGGCACCCCACCACAAAGCCTTTGTCGATGGACTCTTTGCAGAGGGGTACAGACTCCGCTACTCAGGTGGTATGGTGCCAGATTTACACCAGATCTTACTTAAAGGTGGCGGCATCTTCTCTTACCCCGGCACGACAGATAAACCAGACGGCAAACTCAGACAGCTCTTTGAAGTGATCCCGTTTGCGTTTATCTATGAACAAGCAGGAGGAGAAGCGATCGATGAGCATGGCAAACGCCTTATGGAGCTTGTTCCATCTCATCCACACGACACAAGCCCATGCTTCTTTGGCTCAAAGTACGAAATCAACAAGCTCAAAAGTGCATACGGAGTCAATGCCTAATGTCCCAAAAGGTACTCGATGAGTGGGAGGTAGCCCTTCAGCAACAAAAGATCGTGCTCGAAAAGTGTCAACAAGAGCATCAGGTTAGCAGTTGTCTTCAATGCAAAGAGCTGCTCTCTTGCGAGATCAGAGACACCTATGTCAAAGCTGTCTACGACAGCATGAACAAAGGCACCGGCGGTGGGTTCGAGTTTTAGACATACTGCCTAACCTAATCTATGGGTGTTCCTCGTTCCCACGATTCTAGTGGGAATGTACACACCACATATTTTTCTAACTAAAAGAAACTTATCCCAATCACACACCTATGCGCACTCCCACGCACAGCATGGGAACGAGAGAAAAAAATTTGATTTCCGAGTTAAAGTTATGATATACTTTGGATATACGAAGACTTTAGGAGTATAGCATGACAACTACAATATCAAGATGGGGTAATTCTCAAGGATTAAGACTTCCTAAAAGTGTTGTTAAAGATTTAAATTTATCTATTGGAGATGAATTAAAAATAATAACCGAAAATGGTAAAGTTATTTTAGAGCCAATTTGCCATAAAAAAAAGTACAACATAAGAGACTTGGTTAAAAAAATTCCAAAAGATTATAAACCTACAGAAGAGTTTCAAACACCGATGGGGGTAGAAGAGTGGTAGAGTATATCCCTGAAATTGGAGATTTGGTTATTTTAACTTTTGATCCACAAAGTGGGCATGAGCAAAAAGGGAGAAGACCCGCTTTAATAGTTAGCAATAAAGTTTTTAATGAAGCTTTAGGACTCGCATTTGCTTCTCCTATTACAAATACAAAAAGAGATTTTCCTTTTCATGTCAAAGTTAAAAGTGAAAAACTAACAGGATTTATAATGGTAGAGCAGTGTAAATCTATAGATTATAAAGCTAGAAAAGTAAAGTTTGTCGAAAAAATAGATGAAGAAACGCTTGATGAAGTTTTGGCTATTTTGGGTAGTATAGTCGATAAAGCATAACAAAAAATCATCCACCAAATAAGTCAAACCAAATTTTCTTCATTATCCACGCTGAACGTGGGAACGAAGAAAAGATTACCAAGAGGCTTTGCGTTTTAATACGCTGCCTCGGCATGGTAGGGTTTGTAGTAGATGCGGATGCGATCGGTTGAGAGCAAAATACCTTCTCTCATATCATCCCATTTGATAAACCCTCTTTTTACCCTGTTTTCTGTGTAACCTGCACGTTCTAACTCTACCTCTTGCACACTGCTTCCCATCGCTTCCAACACTTGAGTCTTCACGTAGAAGCTGTGTTTATAGTCGCTCAGTTTATAGTATGTATCTCCTTTGTGGCGGTAGATCTTTTTGTCTGAGAGGTAGCGTTTAATCTGCTCTTTAACCTTCTGCTCTCGTCTTCGCTCTTCAGAGAGTCCAGCCATGATCTCCTCTTTGATCTTGGCTTTTTGAGAAAGGCTAAGTTTCTGTTCTGTGCTCTTCTCCATCACGATACTCCTTTATAAGACGTAACTTTTGTTGACGTGAGAAGGTATGTTTTATCTGGTATTCACGCTTTGAGGCGATGCTGCGAGAAGGAAATGAAGCCTCATAGACAACACGTACAGGGCGTCTTGTTCGCGTATATTTCGCCCCCTTCTCAGAGTTGTTGTGCTCCTCTACCCTACGTTGCACATCTGTTGTAATACCAGTATAAAGTGTCCCATCCACACATTCAACAATATAAACAAAATACATATCTGTTAGTTTACCCACCTTACAGCACAATTTAGCTAAAATCTATCTAATTATTTACAATATTCTTGAAGGAATTCAATCGATGTCATCTTGTCATAAAGCTTACATAACCACACCTATCTACTACGTTAACGACATTGCCCACATTGGCCATGCCTATACAACGATCATTGCAGACATGCTTGCACGATACTCACGTATGAGCGGACTGGAGACTTTCTTTCTTACCGGTACGGACGAACATGGACAAAAAATCGAAGAGTCTGCCAAAGCCAGAGGCAAGAGTGCCAAATCGTATGCCGACGAGATCTCTGCTACATTTAAAAACCTTTGGGATGAATTTGGTATCAGCTATGACAAGTTCATTCGAACCACCGATGAAGATCATATGAAAGGGGTACAGAAGGCCTTTAAAACCATGTATGACAATGGTGACATCTACAAAGATGTCTACAAAGGCCACTACTGCATCAGCTGTGAAACCTTCTTTCCAGAGATCCAACTTGTCGATGGTGAGTTCTGCCCGGAGTGTGGCAAACCGACAACCGTTGTTGAGGAAGAGAGCTACTTCTTCAGACTCTCAAACTATGAGCAGAAGCTGCTTCAGTGGTACGAAGAGAACCCAGAGTGCATCTTGCCTCGCAGTAAACGAAACGAAGTGATCCGTTTTGTCGAAGGTGGACTCGAAGATCTCTCCATTACCCGTACCAGTTTTGATTGGGGTGTCAAGCTCCCTGCGGAGCTGAATGATCCCAAGCATGTGATGTATGTTTGGCTCGATGCCCTCATGAACTACGTTACCGCACTGGGGTACGGTACCGATGAAGCCAACATGGATTTCTGGCCGGCACGTGTGCACCTTATTGGTAAAGATATTTTGCGTTTCCATGCGATCTACTGGCCGGCATTTCTTATGAGCCTTGGGTTGCCTCTGCCAAAACACATAGCCGCACACGGGTGGTGGACACGTGATGGAGAGAAGATGAGCAAGTCTAAAGGCAATGTCATCAACCCCAAAGAGGTAGCAGATGCCTATGGGTTAGACAACTTCCGCTACTTTATGCTCAGAGAGGTACCATTTGGCGGCGATGGCGACTTTAGCCAAAAGGCACTTATCGATCGTATCAACTCAGATCTTGGGAACGATCTTGGGAACCTGCTTAACCGTCTGATTGGAATGAGCGGTAAGTACTTTGATGGGCGAGTAGATGCCAAAGATGTCAGCAAATACTACCAGGCAGAGCTTGATGAAGTAGAAGCCTCTTTGGAAAAACTGGAGCCACTCCTTTTTGAGATGCAGATCCACCGCTACCTCGAAGAGCTCTGGCGTCCACTTAGCGTTGCCAACAGAGCCATCGACAAGTATCAGCCCTGGACTCTCATGAAAGAGGGCAAAGAGGAGGAGGCGATGGCACTCAATGGCCTCATTGCCACAATCTTGGCCAAAGTGGCTGTTATGCTCTACCCTGTCATGCCTGAAGTCTGTCCCAAGATCGCTACGGCACTTGGCTTCACCATCGACAATGCAAGTTGGCAAAAACTCATTAAACAAAAGGCACTCATTGAGCCGTTTACCATAGAGAAGATCCCGCCACTCTTCCCTCGTATCGAAGAGCCCCTCTTGGAACAGGCCACTCCGGCAAAAGAGCAAAGCCCTAAAAAAGAGGAGAAAAAGGTTAAAAAAGAGAGCAAAGAAGAGGGGGTTGCCCTCATTGGTATCGATCAGTTCTTCCAAACCTCTTTGAAGGTAGGAACTGTTGTAGAGGCTGAGGAGGTGCCAAAGAGCAAAAAGCTCCTCTTGCTTCAAGTCGATCTTGGCGAAGAGAAGCCAAGACAGATCGTAGCAGGGATCAAAGAGTGGTACAGTGCTGAAGATATGCTTGGCACCCAGGTGTGTGTTGTTGCCAACCTCAAACCTGCCAAACTGATGGGAATGCTTAGCGAAGGGATGCTGCTTGCAGCCAAAGATGAAGACGGTTTATGTATGATCCGTCCGGAAAAACCTAAAAAACCAGGTACCCCAATAGGATAAAAATGAAAATAGAAGATATTGTAAATCTCACCGAAGGTGTATTGACAAACCAGCCACAAGTACAAGCCATTGAGGCAGCAACTGTCTACCCTTCTAAGGTTGATCATGGAGATCTTTTCTTCTCATCCAACCAAGAAGAGATAGACAAGGCCATTGAGAACGGGGCCTATGCCATTGTCTACGACAACGATGAGATTGTTAAAAAAGATGATGAGATCGCATGGATCAAAGTAAGTGACATTCAACTTGCTGCCTTTAAACTCATCCGCTATGTTGTCATTCGCAAAGAGGCGAAGTTCTTTCTGCTCAAAGAGCATGAGATGAGTTTTTTAAAGATGATCCTTACCCACAAAGGAAACATCGCCTTTATTGCCAACGACTGGCGAAAAGCATTTGAGCAGATCTTAAACTCTGACGATGCCCTTTTTGTCGGTACAGACAAAGTACTCTTGCAGATGATCAAACCCGATGTTGCACAACTAAAACAAGAAGTTGAAGGCTACCCCATCTCCGATACACTCTTTAGAACCACCTTCAAAGTTGGCGGGTTTGTCTATCAGGAGAAAGAGATGGCACCGTTTCATCTGGAGTACCTCTTGCGTGTAGTAGACTTTTGTAATACACAAGAGCTCCCCTACTCTGTCGATCGCATTAAGTACACCAAGCACTTCATTCCTGTGCACATTGACGGGAATCTTATGCATACCAAATCAAGCAAAAGCGACAAAGTTGCCATCTTTGTAGACAATTTATCAGATATTGAAAAGGCACGTGAGTATGTAAAGCGAAGCAATATGTGGGTAAAGAGCATTGTGCTTACACCACCCAAAACCAAAGTACCGGGTATCGATCACCCACACTGGTTTGAAAATGAAGAGGAGGTACGTGAACTGCTTAAGAGTATGCACTTCAACTACGCCTTCATCTACAATGCAGACAAAAGCATCTTAAACACCATCAAAGAGGAGTACAGCCTTTTTTAAAGAGGCT
>Ga0256843_1001852_pt1 | contig 16079 bp, 11 predicted proteins | sample AlvinellametaG_FD_191572 | JGI IMG/M metagenome (GOLD analysis project Ga0256843, IMG submission 191572) | Pompeii worm associated microbial communities from hydrothermal vent at the East Pacific Rise, Pacific Ocean - Alvinella | ecosystem: Host-associated > Annelida > Integument > Unclassified ... | reverse complement strand
TTTCCATACCTTCTTTAGCATCACTAATTGCCATTTCTACATCTTCATTCATAATATTTATCTTCTATAATATCTATTCAAAATTTATACTTCGACTAATGTTCCTATTTCTTCACCTGCTACAACTTTCTTTAAGTTACCAGGAGTATTCATATCAAACACAATAATTGGAACATTATTTTCTTTACAAAGCGTAAAAGCCGTCATGTCCATTACATTTAACCCCTTAGAATAAGCTTCATCAAAGGTTAGATTTTTATATTTTTTAGCCTCAGGATTTTTTTCTGGATCTTCGGTATAAATACCATCTACTCTTGTTCCTTTTAAAATAACATCGGCATCTATTTCTATCGCTCTCAACGATGCTGCCGAGTCGGTTGTAAAAAAAGGACTCCCCGTTCCCGAACCAAAAATAACAACACGCCCTTTTTCTAAATGTCTAACTGCTTTACGTTTAATAAAAGGCTCTGCAATAGCTTCCATTTTAATAGCCGATTGTAAACGTGTATGTACACCTTGCACCTCTAATGCCGATTGTAAAGCCATACTATTAATCATTGTTGCCAACATTCCCATATAGTCGCCTTGCGTACGTTCCATACCTCCTTCTTCGGCTTGTACACCTCTAAATATATTTCCCCCACCAATAACAATGGCTACTTCTACTCCTAAGTCCGAGATTTCTTTTACTTGCTTAGCATATTCTACCAAACGATTATTGTCTATCCCAAATTGTTTGGTTCCCATAAGTGCCTCGCCACTTAATTTTAGAAGAATTCTTTTATATTTCATATACTTTTATTGTTGTTTAAATGGTATAGCACTTATTAGTAAATAAAACTTACCACTTAATATTTATGCTATTTCCACAAATTTAAGCAAAAAAAAGAGAGCTTAAAGCTCTCTTTTAAAATTTTATAAAAAATTAAACCGATAATGAAACTCGTTTAAAGTCTGTTACCGTTAAATCCTTATCTACTTCTTGTAAGAATTGCTTAACCGATTTTTTGTTATCTCTAACAAAAGCTTGATTTAGCAATGTTGTTTCTTTAAAGAATTTATTTAATCTACCTTTAGCTATTTTTTCAGCCATTTCTTCTGGTTTTCCTTCTGCAATAGCCAATTCTTTACCTACAGAAATTTCTCTTTCGATAGTTTCTTGAGGTACTTTAGTTTCGTCTAAAGCGATAGGAGCCATAGCAGCCACTTGCATTGCCACTTGTTTTCCTTCTTCTTCGGCAACTTTAGTTAAACCAACAATAGTAGCTATTTGATTACCTGGGTGGTTGTAAGCTACAACGCTAGGAGCTTCTACTATTTCCAAAGTTTTAACTTCTAGCTTTTCGCCAATAACACCTGTTTGCTCAATAATTTTTTCGCCAACAGTCAATTTACCATCAAAATCTTTTGACAATAAATCTTCTACCGATGTAGCAGCAGTTTCGATAGCGATTTCTGCTATTTTGTTAGCAAAATCAACAAAGTCTTGGTTTTTAGCTACGAAATCAGTTTCGCAATTTAAAGTAACAACGATACCTTTTTTACCATCTTCTGTAGTTTTAGCGATAACCAATCCTTCACTAGCATCTCTATCTCCTCTTTTGGCAGCAATTTTTTGTCCTTTTTTACGAAGAATATCAATTGCTTCTTCCATGTTACCGTCTGCTTCAACAAGAGCTTTTTTGCAGTCCATCATTCCTGCACCGGTTTTTTTTCTTAATTCGTTTACGTCTTTAGCTGTAATTGCCATGCTTAAAAATATTTGAGAATTTATTTATTTTTCTGTTGTAACTTCTTCTTTTGTTTCTTGTGCTTTTGCTTTTGCTTCAGCATCTTTTAATTTTCCTGCTTTTCTTTCTGCAAGACCTTCTTTAATAGCTTTACAAACATACCCAACGATTAAATCGATAGATTTTGAAGCATCATCATTAGAAGGGATTACAAAATCAACCAACTTAGGGTTAGAATTTGTATCTACCATAGCAAATACTGGTATTCCTAATTTAACAGCTTCTAAAACTGCTATTTCTTCTTTTTTTACATCTACAACAAAAACAGCTGCTGGAAGACGAGTCATATCTGCTACTGCTCCAAACACTTTAGCTAATTTATCTTTTTGTCTTGTTCTTTGTAATCTTTCTCTTTTCGATAAATGGCTAGCTGTTCCATCCTGCATCATTTTTTCAATCGATGTCATTTTACGGATAGTTCTTCTTGTTGTTTTAAAGTTTGTCAACATTCCACCTGGCCATCTTTCTACCATGTATGGCATATTGGTTTCTCCAACTTTGTCGGCAACAATAGACTGAGCTTGTTTTTTTGTTGCTACAAACAAAATCTTTCTTCCCGATTTTGCTATTTGTTTCAATGCTGCTGCAGCTTCTTCTGCTTTTGCTGCAGTTTTATTCAAATCGATAATATGTATTCCTTTACGTTCTTCGAATACATAAGGAGCCATATTTGGATTCCATTTTCTTTTTAAATGTCCAAAATGCACTCCCGCATTTAACATTTCGTCAAATTGTAATTTTTCCATTTTTGTTTACTTTCTTTTTACTGAGTTATTGTATAATAATAACGTTAGATCTAAAATTGTTTTCTCAGCAGTAATTTCAGTAGCGACTTATCGGTCTGAAACACTTAGATACTAAACAAGCCCTCTTAAAAAAGAGAGCTATATTTAAGATTATAGTGATATTAACGTTTACTAAATTGAAATTTCTTTCTTGCTTTTGGTTGACCTGGTTTCTTACGTTCCACCATTCTAGGGTCACGAGTCATCAAGCTTTCTGCTTTTAACTTTGGCTTATTTTCTGCATCGATTTCTACTAAAGCTCTAGCTATAGCTAATCTTACTGCTTCTACTTGCCCGTTTACTCCTCCTCCTTTTACATTTACTTTAACATCGTATTTACCTTCTGTTTCTGTTAAGGCAAATGGTTGATTAATTTTGTACTGTAAAACTCCTGTAGGAAAATAAGTTTTGTAATCTTTTTTATTTACTGTAATTACACCTGTCCCTTCCGAAACATATATTCTAGCTACAGATGATTTACGTCTTCCGATTGTATTTATAACGCTCATATAATTATTTAATTGAATCTAATTCTATTGTTTTTGGTTTTTGAGCCTCTTGTTTATGCTCTGCTCCTACGTAAACATGTAAGTTTCTGAATAAAGCACTACCTAATTTATTTTTAGGCAACATTCCTTTCACAGCATACTCTACTAATCTATGCGGGTGTTTTTCCAACATTTTTTCGGCAGACAATTCTCTTTGTCCTCCTGGATAACCAGTGTGTCTAATATAAGACTTATCTGTCCATTTTTTTCCTGTTAGAACTACTTTTTCCGCATTAATCACAATTACGTTATCACCACAATCAACATGTGGAGTGTAGTTTACCTTATGCTTTCCTCTTATCAATTTAGCAACTTTACTTGCCAAACGACCTAAAGTTTGTCCTTCTGCATCAACCAACAACCACTCTTTATTTACTGTTTCTTTGTTAGCTGATATTGTTTTGTAACTTAATGTATTCACGTTTAATATCTTTTTGTTAAAATTCTCTACTTAATGTAAAATAGGTCTGCAAAGGTAATTCTTTTTTTTAACTATACAAATTTGTTGTGTTTTTTTTTAGACCAGTTTGCTCTTTAAAACGAGAGAGAAGAAACAAGACCTGATACCAATTAGCTAATTCAAGTACATACTAATGAAGCAATGGATTTTCTTTCCTTATAAAAATGGATTCAACAATTCTTAGAACTCAATTAAATTACGTTATTCTATCAACTCAAATGCTTTTCCGTCTTTCATAATTTTAATAGCCTCTTGCAAAGGTGTATTTAATTCGTTGTTGATTTGATAAAACTTAGAAAAATCAAAAAGGTTTTGAGCCACAGCCGCTTTTAATCTTATTTTTATAGTGTTCTCTGCTGCTTTATAACCTTCTTCATCAAACTCTAACCCTTCTTTTTCGGCATATTTAATCAACTCTTTGGTTAATTTATCTACATTGAACTTTTCGTTAAAACGATCAAAATTTACATATTTCTCTTGCAATTTACTTCTATTATCGTTTACCCATGTTAAGGCAAAACGATTTAAAATTCCTTTTCGAATTAACGAAGAAAAATAATCACTAGTACCCAAAGTATCTAATGGCACAAAAACATCTGGCATTATTCCTCCACCTCCATACACTGGTCTGTTTTTCTTAATGGTATATACTTTTAGTTTTTCATCAAAGTGAATACTATCTTTGTGAAAATATTCTCCATTTTTATATCGATTATATTTTTCTCTTCGATATTCTTGTATTCCTTTATCGTAGGGTTTTTGAATACAGCGACCTGTAGGTGTATAATAATGAGAGGTTGTAACTCTTACTTGTGTTCCATCGCTCATGTTAAATGGTTTTTGCACCAAGCCTTTTCCAAATGTTCTACGCCCAACTATTAAACCTCTATCCCAATCTTGAATAGCTCCACTAACTATTTCACTAGCCGATGCACTATTTTCATTAACCAAAATAATAAGTCTTCCATTTTCTTTTACTCCCTTTCTTACGGTTCCATATTTTCTTTTTGGGAAAGCTCTTCCTTCGGTATAAACCACTAATTTATCGTCATCTAATAGTTCATCGGTTAAACCTATTGCTGCACGTAAGTAACCTCCTCCATTTCCTTGTAAATCTAAGATTAAATCGGTCATTCCTTTCGATTTTAAATCTAAAACAGCTTGTTTTACTTCTGCTACAGTAGTTGCCGAAAACTTATTTAGTTTTATATAACCTATTTTATCATCTACCATATAAGCTGCATCTACACTATAAATGGGGATTTTATCTCTTTCTATTGTAAATTCTAATAATTCTGGTTCTCCTCGTCGTAGCATTTGCACTACTACTTTTGTTCCTTTATCGCCTAATAAACGTTCTCGCACTCCACTATTTTTTATTCCTATTCCTGCTACCTTTTCATCATCTACATAAATGTATTTATCGCCAGGTTGAATCCCTACTTTTTCGGAAGGTCCTCCTGGTATAGCTTCTACTACTACAATGGTATCTTTTACAATTTGAAAACGCACTCCTACTCCTGTAAACGAACCTTTGAGCGGAGCATTCATATCTTCGATTTCTTCTAAAGAGATATAAGCTGTATGCGGGTCTAACTGCTCAAGCATATAACGAATACCTGTCTCTGTAATTTCTAAATTAGACACCGAATCGGGGTAAACATTATCATTTATGGCTATTGCTTTTTCTATATCTGTGACTGTTTTTCCTAAGTTGTAAAACGTAATTCCTTTTACTTTTTTTCTAATTACTTCTTTTTCTATAACCTTGCTTGTATCGGTTGTGTCGGCTAATTTCAACAAGACTTTTGTCCCTTCTTTACCAACCAACATAGGAACTAAATCACTAAAGTAATTTACTTTTTCCATATCCACTGTGTCGATACCTACAATCTTATCTCCCTTTTTTACTCCTGCTAATTCGGCTCCACTTCCTGCAAGCACCTCTTCAACCACAATGGTATCTGCTTTAAATTTAATTGAAAGCCCTAGGCCTGCCAAATCGCTATTGACATCGGCAACCAAACCTGTTGGAATGTAACTTTTAAAAGGTACCAATCTATTTTGCGTACCTTTTATAAAATCTAATTTTAATTTTTCGGCATCTACTTCTTCTACGTATTTTTTATCCAATACATTTATTAGCTCTTTTACCTTGTAAGTCATTGCTCTATGATTAGCTTCGGTTTGTTGAGCTACCAGAGTGTAGGAAATAAAGAGAAATATTATACTTAATATATTTTTGACCATATTTTTAAATTATTTGAACTGTGAAGATAATAATACCTATTAAATAATGAAATACTCTAAAGGATTTGTTTTTATTATTTCACAGTTAGTTCGGTATTTCATAATCAAATACCTTTCCAAAAAAAAAGAGCTAAATAAATTTAACTCTTTTTAACTTCTGTTGTTTTTTTTCGACTCTTTTAAATACTCAATTGGTATTATTTTACAATTTTAAACTCCACTCTTCTATTCAAAGCGGCTATTTTTGGGTCGTTCTCTTGTTCGGCACAAGGGTTTAATGGATTTGTTTCGCCATATCCTTTGTATTTTACCCTAAAAGCTTTACCTCCTATATTTTTTATAATATATTTAGCAACAGCTTCTGCTCTTTTCTTAGACAAAGCTAAATTCAGAGCATCATCTCCCGTACAATCGGTATAAGCACCTACCTCTACCTTAGAATAAGGATTTGCTTTTAAGTAGCCTACAACTTGATCTAAAATAGGGTAAGACTCTTTAGTAATAACTGCTGAGTTTAATTCGAATAAAATATTTTCGGCATTTAAAACCTTTTCGTTTTTATCGTTTCTTATAATTTTTAGCGTTGTAGTATAAGAAGGTCTTTTGGGTTCATTATCTTTAATTGGCTCTATTTCTATTTTTTCTATTTGATAATCTATCCTATGTACCTCTACTTCATACACTTTATCTTTTTCTACATCAAATCTCCAGTATCCATCTTCATCTGTCCAAGTAGAATCTATCTCTTCTAATTCTCCGTGTTCATTTTCTTCATATAATACTTCTTTTACACCTTCTATTCCTTTTTGTGTTTCTTCATCAATAACATAACCATCGATAAAAACTCTTTGCAAATCAACTTTCTTTAATTTTTCTAATTCTTGCGATCTATCGGAGGCTCCAGATATAAATACTTCTTTAGAGTTACGATAAGAATTATCGAATTTAACTTTATAATCTACTCCTTTTTTAAAATCGTAATTCCACTCTCCATCTTTGTTGGTGCTTTGAGCAAAAACCTCTTTATACTCTCCGTCTATTTTTTCGTACACAATAACATCGATATCTTCTACCACCTCTGCATTTTCGGCATCGATTACAACGTAAGCAGGCAGATACAAGAAGCGATATATTAAGTCTTGGTTTTTCTTAGAACTTCTATTAGAAGATAAATACCCTTCGTTTTTTTCGTTAATAGTAAAAGCAAAATCATCCTCTCTACTATTGATTGGAGCTCCTAAATTTTTAACAACAGCTCCTTTTTCTTTTAAATTAATTTTATAAACATCGTTTCCTCCAAAGCCAAAATACGTACGAGAAGAAAAATACAATACATCTCCAAATATAAATGGATAAGTTTCGTCTCCCAAAGAATTTACTTTTGCTCCAAGGTTTATAGGTTTAGACCAAACACCTCCTTTTTTTTCGACTTTATAAATATCGTAACCTCCAAAACCACCAGGCATATCGGATGTAAAATACAATGTATTTCCGTCTTTGGTTACTGTTGGGTGTAAAGAATTATATTGCGCTCCATTAAATGGCAATTCTTCTTTTTTAGACCATTCTCCATCTTTCCAAACCGATTTATAAATTTTTAAGTTATTAATTGTTTTACCATTTCCTAAATCTTTTTTACTACCTTGTTTTATCTTAACTTTAGACAATGAGTTAGAAGTAAAATATAATATATTATTTCCTTTATCTAAAGCAGGATAACCTTCGTAAAACTTACTTGTTAAGTTTTTGCTCAACAAAGTTGGCTCAGAATAATGCAAGGAATCTTTTTTCACACAAAAACCTAAATTATAAAAAGTTTGCCCGTCGGTTACCTTTGGCATACCTATTATAACACCATTATTAAACTCTTGTATTCCCATGCTAAAGCCACTTACATTTATATTTGTTTTTTCTATAATGTAAGGTTCTTTTTTATCCTTATTCTTTTTAAACCAGTCTAAGGTTGCTTGCAAATTCTTTTTTATATCGGGATTTGTTTGTCCCTTAATAACCTCTTTATATACAACTTCTGCTTTGGTGTAATTACCCAATGTTCGAAGCACTTCGGACTGTTTAATTCTGAGGCTATCTGACATAAATTGTAATTCTGCAATTTTATCAAAATACTTTAACATTGATTTTAAATCTTTTTCTTTGTCGTAGCAAAATATCAAAGATTTATACAATTCTGCTCTTTCTTCCTCTGCCAAATATTTATCTCTAGCTTCTGCTTTTTTATAATATTGAATTGCTGTAGAAAAACGCCCTGCTATTTCGTACGTTTTAGCAATGCTCATTTCTTTTTTTTGAGCCATTACCGCATAACTCAGAAACAAAACGGCCATTAAAGTTGAAATTCTTTTTATAATCTTCATTCTTATTTATTTAATAATCCTTTTGACACCTTACTTTTACCAAATGGTTATTCCACTATTGTTTTTATATTTTCCTTTTTTATAAAACTGTACTACAAGATAATTTGCATTAGTTATAACCTAGGTGCTGGTGTATAAGCTTTGTCAAATTTAGTTAAATTTAAGTACTTGAATGATATTTCAAATCCTCCACGTCCATTTGTTGCCACCGAATAACCACCGTAATTAATATCGTAACTAATACCTATATTATACTTATCTAACTGTAAACCTCCATACAGCACTACACTTTTAAATTCGCGAGCAAAAACACCTATCGACAAAGCCGAAGTTTTTTGAAAATCGGTAAATTTAGACTCTTGCTTTAACTCATAACGAATAACAGAGCCTACAAACAATTCTCTTTGTAACCCTTGTAAAGCAAAAAAACCAGAAGGTTGTATTTGCATATTAGTACCTCGAACTGGAAAAGTTGCTTCGGAATGAACTACATATCTAAACTTTCTATTCACATCTTGTACACCTATTAAAGCATCGTTTACTTTTACTAGATTATGAATTGCCCCTCCCAATACAAACCTTCTATTTCCCGAATATTCATTTTCTTTAAAGACATAATTTGCCCCCAAAGAAAAATCAGGTGAAATTTGATTGGGCTCAAAAAGAATTTCGCTAGAAACGATAGAAGGATTGTAGCCAGAGCCATCGTATTGGTCGTCCCAAATCATTTTACTTCTATCTATACTTGTTTGTGCTACACCTCCCGATATTCCTGCATTAAAATACTGTTGCCTAGAAATTTGCGTATGGTAAGAAAGCGACAACTTGGCATTAAGGTAGTTTAAACTTACATCGCCTTGCTTATCGTTATATATTGCTATCCCTACACCCAAAAATCCTTTATCTATTTTTTTCATCATCCCCCCATCGAGCGACAAGCCATAAGTTTGGTAAGCATTACCTGCACTTTTCCACTGATCTCTATAATTCAGCACTGCTCTAAACGTACCATCATCGCCTCCTGCCAAAGAAGGATTAACAACCATAGGCGTATTAAAAAACTGTGCAAAATGCATATCTTGCCCATATCCTTTTGCGAAAAACATTCCCACAAATAATATTATTGCTATTTTTTTATTAGTCATTCTATTTCTTATTATTAATAAGCGACACAAATATTACCTTCTTTTACCACCGATTCTCCTCCATAGTATTTAACCGACACGTAATAAACGTAAACTCCAGCTGGCACATTCTTACCTTGATATTTGCCGTCCCATCCTATTTCTTTATCGGTACTTTCGAACATTTTATTCCCCCATCTATCGTACACTAAGAATTGTAATTCTTCAAATCCTTTTCCTCTTACATAGAACACATCATTATTACCATCTCCATTTGGTGAGAAAATAGTAGGTAAAAAGATATGGTAATCACAATTTTCTGTCAAAGTAACAGCTACCGACGTAGTTTCTACACAGTTATTCGCATCGGTAACAGTAACGGAATACGTCCCTTCTCCCAAACCAGATATCAATGTTGTTGTTTCGTCGTTATCCCAAAGATAAGTATAAGGAGCTACCCCCTGTACAACTTCTACACGAACTTCGCCATCTACATCGCCATAGCAAACAGAATCGGAATAACCATTAATAATTAAAGCAGGATAAACCTCTATATCTATTGTATCGGAATCGCTACAAACACCTGCAGTTGTATAAACAATTTGATGCACTCCTTGTCCTGCTACAGAAGCATCAAACTCTCCTGTTGTAGAATTTACTATACCCTGTCCTTGCCAAGTACCTCCCGATGTTTGACTTTCTAATATTACCGCTGGCACATTACCACACAAAGGCATCACTGGGGTAATTGTAGCATCATCTTGTGGTGCCACAACCACACTAACACTAGCCGTTGCTGTACACATATTGGCACTAGTTGCTGTAACGGTATAAACGTGCGTTCCTACTGTTGGCACAAAAGGCGATCCATCTTGCACACCATTATCCCAAACATAAGATTGTCCTGTTCCTGTTGCGGTTAATGTTAAAGTATCTCCTTCGCACAATACAGCTCCTCCTGCCGAAGAAAAAGCAGATACCGTAGGCGACTGATTTACAGTAACGGAAAACACTGCACTTCCTTGGCAACCATTAGCATCCGTACCTATAACGGTATAAACATTTGTACCAACAGGAGGGGTAAAAGCCACTCCATCTTGCACACCATTATCCCAAACATAACTAACTCCACCTGTTCCATTTAGCGTAATAGAATTACCTGAACAAAAAGGACCTGCTGGCCCTGAAGCCCCAATCGTTGGCAAAGGACTAACCACAATATCTATTGTATCTTTATTTACACACCCGACTAAATCTGTGCCTGTAACAATGTACTGTACTGTTCCTAACGAAGGGGTAAACGCGACTCCATCCACTACTCCATTATTCCATTGATAAGTATTAGCTCCCGAACCAAAGAGAGTTACTGTCTCTCCCAAACAAACCGAATCATTGGGAGAAGCATTTGCTACCACATTAGGTAACGGATTAACGGTAATTGTAACATCTGCAGTATCGGTACACCCTGTTGTATTTTGAGTACCAACCACTTGATAAGTAGTAGTGGTTGTGGCTGTAACTGTTTGTGTTGCTCCTGCTCCTAAACCATTGTTCCAAGCATAAGTATCTGCTCCCGAAGCAGAAAAAGAGACAGGATCTCCCTCACAAACGGTTGTTGTAGCAGCTGCTATTGTTACCGTAGGTCCTGGCACCACATTAATTGTTATTGACTCTGTATCAGAACATCCTTGAGTAGTAGTACCTGTTACAGTGTAAGTTGTTGTTGCAGTAGGAACAAAAGCAACCCCATCGACAACGCCATTATCCCAAGTATAGCTACTAGCTCCACTCCCCGACAATAGTACGCTTGTCCCCGAACAAATAGTTGTAGAGCCTGTATAATTTATTGTTACAGTCGGCACAGGGTTTACTACAACTTGTATATCCGCACTATCTTTACAGCCTCCAAAACCAGTACCTACTACCTTATAGGTTGTTGTTGTATTAGGCGTAAACGGTGTTCCGTTGGTTACTCCATTGTCCCAAACATACGAGGTTGCTCCACTAGCAGTTAATGTTACTTGATCTCCCATACATATAGTATCGTTCGGTGTAGCCGCTATACTAATTGTTGGGTTAGCAATTACATTAATAGTTATACTTCCTACACTATCGGAGCCTCTAGCAGCAACACAATACCCCTCGCCTGCTACTTTATAAGTGGTAGTTACGGTTGGCTTAAGCCACACTGTATCGGTAGAATCTATCAAAGTTCCTGTAGCATAATCGTTTTCGTACCAAAACCACTCCCTAGAACTATTCAAAGTATCGGACGGAGCTATTACCAACTGAATAGAATCTCCTTGACAAACAGACAAACTAGAGTTAACCGATGAGATTTGAGGTATATTAGCATGAATACATTGTTCGAAAATGTATGCAGCTCCAGCAGAATCCAAAGCCACCCCTCCATTTGAAACAGGTGTATCTAAAGAGTCTAAAGTTTCTCCCCATGCTCCCACAACTAAAGTACCTTGAGTAACAGCCATACTCGTACCAAAAACAGCGTTAGTCGTTCTTACAGGAGCTTCATAATCACTCCAAGGAGAGTAAGTCCCTGTTCCATTTCGTGTATAAGAATAAACTTTACCTACTGCTATTAAGGCTTGTCCGATAATTGTTTCGGCCGGAGCCCCGACAAAAAGCACACCATTATCCTCTCTTAACGAAGAACCAAAAGCTCCAACACTAAAATATGCTTGATTAGGAGATATCATTTCTTGCACCAATGAAACACCTCCTAAATTATCGATTTTATACACAAAAACAACTCCAACCGTTTGATTAGCTCCATTTACAGTCATTCTTGGTGCTGAAACTAATATATTATCGCCTTCTATTAACACTTGACTCCCAAAATTAGCATTAGTGAATCTTGTAAAAAGACTTCCTTCTACTATTTTTTTATGAAACTGCCAAACGCCAGACACTTTCTTAAAAATGTATGCTGCTCCTGCATTAGAAATACTATTACCTCCATTAGCATCTAAATCTTGTTTATGAGCTCCAACCACTGCATAATTCCCCTTTACAAAGCAAGAAAAAGCACCAAAATAATCTTCATTTTGTTTGTCAAAAGCTGATATTTTTTGCACGAAATTCCATCTTCCTGTCATATCTTTTTCGTAAAAATAAGCAGCTCCACTAGGTGCTCCAACCACCCCCAAAGAATCTTTTTCCTCTCTACCTGCACTTATAAGCATTGTATTACCATCTATAGAAATAGAAGAACCAAACTCTTCATCTCCATTTCTATCAAAAGCCACTATTTTCTGTCCCAATATCCAATCCCCTGCTACTAAATTATAGACGTAAACCGCTCCTGAACGAAGTAATGGATTATTTCCTAATGAATCCAATGCATTAAAGCTAGAAATAAAAAGCTGATTATTACTAATTTTTACAACACCTCCAAAATGATCTCCTGTTCCTCTATCTGGAGCAGTTATTTTTTTTGTAAAAAACCAATCGTTGTTCATCTTTTTATACATCCTTACCGACCCTGCCAAAAGCAAAGGATTATTCTCTAAAGAATCTTGTTTATCACTACCAATACCTACAGCTAAGTAACCATCCGATAACGAAATAGAAGATGCATACATATCATAAGCTTCTCTATAAGGGTCGTCCGTTATTTTTTTCTTATACACAAACGGTTGCTGTGCTAGAAAAAAACCACCTAGAAAAAAAACAAATATAAATAACAAGAATTGTTTCATAAGAATAATCATTTTAATTAATTCATAAAGATACTATTTTTTTTAAGACTTTCAAAACAAACAACTTAGGAAGAAGCACTTTTAGAGGTTGCTTCGTTTAGCTAAACAAAACAATCACCCTTTATTTATAGTATATTTATACTAAAATAGCTTATTTTAAACCTTTTTTAAAGAAAAATAAAAAACAGTACCTTTTCCTTCTGTACTTCTTAAACTTATTGTTTGCCCATGTGCTTCTATAATATGTTTTACGATAGACAATCCTAATCCCGTTCCTCCTTCGTGCCTTGCTCTACTTTTGTCCACTCGATAAAAACGCTCAAACAACCGTTCTTGATCTTCTTTTGCTACCCCTATCCCGTTGTCTGCAACCTCTATCATTACGTGTTCTTCTGCATCGAGCAACCGTATTTTGGTATAACCACCTTTTACTCCATAATTAATCGAATTATTAATCAAATTAATAAAAACTTGCTCCATTTTATCTCTATCGCATTTTACCAATAACTCCGAATAATCGAACTCTAAAATTAAATCTATCTCATGTTTTTTCGCCTTAATTTCAAAGCTATCTACTACATCTTTTATTAGTGTTACAATATCGTTTGCTTTTTGATTTAAGACCACCCTACCCGATTCTATCTCTGTTATTAAATCTAAATCTTCTACCACTTTTGCTATTCTATCTACCCCTTTATTTGCTCTTTCTAGAAAAAGGCGATTTATTTTTTCATCTTCTAACCCTCCTTCCAAAAGCGTAAGTATATATCCCTGAATACTAAATATTGGAGTTTTTAATTCGTGTGCCAAATTCCCCAAAAACTCTCTTCTAAACGCCTCTTGCTCTTTTAACTTTTGTATTTGAGCACTTTTTTCTTTTCCCCAATTCATCACTTCTTTTTCTACCTCCCCCAAAACATCTTCGTCCATTTTAAAATCCTTTTTATCTCTAGCCTGTGCTTTTCCATGTATAACCCGATACAACAACCTAATTTTGGAAGTTATTAAGCGTTCTAAAAAATAATAAATAACGCCATAACTGATAAAAAAACAAACAACAGCAACCAACAATAGCCTTGTATAATGAACTGTTTCGTTGTAAATAACCTGCACAAACAAAGATATAAAGACAGAAGATAACGACAAGATTAAAGACACTATTAAGGAAAATTGTTTTGGCGTACGAATTTGTTTAAACATATTATTGATTATTATAAAGACAAATGTAAAAAAAGCAACAATATTATTCGTTGTTAAATACTGTTAAAGAGCATTTTTAATGCAAAGTTTTATTGTATTTTTGAAAAAACAACGACTAATTCACAAGTTTGGCTAATACTACATGGTTAAAAAAAATCTAATATTAATTCTTTCCATTTTGAGCAGTTCTGCTCTAATAGGAATTATTGCTATTCAAGCATTTTGGATTATAAGCACCATAAACCAAAGAGAGTTACAATTCGATTCTGCAATAAAAAAATCGTTGATTGAGGTTGTTTACAATGTAAACAGATACGAAGCCATTAACAAATTAAACTCCAACAAAAAGACACAAAAATTATTTAACCTTCTTAATAACAATTTAAACTTATCGAAATACATTGAAGAAAACAAAGACGACTCGACACTTACTATTAGTGGAGAAATAGAAGAACTATGGGGAAACCAACAGCATATAATGGAAGAACTGGTTCAACAATTGTTTTCGAACAAAGCATACAAAACCATAGAAGAAAGAATACCACAACCCGTTTTAGACAGTATTATTCACTCTATATTTAACAAAAACGGGTTGAATGTTGATTATTACTTTGGCGTATTTGACCGCAACAACACACTCGTATATAGCAACAACAACAAAATAGAAAACAAATTACTAAAAAGTAAGTACAAGCTTAACTTATTTCCAAACGACATAATAGGTTCATCGGCTTACTTAGCATTTATGATTCCTCACCAAAGAATTTACGTTATTAAGTCCATGCGATTATTACTCGTTTTATCTACTCTTTTTATTGCTATAATTATTATTACTTTTTACTACACCTTTACCATTATTTACAAACAAAAGAAAATTTCTATTATCAAAAACGACTTTATAAACAACATGACACACGAGTTAAAGACTCCCATCTCTACCATATCTTTGGCTTGTGAAGCTCTGAGCGACAAAGATTTAGGTAGTTCTGAAACAACAAGAAACAGGTTTGTAACCATGATTAAAGAAGAGAACAAACGATTAGGAATACTGGTAGAAAACGTATTGCAAAGTGCTGTTTTGGATAGAGGAGAACTGAAACTAAACATAGAACCGATAGACATTAACGAAATTATTGAAAACGCCGTTAAAAATGTAAAAATACAAGTAGAAAAGAACAACGGAAATATAACCACAAAATTAAATGCCAAAAACCATATTATTCCTGGCGACAAAGTACACATTACAAACGTTATTTACAATTTGCTAGACAATGCTAACAAATACACACCATCTAACCCAAACATTGAAATAACAACAGAAGACATTGTTGGAGGAATTGCCATAAAAATAAAAGACAACGGCATAGGCATTAGCAAAGAGAACCAGCGAAAGATTTTTGAAAAACTATACAGAGTACCAACAGGAGACCGACACGATGTAAAAGGCTTTGGCTTGGGTCTAAGTTATGTAAAAGCCATTATAGACAAGCATCATGGCAAAATTTCGGTAAACAGTTCGCTAGGAAAAGGAACAACATTTATAATACAACTACCAATAAAACAAAACAATTATGCGTAAAAAAACAAAAATACTATTAGTAGAAGACGACCCAAATTTAGGTTTATTACTTTCGGAATACTTAAATGCCAAAGGATTTGACTGCACCTTAAAAAACAATGGGCAAGACGGTTATGATGCTTTTGTAAAAGGTGAATTTGATTTTCTTATTTTTGATGTAATGATGCCGATAAAAGATGGTTTTACTTTAGCAAAAGAGATTAGAGGTATAGACAAAAACGTACCTATATTATTTTTAACAGCTAAATC
>Ga0256843_1001851_pt1 | contig 16093 bp, 14 predicted proteins | sample AlvinellametaG_FD_191572 | JGI IMG/M metagenome (GOLD analysis project Ga0256843, IMG submission 191572) | Pompeii worm associated microbial communities from hydrothermal vent at the East Pacific Rise, Pacific Ocean - Alvinella | ecosystem: Host-associated > Annelida > Integument > Unclassified ... | reverse complement strand
TAGTTTGGAAAGCTGTTTTATCAATTCCTTTTCTAACAAACTCCGTTGGGGTTCGGGGCCTGAAAGGATGACTAATACCTCATATTTGGGTGTTGTTTTTATCTTTTGTATCCGGTGTAAACTGCCGATGTATTTTATTTTGGAATCTTTTTTTTTCAAATGTCCCAATCTGCCTGACAAATTAATTTCACCGGCGTAATCAGGCACCCAAATTTCGTCAAATTGCCGATAGATACGGCGGTGTAAGTACGTGGTCAACGGTGTTGTCCACCCCGATAATACATTTAATTGATGCGTTATGTAAATATTAGATATGCGAGGGTCTTTAAATCCAAAGCGGTTATCCGAGATAATCAAATTTATTTGATGCTTGTCCACTAATTTTTGGACTATTTTTTTTTCGCTTTGCATAATTTTAAGAATGTGCGGAGTTTGTGCCAAGAGTTTTAGTGTGAAAAATCGGGGATTCCGGCTGTAACGAATGTTGTAAGCAGGTAATTTTTCGAATATCAATTCCGGAAATTCACGTTGCAACAACGCCAAAGCGGCACCATCGGAGGCGAGTACCACTTCATAGTTGTGGGCCAGTAATTGCTGAATAACCGGAATACTCCGTGTGGCATGTCCCAAACCCCAATTCAATACCCCGAATAATATTTTTCCGCGTTTGCGCATTAATACTTATTTTTGTACCGATAAAAATACGAAAAAAGTGGGCAGTAAAAACAAATTAAAACGATTTCAAGAAAATGAAACTTTTTCCAATCTTTTTCAACCGAGCCGGGAGGAATTGTTAAACGATAATTTTGCCTTGAAAGGTAAATGGAACGAACAATATTTCAAAAACGATAATCCAATTGTGTTGGAATTAGGCTGTGGCAAAGGTGAATATACCCTGGGTTTAAGTGAGCGCTTTCCGGATAAAAATTTTATAGGTATTGATATCAAAGGTGCCCGTATCTGGCGGGGTGCCAAAACAGCTTTGGAAACTTCTCAAAACAATGTGGCATTTATCCGCATGCAAATTGAACTGATTGAAAAAACTTTCGAAACCGGTGAAGTTTCTGAAATTTGGATCACTTTTCCCGATCCGCAAATTAAGTATAAACGTACCAAGCATCGCTTGACTAATCCTGATTTTTTAAAACGTTATAAAAATATTTTAAAAGATGAGGGGGTGATTCATTTGAAAACCGACAGCGAATTTTTGCATGGTTATACTATAGGTTTGTTACAAGGATTGGGGCATGACATTTTATACGCTCACCACGATATTTATATCAATACTTATGCTCCCGAAGAAGTGGTTAATATCCAAACTTTTTATGAAAAACAGTTTTTGGAGCAGGGCAAAGCCATTACTTATTTAAAATTTAAATTGAAGTAATATGTAATAATGTTATGATGATGCAAGAGGATTGGATTATTTGATTTTTCAAGTTTGCTTTATTCGTTTTCTTCTTCTTCCGGATAAATCACCAAGTTGGATTTATAAGATTTTTTATTTTTGAATAAATCGTCCATAAACAAAACCAATGCGGGAAGCAATAGTAAGTTGGAAAACATAGCCATTAATAAAGTAAATGAAATAAGTCCGCCCAAGGCCACAGTACCGCCGTAACTGGACATAATAAATACCAAGAATCCAAAGAACAGCACAATGGATGTATAAAACATACTGATACCGGTTTCGCGAAGGGCTTTATATACCGAACGTTTGAGTTGTCCTTTATGGTGTCGTAATTCTTGCCGGAGTTTGGCCAGATAATGAATGGTATCGTCAACAGATATTCCAAAGGCAATGCTAAAAATCAATATGGTGGAAGGTTTGAGCGGAACTCCCAAATATCCCATTACCCCGGCTGTAATCAATAGTGGAAGCAGGTTGGGAATCAATGAAATTAAAGCCATTTTTAAGGAACCGCCAAACATCCAGGCAATGAAGATAAAAATAAGAAAAATGGCCAACCCCAATGAAATAGCCAAATTTTCAATTAAATAATCCGTGCCTTTTAAATACAATTTTGCTTGTCCGGTCATCACTACATCGTATTTTTTAGGGGGAAAATATTTTTTTTGTTTGAGTTCCAGATAGTTTTCGATATCTTCCATTTTATCGGTTTCGATATCTTTCATAAAGGTAGTAATCCGCAGATAGCGTTGTAACGAATCGGTATAACTGCGAAGCAAACTACCGTTTCCTCCCGAATTTTTGATATAAGGAAGAATGAAATTCTTTTCGTGTGAGGAAGGTAATTGATAATATTTGGGATCACCGTTATAAAAAGCTTGCTTGGTAAACTTAGTGAGATTTACCAGTGAAACAGGTTGGGACAATTCCGGTAAATCGTTGATTTCTTCTTGAAATTTGTCCATTCTTCTAAGCGTAGGTAATCTGAAAGCTCCTTTTTTACGATGGGTATCTATCATAAATTCCAAGGGAAGAATTCCTCCGAATTCTTTTTCAAAAAATTTAATGTCTTTATAAAAAGTAGAATTTTTAGGCAAATCAGAAAGCATGCTACCGGATACGTGTATTTTAAAGGCCCCAATAATACCTAATATAATCAGTAGTAAAGCTATTCCAAAAATAGTTTTTTGACGATGACGTACCATTTTAATCAGCCAGTCGACAAATTTGTTGATCCATTTTCTATTGAGGTGTTTCAAATGTTGTTGTTTGGGCATTTTCATGTAGCTGTAAACAATCGGAATTAATAAAATGGACAAAAAGAAAATAGATAAAATAGACAAGGCGGCTACGATACCGAATTCACGTAATAAATCGTTTTTTACAATCACAAATGTTCCAAATCCGATGGCTGTGGTAACATTAGTCATCAAAATGGCATTACCGGTTTTGGTAATTACTCTTTGCAATGATTTGGCTTTGTTGCGATGTTTTTCTATTTCTTGTTGATATTTATTAATCAGGAATATGGCATTGGGCACACCAATAACAATAACCAAAGGAGGAATGATTGCCGTAAGAATACTGATTTGATAACGCAGTAACCCCATAATACCAAAAGACCACATCACACCGATGGAAACAATTAATAAAGAAATGAATATAGGAGAACCGGTTCGAAAGAAAAAGAGAATAATCAAAGTGGTTACTAATAAAGAAAAAGCAATAAATAAAGGAATTTCTTTTTCTAAAACTTTAGCGTTAAGGGATCTGATGTATAGTAAACCGGAAACTTTGAGGTTTAAACGGTGATTTTTTTTATAATCATCTAACAACGGCTTTAATTTTTTGTTGATGAAAGCGATTCTTTTTCTGGATTTGGCTATATCTTTTTTAAGCGCTATCATTGTTCGTACAGCTCCTGTTTTTTTGTTAAAAATTATATTTTCATAGAAAGGTAATGAATCAAAAAGCTTTTTTTTCAGTGCTTGGGCTTCGGCGTCGTTTTTAACCGGATGTTGAAGGAGGTTTTTGAGAACAAATTTTTGTTGCGCTGTGTCTTTATGTAGAATTTTTAGATTTTCTATAGAAAAAACTTGCTCCACTTCCTTAAATTCTTTGAATTTTTTAGACAATTCATTCCAGGTATTGAGTTTATCTTTGGTAAATAAAGTGCTATCTTTGATACCTACCAAGATAAGATTGTTGTCGTTGTTGAATACTTTTTTAAAACGGGCATATTCTTTTGAATACGGATCATCATCAGGCAGAATACTTTTTTGGGTATATGAAATTTTTACATATTTCCATTGAGTCATAAAAAAACCGGTTGTTACTACTATTAGGAGTAGAAACAAGAGCCGGTTCCTTAGGATGATTCCTGCCAGTTTTGCCCAAATATTCATAACCTGATTTCTTAATTAATTCGTTCTAAGCGTAGTTCAGTATAAGTTTCTTTTCTTTGCTTTGTTTTTTTAAATTTTTCAGCCAGCAGTATGTAGCCTTTTTTGGCCGGATAGATGGAAGCCAACCAGTATAGAAATAATAAAAAAAAATATTTCATAAGGATATAGTTTTTATTGTAATCGACTATTATTCAGATGTGTCCATAGTGTGGTAGACGTTTTGTACATCTTCGTCTTCTTCCATTTTTTCCAATAGTTTTTCTACATCGGCTTGTTGTTCCGGTGTCAGTTTTTTGGTGATTTGCGGGATGTATTCAAAACCGGATGACAGGATTTCCATATTGTTTTCTTCCAAATATTTTTGGATTTTTCCGTATTCTTCAAAAGGAGCATAAATTAAAATGCCGTCTTCGTCTTCAAAAATTTCTTCTACGTTAAAATCGATGAGTTCCAGCTCGAGTTCTTCCATGTCCATGGGGAGATTTTCTTTGTTGATACGGAAATTACACACGTGGTCAAACATAAAAATCACTGAACCAGATGTGCCTAGGGTGCCGTTGTATTTATTGAAGTAACTGCGTACATTTCCTACGGTACGATTGTTGTTGTCGGTGGCGGTTTCCACCAATATGGCTATTCCGTGTGGGGCGTAGCCTTCAAACAAAACCGTTTTATATCCGGCAGTATCTTTGTCCGAAGCTTTTTTGATGGCTCTTTCCACATTGTCTTTGGGCATATTAGCCGCTTTGGCGTTTTGAATAGCTGCACGCAGGCGTGCATTGGTGTCCGGATTGGGGCCTCCTTCTTTGACGGCCATAGATATTTCACGACCTATTTTTGTAAAAGTTTTGGCCATAGTTGCCCAACGTTTAAACTTGCGGGCTTTTCTAAATTCAAATGCTCTTCCCATAACTAAGTATAATGTATAAAGTTAAAAGTTAAAAGTTTAGTGTTTTATCTCTCCGATTTTGTCGGGATTGTGTTCATATTTAAACAATACGGCAAATAAAATGGCAATCACCAAGGCATAACCGGCAAAAATCAACCAAATGGTATGCCAGTCCCTAACGCCATCATGGGTGTACATGTCTATAATAACACCACTTCCTAGCGCCCCTAATACTGCACCGATTCCATTGGTCATAATAATAAATAAACCTTGAGCCGAAGCACGAATTTTCGGGTCAGCTTCTTGTTCTACAAACAACGAACCGGATATATTAAAAAAGTCAAATGCCATTCCGTAAACAATCATCGATAGAATCAAAGCAAGAGCACCCCAGCCTTCCGGACTACCAATGCCGAATAAACCGAAGCGCAATACCCAGGCAAACATACTCATCAACATCACTTTTTTGATACCGTAACGTTTCAAAAAGAACGGGATGGTGATGATAAATAAGGTTTCTGAAATCTGTGATAATGACATCACAAATCCGTTGTATTTGACGATGATGCTATCTGCATATTCTTTAATGTTTCCAAAATCGTGCAAATAGGCTTCACCATAGGCATTTGTAATCTGTAGAGCAGCTCCCAATAACATAGCAAAAATGAAAAATACAGCCATTTTATAATCTTTGAATAATTTGAAAGCATCTAAACCCAGTGATTGTGCCAAAGATTTTTTTTCAGCGCTTTTGTCTATGGGACAATCGGGTAGGCTAAAAGTGAATAATCCCAATACCAATGAAGCAGCAGCGGCAAAGTAAAATTGTCCTTCGGTAACACCCCAACCAAAAAAGTCGGTAATCCAAGTAGCAATGATAAATCCAATGGTTCCCCAAACCCGGATGGGCGGAAAAGTTTTGACTACGTCAAAGCCGTTTTTTTCCAAAATACAGTAGGAAACCGTGTTGTCCAGTCCGATAGAAGGCATATATAACATTAAATATAACAGGGTAAAAATCCACAAGCCGTTATAATCGTGTTGTTGGGCCATAAGATACAGCATCACCGCTCCTCCTATATGAAGTAACGCAAAAAGTTTATTGGGTGAAATATACCGGTCGGCTATCATTCCAAATATTCCCGGCATAATCAATGAAGCAAATCCTAAAGTCATAAATACGCTTCCGATTTGAGCCCCTGAAAAGTGTAAGGTAGCAAACATGTATTTTCCAAAGGATAACAGCCAAGCCCCGAAAACAAAAAATTCCAAAAAGTTGAGTATCGTGAGTTTGAGTTTGATATTATTCATAGTCTTGTTTTTTGTAACTACAAATATACGGGTTATTTTCAAATTAGAAGTTAGATTTTGGAAATTAGAAGTAGTACCGGTAGCTAACGGGATTAGAAGTTTAAGTTATTTTGGCTAATTTTTGGGTTGAAGTAGCTTGTGAATCTTTAGTTATCGAAAGTAAAATAGGAATAATATTTCAGTTTTTGATACGTTATACATAAAAAACATTTGCCTATAAGCCGATACTACACTTGTTAACCGATGAATTTTTTACTTATGAAAAATAAAAAGTTTGCAATTCATAAACTTGTTTTGGTATTGGTATTTATCTTATTTTTATTCAGTTTAGGGCTTAAAATGTTTTTGTAAAACCGGGATGAAGCAGCTTTTGTTTCTCCTGTTACTATTAGTAGGTATAAGATTGGCTTTTCATGATAAGAGTGCAATTATAAATTCTTGTCATCCATTGGAAAGCTTATTTATATTATTTTCCGTTTAAAAAAAAATCACTACTTTTATTTTTTTATTATAAACAATTCATTATCTCTCCTGACATAGGTGCCGTATCGGTTCAAGGATTCACGGTTTTGGCAGCTATCGGGAATAAGATTCAACAATTAAACATTAATCATATGAAACAAATCTACACTATTTTACTCATGTTATCGCTGTCATTTATTTATGCCCAAACTCAAGTCAGCGGAACGCAAAGCGGAACTTGGAATACAGCTGGTTCGCCTTATCAAGTTACCGGTGATATTACTATCCCTTCCGGACAGGTTTTAAACATTGAAGCAGGTGTTGAAGTCAATTTTCAAGGACATTATAAAATAGAGGTTGCCGGACAAATCATTGCCAATGGAACGGATACCGACGGAATTATTTTTACAGCCACCGATCACAACACCGGTTGGAACGGAATAAGAATTGCAGGAAGCAGTGCCATCAGTGAATTTCATTATTGTCACTTTGAATACGGTATTAAATCCGGCAGTAATTATGAAGACATGAATGGAGGTGCGATTTTTATCAATAATGCAGATGCCCAATTTTATAATTGTATTTTTACCGACAATGAAGCCAACGGAAGCAACGACGATGGAATGGGAGGTGCAGTTTATGCTATCAATACAGGGGGTGTCAATCAAAGTCTAACCAAATTTATCGATTGTAAATTTGAAGGAAACAGTACCGCTGCCGAAGGAGGTGCCGTTAAACTGACCAATGATGCCAATTCGGAGTTTACCCGTTGTGAATTTATCAATAACAATGCCGGTTACGGTGGAGGTGCTTTGATGATTTATGTAGGAGAAGGTACTACTTTTACCAATTGCTTGTTTTATTTGAATTCTTCCAATAACTCCGGAGGGGGAGCGATAAAAACCTTGCAAACCCAAAGTAGTTTGGCATTTGCCAATTGTACTTTTGCCTATAACTCGGCTTTTGGTTATGCCGAAGGAGGTGCTTGTGATTTTTCGTATGCCGATGTGGTTTTTGTCAATTCTATTATTTATGGTAATTCACAACAATACGGCAAGGATATCAATGTGGGTATGGGTGCTAGTGCTACCATTAATTATTGTGATTTGGATATGCCCGATACTGCCACCGGAAATAATAATTTAGACAATGTTGATCCTTTGTTTGTCAATATTTCACAAGCTGATTTTCATTTACAAGGCAATTCTCCTTGCATTGATGCCGGTGTTGATATAGGATTACCGTACAACGGCAATGCCCCTGATTTAGGTTGTTATGAATATGGAGTGTCTGCTGTTGAAAATATAGAAGAGACTGTTTTTAAACTCTTCCCTAATCCGGTTGTAGATCAATTATATATCCAACTTCACACAATGGATTCAGGACACTTATATATTGAAAACATAAATGGACAAATTGTTTTATTTGAAACTTTAAACCGGCCGGAAGCCCAAATTGATTTAAGTAAGCTTTCACCGGGTGTATATATGGTTAGTATTTATACCCCTGAAGGAGTATTTAGTCGTAAAATCATTAAAAAATGACAGATTGTAAACATTACAAAATAAAAGTAACCGGAAAAGTTCAAGGTGTTTGGTTTCGTAAATATACGATGGATAAAGCTCTTGAATTGGGTTTAAAGGGCTTTGTAATGAATCAACCCGATGGAAGTGTTTATATGGAAGTTGAAGCCCATGATAAAAACAAATTACAGGAATTTATGAAGTGGTTACATACCGGTTCACCTTTGTCAAAAGTAGATAGGGTGGAAATTTTGGAAGAAAAAAATTGCGAAGGCTATACCGGTTTTGAAATTCGTCGGTAAGTTAGGGATATCAACTGTAAAGAGGCGCAAATTTTGCGCCTCTTTACAGTTGATTAAGTTATAGAATATTATTCCGGATCGGTATAATAAATTTTTAAAACAGGAGGTTTAACAGCAGATTGATTGCCGTAAATGATAGTTCCCATCGGCAGATAAGCATCCGGATCGAGAAAGACATCTGATTTTCTTATTCTTTCAGGTATAGCTTCGGGCATTACACGCAGGGCCAAACGGGCATTCATCGAATCTTTTTTTAACACATTGCGAATATGTCTGGTAATTCCAAATTTATAATAAGTATTACCGTCGTCATCGGTTTTTAAAAATCCGTTTAAGGCTGCACAATTATTATCGGCATTTTCATCAAAACGGATATCTTGCAGAAAATCTTGGTTGTCGTAATTGTAAATTAATAATCTTTCCGGATTGGCTAACATCTCGTCATTTTCTGTTTTGTCTACGTATACATATAACTCAGCTTGGTTTATCATCCAATCCTTTTGGCGCAATTCACGGAGTTGTTGTTCATCAAACAATTGGATAATCGCTTCGGCACCGGCTTCGCCTTTGACAAATACCTTTTCATCACCATTGATTAGGTCGCTATTATTCAAAGCGGTTTGTGCTTCGGCGGTTAATGTATTTTCATAATGATTGACCTGTGGTGTGGCAAAAGGCATTTTTATTTCCTTATATTTGGTTTCCACTGTATCATCGCTGGTATCATTGGGCGTACCGTTGTCATCGGTTTCATCGTAGGTATATTCAATTAAAATTTCAGCTTCATCTAAGGGTATTAACATAAAACGATTGGTTTCGCCGGTTGTCATGGCTTCGATATAAATGCCTCTGAAATAATCACGGAATAAATCATAATTGGATAAAATATCTTCTCCGGAATGGTCAAATATTTTTTGTTGAAAATAATCGTTGTTTAAGTCGATAACCAATCGGGGGCTTAATGTTTCTTGTACAATTTTTTCACCGTTATCATCCAGTTCGTAAGTTCCGTCATCATTTCTTTTGTAGATATGATAGGCCTCATTATTGACTTCAAAGTCTGTAACTTCACCTATTAAATCGCCTTTATACGGAGAAAAATCAAAATTGGAATAATATTTTTTTCGTTCTTCCAAATTGGTATTTGCATCATAGGTGGGCAAAAGGTAGGTCAATTCATAGATATTGATGTCCAAGGTACTGTCTCCGTAAATAGAATCCAATACATAGGTGTCATCTTGATCTTTATGACTAAAATATGGAATAATCAAATGAGCTCCTAAAATATTAATGTTTTCGCCTAAATCTTTGGCAAAAGCTTTTGCATCGGGCTTGAGACAAGACACCAAATCAGCCTTTAATAATCCGAATTTATCGTCGTTGTAAAATCCTAAGGAAGCATGCCATAGGTTATTATAATCCGAATTGGGTAATATTTTTGAAGAAAATACACTATCTACTCGTTTGTCATATATGTGTATGAGAGCCTCTTTGTATAATTTTCCTTCAAATTTAGGGGTGTCAATTAATTGATTTCCAATGGTATGAAATTCTTTTTTGCAAGAAGTGATTAAAGTCAAGGCAAAAATTAAGACAATTAAACCGTTTTTATTGTTTAACATAGGTTATTTTTTTAGTAGAATTAGGGTGAAATTAGTTGGAGGCATTTTCTTTTTCAGAAAAAGCTTCTACAAACCTTTTTTTCAATTCAGGTTCATTTTCGTCCAAATCAATTCCTGAAAAATCGACCACATCTATATCTTTTTCTTCTAAATATTTTCTCAAATCTTCGGGTAATTTTTGGGTGCGTAAAATTACTCCGTCGGCCAAGTCAATGGCATTTTTTAAAAGTTGCAATTCAGTGGGATTTTCATATTTATCGATCAAATCTTCGGGTAATTCGTCAAATTGTAGTTTTTTAACGATTTCTCCGGACATGGGTTTTTCAAAAGTTTCATCGGTCAACACAATGTATATTTTGGCGTCGTTGAATAGCGGTTCGTTTTTGTAGTAAGTCTTCAAATATAAAGGTAATAAACTGGTAAACCAATCAAAAACAAAGATATAGTCAGGTCGCCACTTCAATTTTTTTACCGTTTCAACGATACCTTTGGTAAAGAAAACACTGCGTTCGTCATTGTCTTCAAAGAGTTGGTTGTCGTCATCTGTAAAGACAAATTTCCGTTTAAAAAATTCATCGTTATCGATAAAATATACCTGCATACGCTCTTTGGGAATAGAAGCTACCTTAATGATCAAAGGCATATCATCGTCATTGACTACAATATTGACTCCCGATAATCTGATTACCTCGTGTAATTGATGTTTTCGTTCATTGACCGTTCCGAAACGAGGCATAAACATACGGGTTTGGGCGCCATTACTATTGGCCGTACGAGCCATTTTATATGCTAGATAAGCCGTATCCTTGTGTGGCATATATGGATGAATACCGGATGAGGCTATTAAAAAATTTTTTCCTTTCATAAATGAATCTTAATTATAAAATACAAAGGTACAAAATTTTAACGTATATTTGAACCAAATCGCATTTTATTGCAAGTTAAAATTTTCATAATGAAAGTGATTAAAACTAAAAAAGACCTTAATAATCAGGTGGATAGCTTGAAACAACATCAAAAAACCATCGGTTTTGTTCCTACGATGGGTGCCTTGCATGAGGGACATCTCGCCTTGGTGAAAAACTCATTAAAAGACAACGATGTAACGGTGGTCAGCATCTTTGTCAATCCGACTCAATTTGACAATCCCGATGATTTGATGCATTATCCGCGCACCTTTGAACAGGATAAACAAATGTTAAAGGAACTCGATGAAAATATCATTATTTATCACCCCGATGCCGAAGATTTTTATGACGGGAATATCCAAAGTCAAAATTTTGATTTTGACGGATTGGAACACGAAATGGAAGGCAAACACCGCCCCGGACATTTTGACGGGGTAGGTACCGTAGTCAAAAAACTCTTTGAAATCGTACAACCCGACCGCGCCTATTTCGGTGAAAAAGATTTTCAACAACTGCAAATCATCAAAAAATTGGTGGAAAAGGAAAAAATGCCCATTGAAATTATTCCCGTACCCATTTACCGTGAAGCAGACGGACTGGCGATGAGCTCGCGCAACCGGCGATTGACCGAGAAACACAGAGCCTCTGCCCCTTTTATTCAGCAAGTACTCAAACAATCAAAAATTATCTTTGCTACCGAAAATATTGAAAGGGTTAAAAAATTTGTATATGATGCCATCGATGCGCATCCGTTTTTGGAAATTGAATATTTTGAAATTGCCGATGAAAAAACGCTAAAACCGGCTACCGAAAAAAAATCCGGTAACAAATACCGGGGTTTTGTCGTTGTATATGCAGGTGATATCCGGTTGATTGACAATATTTCGTATGCGTAGAGACAGGGCATGCCCTGTCTCTACCACATACCGAAAAAAATATTCAAAAAAATGAAAATAATAGAACTCAACAACATACAACGGCATTTCCGAATGGGACAAGAAATCGTCAAAGCCCTGCGAGGCATCGATTTGGTGATTGAAAAAGGCGAATACGTCGCCTTGATGGGACCATCGGGTAGTGGCAAATCCACTTTGATGAACATTTTGGGTGCGCTAGATACGCCTACCCGAGGAAAATACCGCCTCAACGGTCAAGAAGTGGAAAAACTCAGCGACAACGAACTGGCAAAAATCCGAAATAAAGAAATCGGATTTGTGTTTCAAACCTTCAATTTGCTACCGCGTACCACCGCCTTGGAAAATGTAGCCCTGCCTTTGATTTATGCCGGTAAATCCAAACAACAACGTCTTGATAGAGCCCAAGAAGTATTGGAACTCGTAGGACTGGCAGACCGGATGACCCACAAACCCAATGAACTGTCCGGTGGACAACGCCAACGAGTAGCCATTGCCCGTGCTTTGGTCAATAATCCTTCTATTATTTTGGCGGATGAACCTACCGGAAACCTCGATTCCAAAACATCAGAGGAAATTATGGAATTATTTAATATATTGCACAAAAAAGGACACACCATCGTATTGGTAACCCACGAAGAAGATATCGCTGAACACGCCAAACGAATTATCCGACTCAAAGACGGGTTAATCGTCAGTGACGAAAGACAAAATGAAAAATAATTCTGTAAAGACGCCATGCATGGATAGAGACGCCATGCTTGGCGTCTCTACAGCACGCAATATAAAAATAGATTTATGAAAAAATTCCTCTCACTCGAATGGAAACAATTTTTCCGCTCCTCTTATTGGCAAAAATCCATGGCTATGAACATATTTTTGGGATTTTTAGCCTTGTATATGTTGTTGAATTTTTTGGTAATCGGAATAGGTGCTTATTATATTCTTAAAGAAAATTATCCGGACAAAGATCCTTTGCAAATCGTCAATTCCGTGCTGATTTATTGGTTTCTGGGAGATTTAATTTTCCGCTATATGGGACAGAAACTACCGGAGGCATCCGTGCGTCCGCTACTGACATTGCCTATAAAAAAGAAGAAAATCACGCAATATATTTTGATGAAATCCACTTTTTCGTTTTGGGTATTTTTGCCCTTGATGGCTTTTGTACCTTTTGCCGTGGTTTTATGGCAAAAAGGCTACGATCATACTTTGGTGTTGGCGTGGCTTACGGCAGTAACCGCCTTGACTTTGAGTAATAATTATCTGAATTATCTCGTCAACAAAAACAACAAAATATTTTTCGCTATTGCCGGCTTGCTGTTGATAATGGGAAGCTTGGATTATTTTAACATCGTTCCTTTTCACCGTTATTTCGCCGGTGCTTTTGAACATTTGAAAGATGCCCCTTGGTTGGCTTTGATTCCGGTAGTTGCAGCGGTTGTTTTATACCGCCTTGTTTACAAAAACATCTATCAACATCTGTATTTAGATGACGTACTAAGAAAACAAACCGAAAAAGTACAAGCCGGTAACCTGAAATTTGTCAATCGTTTGGGAGAAATCGGCAGGTTTATCAGTATGGATATCAAAAAGATTCTGCGAAACAAACGCACCAAAGGAATGGTTTATCAGATTTTCTTAATTCCGTTGATGGGAATCTTATATATCAAACTAGGAAACCCTACGGATAATCATAAGGAGCTGTTAATGAAATTTATTTTACCGGCCATATATATGCTCGGTGCTTTTTCTATTTCCTATGGGAACTATATCCCTGCTTGGGACAGTGCTCATTATCCGTTTATCATGGCACAAAATGTCAATTTCAAAAAATATTTGGAAAGCAAATGGTGGTTGCTCAACGGAATGTCTCTATTGATATTTATCCTGACGATTCCTTATGTATATTACGGTTGGGATTTTTTGGCACTGTTGTTTGCTGTTTTTGTTTTTGTAACAGGTTTTCTCAATTTGGCAATCCTTTGGATGGGTGCCTACAATAGCAGACGCATAGATTTAAGCCAAAAAGCTTCCTTTAATTCACAAGGATTAAGTGCCCGGAATTTTATGGTAGCCATGTTTATTCTTATGGTTCCTATGATTGTATTGATGCTGGTCACCAAATTTTACGGTTTGAAATACAGTTTGGGATTATTGATATTAATGGGATTACCCGGACTTCTTTTCAAGGATTATTTCTTGGAAAAAATTACTAAATTGTATCTGAAAAAGAAATATAAAACCTTGCATGGGTTTAAGCAACAAGTTTAAAACAATTACGAATTACAAATTACGAATTACAAATTACGAATTAACAATTCAACGATTACACGGTTACACGATACAACAATTTAACGATTCAACAATAAAACTATGATAGAAGTAAAAGATTTAACCAAAAAGTACAGCGGAAAAACCGTCTTAAACATTCCGCAATTGGAAATCCCCACCGGACAGAGTTTCGGATTGGTCGGCAACAACGGTGCCGGAAAAACCACTTTTTTCAATCTGGTATTGGATTTAATCCGCCCGACCACCGGCTATATTCTCAACAATGGGATTCAAGTCAACAAAAGTGAAGAATGGAAAAAATTCACTTCGGCTTTTATCGACGAAAGTTTTTTAATCGGTTACCTCACACCGGAGGAGTATTTTTATTTTGTAGGCGAATTACGCGGACAAAACAAAGCGGATGTCGATGCCTTCTTGCAACAATTTGAAGATTTATTCAACGGTGAAATCCTCGGACAAAACAAATACCTGCGCGACCTGTCCAAAGGAAACCAAAAGAAAGCGGGAATTGTATCGGCACTGATCGGCAACCCCGAAGTGATTGTTTTAGACGAACCTTTTGCCAATCTGGATCCTACTACGCAAATCCGCTTGAAGAAAATGCTCAAAGAATGGTCGGAAAAAGAAGGAAAAACCTTTTTGATTTCCAGTCACGATTTGGGACATATCACCGAAGTAACCGACCGGATTGTGGTGTTGGAAAAAGGCGATATCGTCAAAGATATCGAAACTACGCCTGAAACTTTAAAGGAATTAGAGGAGTTTTTTACGGTTTGATTTGTTTTATTTCTCCACAAATTTCACAGATTTGCACAGATGATTGTGGCAAAATTTAAACAAGCTGTGCGAAGTTTGCAACTTCGCACATTGATACAAAAATACGACACGCTGTGCGAAGTTTGCAACTTCGCATATACTACAAAATAGCATCCCTAGTGGGCTATAATCATTTTTGCAATTTTTTTTCTACAAAAATACGTCCCTTACGGGGCTTAGAAAAAAAGATTCTCCACAAAAGATTATATAGACAAAAACCACCGGCAATTATCCGCTGGTTTATAACTGATTATTTGAAACGAAAAAGAAGGATATTTTTGTAAAAAGAATTTGGCAATTAGTTGGGTGTTGACCAGAAAATGATTCCAAAAATCTCCGAGATTTTTGGAATTGGCATCCAATTTTCTCGAATTTAATTCCTTTTTATATGAATTTATATCAGTTTGCGAAGCAAACCTTGTAAATCAATACTTAAATTGACTTATATGGTTCAAAATATAAATATACAAAGTAACAATTTTACGATAAACGCTATGCGAAGTTTGCAACTTCGCACATTGATACAATAATATCGTCCATACGGGACGAATACTTGAATCAGTGAGGGGTTCACTCGAAGTGAACCCCTCACTAAAAAAATCATAACAAATTCTTCTTAAAATCATCTGCTGTAAAGTTATCGTCCGATTTGCATTTAGCTTTCAAAAGCTTCATATCCGGATTCCAAACATTGCCGTCAAAAAAGGAAAGTCCTTTGAAATCGCGCATCTTATACATGGCTTTTTGTCCGTAGCAAGTGCCGAGATATACTTCTTGCAAGTTGTTTTCTTTTGCCCATTTAATCACGGAATACATCATCCATTTGCCCAAGCCCAAACGAGTGTGTTGCATATCGTAAAACGAAAACCAATAATGCAAGATTTCATCGTTCATCACGGCAAAGACATAACCTAAAATGTCACCGTTTTGAGCGGTAAAACGAAAAATCTTATTGAGATATTTCCAGTTGTAGATATAGTCAAAACGTTCAGGAGTAAAAGCACCCCCAAAACGCACTTCCGTATAATCCAAGCAAAATTTATCAAAGGCATCCGTTCGCTTAAAGTTATTTTTATCGATAAGTTCTATACAGGGCTCCAATACGGCAATTTTTTTCTCTACCCGTCTGTTTTCAGAAGTAGGCGAAAATTTATCCAATTCCACCCGCAGACTGCGTGCCAGATAATGATGTGGAATCTCTAAACGCAAACTGTTGCTATACGGCAAAAATCCCT
>Ga0256843_1001850_pt1 | contig 16094 bp, 11 predicted proteins | sample AlvinellametaG_FD_191572 | JGI IMG/M metagenome (GOLD analysis project Ga0256843, IMG submission 191572) | Pompeii worm associated microbial communities from hydrothermal vent at the East Pacific Rise, Pacific Ocean - Alvinella | ecosystem: Host-associated > Annelida > Integument > Unclassified ... | reverse complement strand
GTTCAGGTGGTTGCCGTGTTCGATATCGACAAATTTGGTGGCTTTGTTGGCAAAGTTAAAAGCGTATTCTGTTTGGTAATCAAAAACGTGAAATAACAAGACCTGATGTTTGTTGTATTTGAGGTGTCGCAAGGCTTCAAAGAGCTCGTTTTTGTTTTCTCTTACTTCCCATAAATCCGTGAACAACACAATCAAACTTCTGCGGTGGATGTTTTCGGCTATTTCGTGCAGATATTGATAAGTATGGGTGGGTTTTTGTTCTGGTTTTTCGTTGAGAATTTGTTCTAATTGATGTAACAACAAACGGTGATGCTTCGGATTATTTTTTTCTTTGGCATAAAACTCATAGCTGTCGGAATAAACACTCATACCTATGGCATCGCGTTGCTTTTTTAATATTTCCATAAGCGCCGCTGTGGCTACTACTGAAAATTGTATTTTGTTTAAGTGCTCCACATCAAAGCCTTTGCGTTCGGGATAGTGCATTGACGAGGAATTATCGATGATAAAATGAGCCCGTAAATTGGTTTCGTCTTCAAACTTTTTGGTATAGAGTTTATCGGTTTTTCCAAAGAGCTTCCAATCGATAAACTTGGTACTTTCACCCGGCGCATAGATTTTATGTTCGAGGAACTCAGCAGAATATCCGTGAAACGGACTTTTATGCAAGCCTACAAGCGTTCCCTCCACCACTTGTTTGGCGAGGAGCTCTAAATGGGGTAATTGATATGCGCTTTTTTGCAGTTTAATCATCACTGACAAAGATACGGATTTTTTAATATGGGAGAGCCTGATTATTCTGATTGTTTTTAGAGCCTGATGCTTCTGATTGATTAGAGCCTGATGTTTCTGATTGAATATTTTACACGATTAATATTAATAACACAAATTTCTGCCAAAGGCAGAAAAAAATCAGTCAAATCAGTTTAAATCAGGCTCTCATCAGAAATATCAGTTAGATCAGGCTCTAATCAGTATAATCAGTTTAAATCAGGCTATAATCAGAAATATCAGTTAAATCAGGCTCTAATCAGTATAATCAGTTTAAATCAGGCTCTAATCAGTTATATCAGTTTAAATCAGGCTCACAAAATCAGGCTATTCGTATTTGATAACTTTCGCCGGTGAAATCTTACTAATCACCAAAACAGGAAGCAACAACATCACTAAAATAATGATTAATACCCCGGCATTGAGCAGTAAAATATGTTTCAGATTGATATAAACAGGTGCCGTTCGCACATAATAAGTTTCAGGGTCGAGGTGGATAAAACCGAATTTCTTTTGCAGGAAAATCAATCCCAATCCCAAGATATTTCCGATGAGCAATCCTTTGCCGATGATATAAGCCGCTTGGATGAGAAAAATTCGTTGCAATCGCCGGTTATTACTACCCAATACTTTCATCATAGCGATAAATTGTCTTTTTTCGAGTATCATCACTAATAAGGTAGTAATCATATTGAGTCCGGCTATAAAAATAATAATGACCAATATCAATAAAATATTGAAATCAAACATTTGTAACCAGTTGAAAATCAGTGGATATTTATCTTTTATAGATTGTGTATTGAGCACAGACGGAACCGCTTCATAAATTTCATTGGTTTTGTCGTCTATTTGGTTAAAATCATCGAGAATCACTTCAAAACCACCGGTCAGTGTATCTTTCCATTTGTAGAGTTTTTGGATCATTCGCAAATCTCCCAAGATATAAGTTTTATCAAAGTCGTCGAAACCGGAATCATAGATACCGGCTACTTTAAAAACCCGTAATTGCGGTTTATCCGAATCTTTTCGCAAGAAAAAAGTATTAAATTTATCGTGTAATTTCAAGTCAAGCCGGTCGGCAATGGTTTTGGAAATAATCACACTATCATTCATTTTGTGACGGCGACCGTATTGCGGAATTGTACCTTTCACCAAATAAGGACGGAATAAATCCCAATTATATAAACTGTCCACTCCTTTGTAAATTATACCCTCAAAATCTTTTTCGGTACGGATAATTCCACCAATCGTAGCAAAAGCCTGAATATTTTTTATACCTTTGATTTTATGAAAGTTTGGATAAAACTTTTGCCGGATGGATACCGGTTGCAAAGTAAGTCCGGAACGATTTGTGTCGTAATTGCTGATAATAATATGCCCGGAAAAAGCAGAAATCTTTTCGCGTATTTTGTGTTGTAAACCAAATCCGGTTGCCATGGAAATCAACATAATCATCACTCCGGCACTGATAGATATAATCGCTATTTTTATTATCGGCGAAGATATCTTATTTTTGTTGTCTCCGGAGCGCAACAGACGTTTGGCTATGAAATGGTTGATATTCAAAATTCAGCTCAATTTTTTCAAGCCAAAGATACGTGAATTTCCGGAAATAGATAAATTTTATGTCAGATGACTGATGTTGGATGACCGATGCCGGATGTCGGATGCTGAAAGACTAAGCTAACTACTATTTAACTAACTACTAATTACTAAAAAAATTTATATGTTTCAAAATAACAACAAATATTTCCTAGGGCTGATAGCTCTGTTTTTGATGAGTTTTTCTTGTAATAATCAGCAAAAAAACAAGAAACCGGTTGTGAAATCAAAAGCCGAAAGCATAGCGACACAAGTCTCCAAAACTATTTTACCCGGTGCAAATCAAACAAAAGAATATTTGCCTTTGCTTCGTGGAAAAAGAGTTGCGGTAGTGGGGAACCAAACTTCCCGCATTGAGAAGACGCATTTGGTGGACAGTTTATTATCGCAAGATATTAAGGTGGTTAAAGTTTTTGCCCCTGAACACGGTTTTAGAGGAAAAGCATCAGCCGGTGAACACGTCAAAAATTCAGTGGATATCAAAACAGGATTACCTATCATTTCCTTATATGGCAAGCACAAAAAACCTACACCGGAGGACTTAAAAGATGTAGATGTCTTGTTATTTGACATTCAAGATGTAGGTGCGCGATTTTACACCTATCTTTCCACCTTACATTATATTATGGAAGCCGGCGCCGAGCAAAATATACCGGTAATCGTTTTAGACCGTCCGAATCCGAACAGCGATTATATCGATGGACCTGTTATGCAACCGGAAAATATGTCGTTTGTAGGTTTGCACCCTGTTCCAGTTGTTTATGCGATGACAATCGGAGAATATGCCCAAATGATCAACGGAGAACATTGGCTCAGCAACGGTGTACAGGCAGATTTGACGGTGATTCCTGTTAAAAATTACAAACACGGTGACGAATACCACTTGCCGGTCAAACCTTCGCCCAATTTACCCAATTACCAAGCCGTACGTTTATATCCTTCGCTTTGTTTATTTGAAGGGACCGATATCAGTGTGGGACGCGGTACGGATTTTCCGTTTCAAGTATATGGTTCGCCGGAATTAAAAGGAATGGGATTTCAATTCACACCGCAACCCAATGAAGGCAGTAAATACCCCAAACACGAAGGAAAAGTATGCTATGGTGAAGATTTACGAAATATCACACCACCTACGGAAATGTATCTGAATTGGCTGATAAAAACCTATCGACAATATGCCGGTAAAAAAGAATTTTTCAACAATTTTTTCAATAGATTAGCCGGTGACAACAGTTTAATGCAAATGATTAAAGACGGAAAAAGTGCCGAAGAAATAAAAGCATCTTGGCAGGATGGAATAGAAAACTTTAAGCAAATCAGGAAGAAATATTTGATATATGATTGATATTTTATGAAAAAAATCATAGACGAAGTTGCAAACTTCGCTAAGCAAGTTTTTCTGAAATGAACTTATAAATTCTTAACAAATAAAAAACTTAAATAACTTATATGGTTTCCAAAAAACACCTAACCGACATAGAAATCGCACAAAGCGTAAAACCGGTAAAAATCAAGAAAATCGCCCGTAAATTGGACGTGAGTTCCGAAGACATAGATACTTATGGAAAATACAAAGCCAAACTACCCTTGTATTTAATCGATGAAGAAAAAATTAAGAAAAATCATTTGATTTTGGTCACTGCCCTAACACCTACACCGGCAGGTGAAGGAAAAACCACGGTAAGTGTGGGTTTGGCAGATGGTTTGAACAAAATCGATAAGCAGGCTACTGTTGTTCTTCGTGAGCCTTCATTAGGCCCTGTTTTCGGTATCAAAGGAGGTGCTGCCGGAGGCGGTTATGCTCAGGTGATTCCGATGGAAGAAATCAATTTGCATTTTACCGGCGATTTTTCTGCCATTGAAAAAGCCAATAATCTCTTATCTGCTCTAATCGATAATCATTTGCATCACGGCAATAAACTCAAACTCGATGTACGGCAGATTTTTTGGAAACGCGTTATGGATATGAACGACCGTGCATTGCGTCATCTGGTTGTAGGCTTAGGCGGAAAAAATAACGGAGTGCCCCGAGAAGACGGTTTTAACATCACACCGGCATCCGAAGTGATGGCTATTTTGTGTTTGGCTAATAACCTGGAAGAACTCAAAGAAAAATTAGGCAATATATTGGTAGGCTTGAATATGGATGGCGAACCGGTTTATGCACGGGATTTATTGGCACAAGATGCAATGACCATATTGCTGAAAGAAGCTATTAAGCCGAATTTGGTACAGACATTGGAACACAACCCCGCTATTATTCACGGAGGTCCTTTTGCGAATATTGCCCAAGGAACCAACTCGATTATCGCTACCAAAATGGGTTTGAGTTTGAGTAATTACGTGGTAACAGAAGCCGGTTTCGGTGCGGATTTAGGTGCCGAAAAGTTTTTGAATATCAAAAGCGTGTACGGAAACCTCAATCCCGAAGCGGTGGTTTTGGTAGTAACCCTTCGCGCACTGCGACATCACGGAGGCGAAAAACAGTATAATCAGCCGAATATACAAGCCGTAGAAAAAGGTTTTGCCAATGTGGAAAAACACATCGAAAATATTCGGAAATTCGGTATCAATCCGGTGATAGCCATCAATAAATTCCCCGGTGATACCCCCGATGAAATTGAATTGGTAAAACAATTGGCGAAAAAATCAGCCGTAGAAGCCATACTTGCCGAAGAATGGGAAAAAGGAGGCGATGGTATGAGAGATTTAGCCAAGGCGGTAGTAGAAATGATTGACAGCGGACAAAACCGGTTTCAACCCTTGTACAAATGGGAACAGCCCATCAAAGACAAAATTAAAAAAATCGCTACGGAAATTTACGGTGCCAACGATGTAGAATATTCCAAAAAAGCCTTGACTACTTTGCGCAAAATTGAAAAATTGGGCTACGCCCACCTGCCGATTGTGATGGCAAAAACCCAAAAATCCTTGTCGGATAATCCATCCAAAATAGGGCGACCTACGGATTTTAATGTATTTGTTCGGGAAGTGGAAATCAATACCGGCGCCGGATTTATCATTCCCATACTAGGTAAAATGATGCGTATGCCCGGCTTACCTTCGCAACCTGCCAGTGAAAATATGCAGATTGATAATGACGGAAATATCACCGGACTATCTTAGAAAAAATATAACATCCGGCATCAAACATCCGGCATCTAACATAATTTAATACGCCTTAGCAAACAACACCCGTTGTTTGGAGGGCTTGCCCGAAATCATATCTACACCGTCTTCCGCTTCGTTGTCCAAAGGAATACAACGAATGGTAGCTTTGGTGAGATCTTTGATTTTTTCTTCGGTTTCGGGGGTGCCGTCCCAGTGGGCTGATATAAATCCGCCTTTGTTTTCCAATACTTCTTTGAATTCATCGAAATTCTCTACACGGGTGATATGTTCGTCTCGGTAAGTTTTAGCTTTATTGAACAGATTGGTTTGAATGTCTTCTAACAATTTTTCAATATATTCATCTACATTATCCATGGAAACGATTTCTTTTTGCAAGGTATCGCGGCGGGCGACTTCCACGGTGCCGTTTTCCAAATCACGAGGTCCGATAGCGATACGCACCGGTACGCCTTTGAGTTCATATTCATTGAATTTCCAGCCCGGTTTATAGTTGTCGCTGTCGTCAAATTTTACACTAATACCTTTGGCTTTGAGCTTAGCTGTAATTTCATCTACTTTGGCGGTGATGGCTTCTAGTTGTTCCGCTTTGCGGTAAATCGGGATAATCACCACTTGGATAGGTGCCAATTTGGGAGGCAATACCAATCCGTTATCGTCGGAATGCGTCATAATAAGAGCGCCCATCAAGCGAGTAGAAACGCCCCATGAGGTAGCCCATACATGTTCGAGCTTGCCTTGGCGCGAAAGAAATTTTACGTCAAAGGCTTTGGCAAAATTCTGTCCCAAAAAATGCGAAGTTCCCGATTGCAAGGCTTTTCCATCTTGCATCAGCGCTTCAATGGTATAAGTATCTTCGGCACCGGCAAAACGTTCGCTTTCGCTTTTTACGCCTTTGATAACAGGCATCGCCATAAAGTTTTCGGCAAAATCACTATATACATTAATCATTTGTTCAGCTTCGGCGATAGCTTCTTCACGGGTTTCGTGAGCGGTATGTCCTTCTTGCCAAAGGAATTCCGCTGTACGCAAAAACAAGCGTGTACGCATCTCCCAACGCATTACATTAGCCCATTGGTTGACCAAAATAGGTAAGTCTCGGTAGGATTGAATCCAACGGCGATAAGTGTCCCAGATAATCGTTTCGGAAGTAGGACGAATAATGAGTTCTTCTTCGAGTTTAGCCGCAGGATCCACTTCTATTCCTTTACCATCGGGAGTAGTGCGTAAACGATAATGAGTAACTACGGCCGCTTCTTTGGCAAAACCATCGACGTGTTTGGCTTCTTTGCTGAAATATGATTTGGGAATCAAAAGCGGGAAATACGCATTTTGATGTCCGGTTTCTTTAAACATTTTGTCCAATTGGGCTTGCATTTTTTCCCAAATAGCATATCCGTAGGGTTTTATAACCATCATGCCACGTATTCCGGAATTTTCAGCCAATCCGGCTCGTACTACTAATTCATTGTACCATTTAGAGTAATCTTCACTGCGTTTTGTTAGTTTTTTGCTCATTATCAAAGTTTTGGTATAATTATTGTGTTAATATTATGTGAAAAATTATATCAACATAAATTTTTTATTTTGCAAAGCTAATTATTTTTTGTAAATTTAACGCTAAAACTTTTTTTTATTATGAAAACAACCGTTACCTTTCGTTATTTATTAACCGGCATTATTTTGTTGGTCTTATCCCAACTCATTACTTCTTGTAATTCTTATTATAATGTGTCGGATGCCGATGGTATCTACGGAGAAGAGCCTGTTTATACCCATACTACCTCAACTCAACCGGCAGCTACTACTGAAAAAGTTGTTGAAAAGACGGTTATTGTAAAAGAAAAACCGGCTAAAAAATCATCTTCTTCCAATGCTTTTTATCAAGAATATTTTAAAAATAAAGCTGAATTGTATGAAGAAATAGCCGAAGACGATATTGTTACCGATGAAGATGATTATTATTATGGTGATGATAATGAGGATAACGATGATTATTACGTGACCAAAAAGGAAGTAACCGTCTACCATCATTATTATGATTATGATCCTTGGTATTACAGACCTTATTATAGTCCGTATTACCGTCCTTATTATTATCGTCCATATTACAGTGGTTTTCACATCTATGTAGGTACCGGAGTTTTCTTTAATTATGATCCATGGTGTGATTATGGATATGCTTATGATCCTTATTCTTATTGGGGATATTATCCCGGTTATTACGGTTATGCCGGTTATTATTCTCCTTATTACTACAATTCGTATTATTATGGTAATAATTACTACTACAATAATAATTACTACCGAAACAGAAGATCTCATGTAAGAGGAAGACGGGGATATCCCAGAAGTACGGTAGCTTCTACATATAACAGAACTAACAGATCGGGAAGAACAGCCCGTACCAATCGTTCTAATCGAAATGATAGAATTTCAAGAATTGGAAGAACCGGTCGTGCTGATAGAATTGGACGTATAGAAAGAACCGGGCACGACGGATCAGCACACATCAACGGAAGAACAGACAGAACCGGTCGTTCCGAAAGAAATGAGCGTATCAATAGAAGCGGTCGTTCTGACAGAACTGAAAGAGTAGGAAGAAGCGGTCGTGGTGGCACTTCAACATCAAGAGGAACCCGCACCGGTAGAAGTGATTATTCCGGAAGAACTTCCCGTTATGATGCCATACGAGTTGATAGAAACCAAAGAAATAATTCTGCACATACCAGCAGAACTAAAAGAAAACGAGTTTCTTATGCCGGATCAAGAGGAAATAACACTCGTTCTCGAAGCAAAACGTATAGAACTAATCGTCCTGAAAGACGTTCTGTAAGAAGGAGTGAATCATCGAGTTCAAGACCTGCTCGTTCTTATTCCAGAGGAAATACATCGCATAGATTTTCCAGAAGTTATTCAACCGGGCGAAGCAGTTCAAGAAGTTCTCATACTTATTCATCCGGACGTAGCAGTTCAAGAAGTTTTGGACACATTAGTTCTTCTTCCAGAAGTAGTCGTTCTTCATCTTCGAGTTCACGTAGTAGAAGATAATCATTAACCGATTTAGGAATCCCCTGATAAAATATAAAAGTATTAAGAGATGAGCAGTAGCTCGCCTCTACAACAGATACGCTGTTATTTTACACTGCAAAACAAAATTTTATAAAAAAACGAAACAAATGAAACATTTATACCTTCTTTTATTTTTAATAACCGGATTTAGTTTACAAGCTCAACATTTTGAAGATGCATGGCGATATGCCGGTCATGAGCCCACAGGTACAGCCCGATTTACGGCAATGTCCGGAGCTTTTTCTTCTTTGGGTGGAGATTTAACAGCCGTAAGTCTTAATCCTGCCGGAGCTACAACTTTTGCTACCAATAGATTTTCTGCTACGCTTTCATTTTTTAATAAAGAAAGCAATGCTTCTTATTTTAATGATACCAAAAAGGCTGAGTACAATTCTTTTGATGACCAAATTATAGGAATTAATCAAATAGGCGGAGTTTGGGTGTATAAATCGGATGTAAGTGACTGGAACAAAATAGCTTTTTCAGTCAATTATAATAAAAATGTAGATTATGGAAATTATATTCGGATCAATGGTTTGAATACCCAAGGACATTCCGTAACCGATTATTATGTCAATAGTGCTAACGGAATATATTTGTCTGAATTGGAAAATATTGATGGAATAGATGCCGATTATCAATGGTTGGGTGAAAATTATAGTTTTGAGGCACAACAAGCCTATTTGGCATATCAAGCTTACATTATCAATCCGGTAGATGATACCGATGAAAATAATACGGAATATACTGCCAATGCCGTTTATTCAAATGTAGTGCACCAAAATAAAATTCATACAACCGGAAACAAATCGGTACTCGATTTTGCCATTGCAGGTACTTATCAGAAAAAATTACAGTTAGGTTTTTCTATCAGTGCATACAGTATTGATTATGAAGAAAATAATACCATTGTTGAAAAAGGATATGATGCATCTTCCGATTTACAATATTTAAAAGCCAAAAATGCTTTGCGTGTTGACGGAAGTGGTTTGAGTTTGAAATTAGGTGCTATTTATAAATTGAGTGATGGTATAAAAGTAAGTTTGGCTTATCATTCACCGGAATGGATGGAAATCAATGAATATATGAAACAATCCATACATACTGAAATGGGTAATGGTGATGTATTTGATTTTCAACCGGAAGTAGAAAATGAATTTGAACCTTATAAAATTATTTCTCCTTCAAAAATGATTTTAGGTGCATCGGCAGTTGTCAACAAAAAAGGATTGATATCGGTAGATTACACTTATCAAGACATGAGCAATTTGCATTTTAAAGAAAAAGATTATGATGCCGATACTTCTTATTTTGATTCAGTAAACGATGAAATTACCGATACGATGCAAGCCGTACACAAGCTTAATGTGGGAGGTGAGTTAAAATTATCAGAATTGTCTCTACGCGCAGGAGGCTTTATAACGACTTCACCTGTAAAAGCCGATGATAAATTATTTACTACTACCGGAATGTCTTTCGGAATGGGATATGATTTTGGCGGTGTGGTTATGGATATGGCATATATGCATACTGACTATAAGTCACGTCAATATTTACTCAATCTTCCCGATGCTGCTCGTATAGATACTTCCAAAAATAAATTTATGTTAGGTGTAAGATATAATTTTTAAACAACACAAATAAATAAACAATAAAGAATCCGTTACTATAATTTTATAGTAGCGGTTTTTTTTCTCAATTTTTCTGTGCTTTTTCTTGTTGCAAAACAATTTAATAAATCTGCTTAATCTAATAAATCAGGATATATCAGCATAAAATAAATAAATATCACCAAAAAACTTCTAATTTTCATTAACTCTTGTAGTGGTAAAAAATACTTCCTAATATTGTATCGTAAATCTTAAAGACAGATTTATGAAAGTTGGGAATAAACTGAAAAACCAACTATAAAATTTTGGAGTAAGTTCATTAATAAAATTAAAATTATGAAAAAGATTATTTTTTTCTTGTTGCTTTTTTTGAGTTTAGAATCTTTTGCTCAATTAGTAACATACGAAGAATTTAAAAAAGCTAAAAATCCTAAGAAGGTTAAGTTAAAAGCTTATAAAGCTTCTAACGGTCAAGTTTTTAAAATAGGAGACAAAATAACTATCGGACAACCTTCAATGAGAAACGATCAATATTTAAATGTAGTAAGAAATGATTTGGGAACCCTTAAACGTATTAGCGTCGGAATGAAAGGCTTTCAAGCTGAAATAAAAAAATTCAGGATTTATGGACGAAAAAGAATCGGATATAATGTCGTGGCTGTAACTAAAACACCGGACGGTTTGTCTAACTTATGGGTTGAAATAGAACCCGCCATCAAAAATGGTGAAATAGAAACAACCGGACTCAATAGAAAACAAGCCATAGCTAAATTAAAAGAATCAAAAGAATTATTTGATCTAGGTATGATTTCCAAAGAAGAATATGAAAAAATTAAAAAAGAGTTGACACCTATAATTATGAAAAAAGAATAGATACTTGTATTTGTTTTTGTTAAAGCCGCTACTGATTTATCAGCAGTGGCTTTTTATTTTAATCGATGATTTTTTTAGAAAAATTGTTGTGTAGAAATCTTTTAAATTCATCAATGTTTTTATATGAATTTCCGGAAATGATTTTATGCTTTTGTCCGTTTTGAAGCTCTAAAACGATACATTTTGTTTTGTAAAAGGCTAAGTAATACGTAATGGGAGCATAGATGTCTATATAAATTTTATCGACATCTTTCCACTCAATTTCCTTTCTGTAAATCAAGCCTTTGTAGGCTATTTTTTCGGGAGTTGCTACAAAATTAGCTTTGTAAAAGCTGTGCTCTTTAATAAAAATATATAAAACCCAACCAAAAAACAGATTTACCCCAATTAGAATAATCGATATAAAGGGGTGTTCAGTTGCTTTAGAAAAACTGAATGTTTGAATAAGCTTCAACCACAAATAGATATTCATTCCCGTAATGGTAAAAAATGTAAGCAACAATTTAAAATAGCAATCGAATTTTTCGCTTTCAAAGTAGCCTTCTCTTTTCATTATTTTATAGTTTTATCGACATCTGCCGGTAAATTCTTTGCAAATTCTTTCAGGTTTATCAATTCGTCGTAGTTTATTGTTAAAGGCTTGTTATCAAATATATTATGTCTTAATTTATATTCGATATAAACCGGATATTTCTTGTGTTTAATGAGTTTTTCTTTTTCTACATTGTCGATGTCTTTATAATTTCCGTTAATTTTCACCCGAATAGAGATTTGCGGTAACAGATCTTTGGTTTGGAAATTTTTATAATCAATGATTCTAAAAAGTTTATCGTTTTGGGTACCTAAAATTTCTTTTCCGTACAAATTCCACAAAATTAGTTTTAACAAATAATAAGCAACCCACCAGAAAATGACAATGCTAAAAATAAAGCCGGCTTTTATTCTTTCCACTTCAAAAAATATAACATATAGCGGAGCTAAAAAACCTGCTGTGACAAATATCGAAAGAAAAAAAATGGCAAATGGATTGGTTTGTTCATTCCCTTCCCAAAAAATGATTTCTTTTTTGTTTATCAGATATTTTTTCGCTGTTGTATTCAAATGTTGATATTTAAAAAAACTAATATACTAAAATTTAAGCGATGCTATCCTGTAAATCATTTTCATATTCAATTGTTTTTATTAATTTTAAGCCAATTTTAGTATAAGTTAATATTGAATTGTACTTTAGATAAAGTAAAAATAGCTTATAGTAATAAATTACACCAATCACTATGGACATAAAATTCAACAAAAACGAAGATTTCAACAAGTTAAAATGGTCGGAAGTCAAACAAAAACTCCATAAAATTTATTTGGGAGGCGGTAAAAAACGCATTGAAAAAGAACATGCCAAAGGCAAAATGACAGCGCGTGAGCGTATCGCTTATTTGTTAGATGATGACAAGGAGCAAATCGAAATCGGGGCTTTTGCCGGATACGATATGTATAAGGAACACGGCGGTTGTCCTGCCGGTGGGGTAGTGGTTAAAATCGGTTATATCGGAGGCAGGCAAGTGATTGTGGTCGCCAACGATGCTACGGTAAAAGCCGGTGCTTGGTTTCCTATTACCGGTAAGAAAAATCTGCGGGCACAAGAAATATCCATAGAAAACAATTTGCCTATTATTTATTTAGTCGATTCCGCCGGAATTTATCTGCCCATGCAAGATGAAATTTTTGCCGACAAGGAACATTTCGGACGTATTTTTCGCAACAATGCCGTGATGAGCAGTAAAGGTATCATACAAATCGCCGCTATTATGGGCAGTTGTGTAGCCGGCGGTGCTTATCTGCCTATTATGAGTGACGAAAGTTTAATCGTAGACAAAACCGGAAGTATTTTCTTGGCCGGAAGTTATTTGGTCAAAGCCGCCATCGGTGAAGATATCGACAATGAAACCCTGGGGGGTGCTACTACACAAACGGCTATTTCAGGCGTGGTAGATCACAAAGTACCGGATGACCAAACCGCCTTGGACAAAATAAAAAGTATGTTTGGTAAAATCGGTGAATTCGATAAAGCCGGTTTTAATCGTATCGAACCCAAAAAACCGGCAAAAAATCCGGAGGAAATCTATGGAATTTTGCCAGCCAGTCGCCAAGAGCAATATGATATGTACGAAATTATAGACAGATTAGTTGATGCAGACAGCTTTGACGAGTACAAAGCCGACTACGGTAAAACTTTGATTACCGGTTATGCCCGTATCGATGGTTGGGCGGTAGGAATCGTTGCCAATCAGCGAAAAATTGTAAAAAATGCTCGCGGTGAAATGCAATTCGGTGGGGTGATTTATTCCGATTCTGCCGACAAAGCCGCGCGTTTTGTAATGAACTGCAACCAAAAGAAAATTCCTCTGGTCTTTTTGCAAGATGTAACAGGTTTTATGGTAGGTAGCCGTTCCGAACACGGTGGAATCATCAAGGACGGCGCCAAAATGGTGAGTGCGGTCAGCACTTCAGTAGTGCCTAAATTTACGGTAGTAGTAGGTAATTCATACGGAGCCGGCAACTATGCGATGAACGGCAAAGCCTACGACCCGCGTTTGATGATAGCTTGGCCTACATCCGAAATTGCCGTGATGAGCGGTGCGGCGGCTTCCAAAGTCCTGTTGCAGATTGAAGAAGCCAAACTCAAAAAATCAGGTGAGACCATTACACCGGAAAAAAAACAAGCTTTACTCGACAAGATTCAAAATCGTTACAACAGCCAAACTTCGCCTTACTATGCGGCAGCGCGTTTGTGGACGGATGCTATCATCAATCCACTTGAAACAAGAAAATGGATTAGTATGGGCATTGAAATGGCAAATCACAAACCTATTACCGAACGCTATAATGTCGGAGCGATTCAAACCTGATGATTGTTCCGTTTTTTTGTTTGGCGAAGTTACAAACTTCGCAAAGCGAGCTTATAAGAGTGTTTTTAAATTGAACTTTCACAAGTAATTGTTTATTACGATAATTTGTTGATTTGCAATATACTGTTCTTTGTTCTTATCTTGTCACATCGAGTAATGTGAGCTTGCGAACATTGTATGGAGATGTCAGACAAGTGTCTTTGATTGACGTAATGTTGAGTTCTCGATATATCTGCCTAAGGCGGACACTCGAACTGACATTACTTGTTTATCAACATGCGAAAGTTAATTTGGAAACTCGTCAAAAGAAATTCTTTCGTTGTTATTGAGTTGTTGTATCCCTTTTTGAATTTTTTCTTTTTCAGAAGCGGACAACTCATCCCAAAAATCAAGTTTGGTACTTTTTATCAAGTTTTTCAACTTTTCTAAAAACTACATATCTTCTATTTTCATTATTAGATTAATAAGTTCTGATTTGGTGGCTTGTATGTCCATAATAAGTTTAATTTGCTTATCAAAATTAGTATAAGTTTTTCAAATAGAAAAATCCCGAGAAAAACATCCCGGGATTTGTAAATATATTTTGTGCGTACAATATTACTTCAACACCGGAGGCATCATACCGTGGTGGAATAAGTAAGCTACTACATAAGCTATAGGCGCAATGATGGCAAACAGCGCAATGGCATAAAGAATCGCTAAACGTCCCATTCCTTTGAGTTTGCTAAAGTCTGTAATCACACCGATACTCAAGAAAGTAAGCATAAACATGAGTTTTCTGAATGAACCTTGTACGATATTTCCACCTACTTTGGCGTTGTGTAATACATCGGGGAAGAAATACATCAAGCCTAGATATATCAACCATACCAGCATATATGCCATGACGAATTTAGGCAGGCGGAACCATATTTCGGATTTCGGTATTTTTTCTTTGGCAGATTTGTTTTCTACATTGCGAATCCAAACCAATGCCAATACAAATGACCAAATACCGATAAAGATGTCAATCCAAATTTTGGTGAGCAAAGCCGCACTTAAAATCCAACCTTCTTCCCAGTGTTCACCGGTTTGTTTCAAGTGTTTGGAAATCATCAATTCATCTAAGATGGCACCTGCGGCGGCATCGGCACCGTCGGTTTTTACGGTCATTCCCATGGCGGCACCGTTCACAATGGGTTCATTGGGTGCCATATTGGTAAATACGGGGGGTAATACGAGCAATTCAAACATGGCAAAGATGAGTATTAAAGTGGAAACCGCAATCGGAATTACCGGTTTGGCTTTGATGGCACCGGCAGTAGCTATAGATGCAGAAACCCCACAGATGGAAATTCCGGAGGATAAAACTGCGGCGGAATTCCGGTTGAGCTTGAAATATTTTCGTCCGATATAATAAACAATCGGCCAGAATAGGAGGTAAGCCACAAAAGCAGCAGCAGCACCAGCCAAGGTTAATTCATAGGTAAATCCGGCGGCTTTCATGGTCATCATTCCCAATTTGATACCAAGCAGTACGATACCGGTTTTGATAAACCATTCGGGCTTGGCAGCTTCTTTGATTTTGGCGGCAAAGCCTTTAAAAAAATTACCGATGAGTAGTCCGATGAGTAATGCCAACATATACGAAGCTCCTCCGCCTAGTTGTAAACCCCAATTAAGACCGAATTCTTGGTAATAATTGTGCTTTTTGACCACGGCATCAATCGCAGATAAATGTGCTTCGTGTCCTACAATCCATGCGAACCAAGTTAAAAAGAAGATAGCCGTAAAACCGGTGATATATTTTTTGACGTTGAGTTTTTGAAAGTAAGCCCCGATAGAAGTCAAGCTTAAGAAGACGAAATAAGTTATGAATAATGACAGTAGTGGATGTAAATTGTGGTAATTTTTGGAAGAAGTTTTCAAAAGTTTAGACCACGAGAAATCCGACATCAGATTACTGAATTCCCAAGTTTTGGGTTTGGCAATCCAGCCGACTACGTCCAAGCCCCAAATACTGAGCAATCCTAAAGCAAAAAAGAAAAGTCCCAGCCATGCCGACCACCAGTCTTCATTGCTGAACATGCCGCTGTACCATTTTTTGTTTGTCTGTTTCATTGTTGAAATTTTTTTATAGTTGATAGGTTAATTC
>Ga0256843_1001849_pt1 | contig 16098 bp, 16 predicted proteins | sample AlvinellametaG_FD_191572 | JGI IMG/M metagenome (GOLD analysis project Ga0256843, IMG submission 191572) | Pompeii worm associated microbial communities from hydrothermal vent at the East Pacific Rise, Pacific Ocean - Alvinella | ecosystem: Host-associated > Annelida > Integument > Unclassified ... | reverse complement strand
GAGTTTTAACTAAATTAGATGGTGGTAAATACGGATTATACTAAACTAAAGGGCATTTTTTGCCCTACTCTTCTATCTCCTTTATAAACTCAATTTAACTTTTTGAAATCTTTTATTTTTTATATAGAAAAGTTTTTTATTTTATTAATATTATTAATATTTATTATGTTATTATATATTTAATTCTTTTTAATGGAGATAATATGAACCTATCACTAAAAAATTTATGGTTTCAAAACCCAAAAGCTGATAATGTAATGATAAATGAAACTGCAGTAAGAATTAGAGCAGCTATTCTTATACTCTTTTCAATATTTCTATCTTATACTTTATATAGTGCAGCATTTGGAAGCCACTGGATTGTAGATACTAGCACAATTACAGATGCTGGAGATGAGGATTTTGATGGACATATGATATATACTGCCCAAATGATTAGAAAAACTTATGATTTTACTTTGCAAACTTGGGTATTATTATATATGCTTTTTGATATGCTTTCAGGCATATTTGTAAAAACATCCTATTTATCGCCAACTATATGGTTAGCTACAATTTTAGCAAAAAATAAAGAACCTATTTGGAAACCTCATAAACCTAAAAAGTTAGCTTGGCTAATTGGTGCAACATTTATATCTATATGTTTAGTATTTTTTAATCCAACAAAATTTGCATATATTGTAAATGGAATTACTCATTTAAAGCTATTACCTACAAGTGGAAACTATATACCTTATCAAGTTGCAATAGCTCTACTGTTGACCTGTTTTTCTTTTATGTGGATGGAGATGGCATTAGGATTTTGTGCTGGTTGTTCTTTGCACTCACTATTGGTAAAAATTGGAATATTTAAAGAAGAGTGTGTGGAGTGTAATGATATAAACTCTGCTCAAGCCCAAAAAGCAAGAGAGGAGTATTACAACAAGTAATTTACTGGTAATACTTCTGCAATATAATTTTATTGTTGCAGTGCTTCCCTCTCTGCAACTGAGTTATTTACTATTCTACATTTAGAAAAGTTTCTCTAATCTATTAAGTAATTTAGGCTATAGTTATTCCCCTAACTATAGCCTAAAGTCTATTATTCAAAATAAGCATTAATAAAACAAAATAATTTAGAATGAGTTAAGTTTATGTAGAAGTATTTTTATCTATAAATAGCATTATCCCAAATTATTCATTATATTTTTGGGATTGTTCTTAGCCTTAGCTAAGAATATAAATTTATTAAGCTTTTTTAACAAACTCTTGTTTTAGTTTAATTGCTCCAACACCTGGAACTTTGCAATCGATATTATGACCATCATTACCTTCTACTAATCTAATACCTTTTATCTTAGTTCCAACTTTAATGCCATTTGAACTACCTTTTACTTTTAAGTCTTTAATAACAACAACACTATCACCATCTTGCAAAATATTACCGTTAGCATCTTTTACAATTAATTTATCTTCTTGCTCTTCTTGGCTACTACCATCCCACTCATAAGCACACTCTGGACATATAAATAATGCTCCATCTTGATAAACATACTCTCCACCACACTTTGGACATTTAGGCATATTTTCCATTAAAATTCCTTAATAATTTTTTGAAAGTGTAGCGAAAATGTTATTAAAGTAAATTGTAATTATAAAATTAATTATTATTACTTATTTTTTAAGAAGTTTTGATTTTTTAAGAAATGGCGGACAGTGAGGGATTCGAACCCTCGGTACCCTTTCGAGTACGCACCCTTAGCAGGGGTGTGGTTTCAGCCAGCTCACCCAACTGTCCATCTAATTAAGTGGGCGCAATTTTACACGAGTTTAGCTTAAAGTTTTATTAAATTATATTTAATCTTTAATCTTTTGTTTAAAATATGGTAAAATCAAATTAATCAAAACACAAAGAGGATATTATGAAATTCACAGAGGCTTTAGAGTTGGCATTAAAAAGTGCAGTTGCAACTACTAGAAAAGAGGTTGTAGATATAGAAAATACTTTAGGTAGAGTAATTTCAGAGGATATAGAGTGTATAAAAGATTTGCCACCATATAATAACTCTGCAATGGATGGATATGCTTTTAAATATAGTGAAATTAAATCTGAACTAAATGTAGTAGAAACTATTCTTGCTGGTGATATAATTGAGCCTAAATTAAAAGATAATGATTGCTACAAAATTATGACAGGAGCTAAAGTTCCAAGTGATTGTGATACTATTGCCCCAAGAGAGATATGTGAAATAAATAATAACTATATTAAAGTTTTAAAAGATATAAACAAAGGCAATGCTCTTAGATTAAAGGGAGAAGAGCAAAAAAGTGGAACTATATTATTAAAAAAAGGTGAAATTTTAACAGCAGCAAAAATTGCACTTTTGGCTTCTCAAGGTATAACAAAAGTAGAGTGTTATAAAGAGTTAAATATTGCAATTGTATCTACTGGAAGTGAATTAAAAGAGCCATATGAAGAGGCTAGTGAAGATGAATTATACAATATTAATGGCATAAATATAAAAATGCATCTAAAATCTTTTGGTATAAATAGCAAATATTTAGGAACTTTGCCAGATACTTTAGAAAAATCTATAGATTTTTTTAGTAATTTAAGTAAGTATGATATTATAATAAGCTCTGGTGGAGTTAGTGGTGGTGATGCAGATTTTACAAAAAAAGCACTTTTGGCAAATGGTTTTAATGAGTTGTTTCATGGCTTAGCTGTAAAACCTGGACACCCTATTTTAATGGGTAAAATGAAAAACTCTTTTGTAATTGCACTTCCTGGCAATCCACTTGCAGCTATTTTGCATACTTTAATTATGGCTATTCCAATTATTATGAAAATTAAAGGGGCTAATACCCTTTTTTATAATACAATAGAAGCAAAATCTACTCAATTAAAATTAAAGCCAAATAGAGTAAATATTGTTTTAGGTAATTATGAAAATGGAAAATTTAGTGCCTATAAAAATAATAAATATGGTTCTGGTATGATAACACCACTAGTAAAATCAAATTCAATTGCTATATTTGGAGAAAATATTAGTGAAATTAAAGAAAATCAAGTTATAAAAATTGTTTTATTAGATTCTAATATTAATAGCAAAAGTTTTAATTATATTAACTAAAACTATAAGCTACTGTATGTAACATTTAGCAGGTTATTGGCAAAAAATTGATACTAACTTACTCTTATTAATGTAGCTTATATAACTCTAACTATATAATTTAACAAATTTTTTTTAAGGGTATTAAATGCAGCTAGAAGATGTAAAGATATACGAATATGATGCTGTTGTAGTTGGTGCAGGACTTGCAGGACTAGCAGCTGCTAAAGAGTTAAAAGAGGCAGGAAAAAGGGTAGCAGTTATTACAAAACTACATCCTCTAAGAAGCCACTCAGGCGCAGCACAAGGTGGTATTAATGCTGCTCTTGGAGAAGATGACTCAACAGAGCTTCATGAGTTTGATACTGTAAAGGGAAGCGATTACTTAGGTGATCAAGATGCTATTGAGTTTATGTGTTCTCATGCACCTGAAACAATTAGATGGGCAGAGAGAATGGGAGCGGTATTTAGCCGTGATGAAAATGGTAAAATTGCAATTCGTCCATTTGGTGGACAAAGCAAACCAAGAGCTTGTTATGCAGCAGATAGAACAGGTTTAACACTGCTTCAAACAATTTATGAACAAGCTTTTCGTGCTGGAATAGAGGTTTATGATGAGTGGTATTGTGCAGATGTATTGTATGAAAATGGCAAAGCAAAAGGTGTTGCAGCATACAATATTAGAACTAGTGAACCTGCTATATTCAATGCAAAAGTAACTATGTTTGCTACTGGTGGATATGGTAGAGCATATAAAATTAATTCAAATGCACATGCAAATACAGGGGATGCTCTTTCTATTTTGGCTCGTCGTGGATTGCCACTTGAAGATATGGAGTTTGTTCAATTCCACCCAAGCGGACTTGGTGGTAGTGGAGTATTAATTTCTGAAGCTGCTCGTGGAGAGGGTGGAAGATTATTTAACTCTGAGGGTGAAAGATTTATGGAGAAATATGCTCCAAATGCAATGGAACTTGCATCTCGTGATGTTGTAAGCCGTGCAATTATGGAAGAGATTCGCCAAGGTAGAGGTGTAGGACCAAACAAAGATGCTGTATATATAGATTTAACTCACCTTCCAAAAGAGACCATTTTAACAAAGCTTCCAGAGCTTAGAGAACTTGCAATTACATTCTTAGGGCAAGATATGCTAAAAGAGCCAATTATGATTGCTGCAACTGCTCACTACTCTATGGGTGGTATTCCTGTAAATATTAGATGTCAAGCTAAAAAATCTCCAACTGAACTTGTAGAGGGGCTTTATGCTGCTGGTGAGTGTAGTTGTGTTAGTGTTCATGGAGCTAACCGTTTGGGAGCAAACTCTGTTTTAGAAGCTCTATTCTTTGGTAGAGTAGCAGGGCAATCAATGCTTGAAGATATGGACAAAATCGACTTTGAATCAGCAAAAAAAGAGGATGCACAAAAGATGATAGACCAAGTTAATTGGACTAAATCAAATAATGGAAACGAGAGAGTTCCAGCTTTAAGAGCAGAGTTGCAAGAGTCTATGACAATGGATGCTGGTGTATTTAGAACTGAGGAGTCTTTAGCTAAACAAAAAGAGAAACTTAAAGAGATTTATGAGCGTTATCAAAATATTAGAATTGATGATAAATCAAATACATTTAATACAGATTTACAAGAAGCAATTGAACTTGCACATATGATAGATTATTCACTATTTATTGTAGAGGGTGCATTGCTTAGAAAAGAGAGCCGTGGCGCACACTATAGAGAAGATTATCCAACAAGAGATGATGAAAACTTTATGAAACACACATACTCTAAATTTAGTGGTGATTACGAATTAGAAACTGAGTATGGCGATGTTGTGCTTGGTAAGTTTGAACCTCAAGAAAGAAAATATTAGGAGTCTGGGATGAGCGAAAATAAGAAAAAAATAACAATAAAAGCATTTAGATTTAATGCAGAAACAGACTATTTGCCATACTATAAAAAGTATGAAATGGAAGTTGGTAAAGATGAGCTTATCTTAGATTTGCTAAATCGTATTAAGTGGGAACATGATGGCTCTTTTAGTTATAGAAGAAGTTGCCGTCATGGTATTTGTGGGGCTTGTGGAATTAAAGTTAATGGTAAAGCTACACTAGCTTGTAAGCAAAATGCTATGGATTTAGTAGAACTTTTTGGTGATGAACTGGTATTTGAGCCACAAAGCACAAAAAGAGCTGTTAAAGATATGATTATTGATAAAGGTGATTTTTGGCAAAAACACGCAGAAGTTAAACCATTTGTAGAGGCTGATGTTGACCCACATCCTACTAGTGAAACTATTATGAAACCAGAGCAAGTAGAGCAATTTTTAGATGCTGATTACTGTATTCAATGTGGTGCGTGTCATTATGCATGTCCAGTTGTTGAAATTAATGAAAACTATATTGGACCAGCAGCATTTGCAGCTGCTTATAGATTTAGCATTGATCCAAGAGATGAAGCTGGGAAAGAGCGTTTAGAGACAACTGCTGAGCTAGGTTCTGGTGTTTGGGATTGTGTTAAGTGCTTTGAGTGTGCAGAGGCTTGTCCTAAAGATGTTAACCCAATTGAAAAAATTACAAAACTTCATAATATGCAGTTTGAGCAAGGTGTTGCTAAAAGAAATGTTGCTACAAAACATGCAGAGGGCTTTATTCGCTCAATTAAGAAGTTTGGTTATTTAGATGAGCAAGATATCGTGCTTTACTCTGAGGGATTAGGCGTTGTTAAGCACTTAAGCGAAGCTTACAAAATGATAAAAGCTGGGAAAGTGCATCCTTTTGATATTATGAAAAAGAAGATGCCAAGAAGTAAAAATTTAGATGAGATTCAAAAACTTATTAAAATCTCACAAAAAAATGAACTATAAAAGGAAGATAGATGAGTAATTTAAAATATGCACTTTATACTGGATGCACAGCAAGAGAATCAACACCAGAGCTTCTATCTTCAACTCTTGCAGTTGCTAAAAAGCTTGGAATTGAGATAGTTTTACTAGATGAAGCAAGTTGTTGTGGAGCTAGTCATTTACAAGATTTTGATGAATTTTTAAGTTTAGTTTTAAATGCAAGAAATATATGCTATGCTGAAAAGCTTGGATTGCCTATGATTACAATTTGTAATACATGTCAATTAAATACAGCTATGACAAAAGAGAGATTAGATAATGACCCCAAGTTAAAAGCAAAAGTAAATGAAAAACTTGCAGAAGTTGGATTGGAGTATAAAGGAACAGTAAGTGTAAGACACTTTTTGTATGCTTTAATAGATGATTATGGTTTAGAAAATATTAGTGCAAAGGTAGAAAAACCTCTAAGTCATTTTAATATTGCACCATTTTATGGTTGTCATAATATTCGTCCTAGTGAACTTCATCATACTCAAAATACTCCTCCAAGTATGGCTGCTGAGTTTGGTGTAGATGATATAGTAACTGAACCTTTAATGGAAAAATACTCAGGTGAAAATCCTTATGTGCCAACATCTTTAGACAGTTTAATTGAAGCACTAGAGGGTAATAGTGTTGATTATGAAAGCAAAAATAAATGTTGTGGTTTCCATGTTGATTTACAAGCACCAGAAACTAGTAATGCACTAAGTGGAACAGCTTTGGCTGATGCTATTGATAATAATGCTGATTTAATGGTAACACCTTGTCCACTTTGTCAATTGAATATGGATTTAAAGCAAGATAGTGCAGGTAAACAACTTGGTAGAGATTTGGAGCTTCCAGTATTACATATGCCACAAATGGTAGCTTTAGCACTTGGTTGCACTGCTGAGGAGATTGGCTTAAAATACAATGTAACAAAGGCAACTGAACTTATGTAGCACAAACTAAGCTTAGCTTAGTTTGTATCTCCCTACCCTCAAAAAAATTAATTCAAGAGTTAGCGCAATTTTATATTTACAACTATATGATTTATCTACTTCTATTTAATCACTAATTTTTCATTGAGCAAACATAATCTTTGTGCTTATCTTCAATCTCTTTCTCTTTTATTTTATCAATATTTTTACCACTCTTTAGTGCCTCTTCTAAAATCTCTATTCTCTCTAGTAGATAGCTAAATAGCTCTTTTTCAATATCTGGCATAATATTGTGTCTTAGCGGCTCTTTGTTGTCTATTCTTTTTGCAATATGTGCTGGAACACCAACTGCTGTGCAAGATGGTGGAACATCTTTGATTACAACAGAGTTTGCTCCAATTTTAGCATCTTTGCCTATAACAATATTTCCTAAAACCTTCGCACCAGCTCCTATTGTTACACCATTTTCAATAGTTGGGTGTCTTTTGCCTTTAGATAAACTAACTCCTCCTAAGGTAACTTGCTGATAAATTAAAACATCATCTCCAATTTCAGTTGTTTCTCCAATTACAACACCAATTGCATGGTCTATAAAAAGGCGTCTTCCAATTGTTGCTCCTGGGTGAATATCTACAGTTGTTAAAAACTGCCCTAAGGCACTAATTAATCTAGGTATAAATCTTAAATTTTTTTTATACAACCAATTACTAATTCTATAAAAAAATAATGCCCACAATCCTGGATAGTTAAAAAGTAGCTCAAAATTAGATTTTAGTGCTGGGTCATTTTTTTTAACTGTTTTAAAATCTTCTATAATTGTTGATAGTAATCCCATTTTAGACCTTATTTGCTTGAATTGTTTTAAGATAACTATTTTCGCTTAAATATAGATAAAGCTTACCTAAAAGTAAAGTCTTTTGCTCACTATTTAGCTCGTCTGTATCTTCTATTAAACTTTTTAATCTTTTATCAATTAAGCCAATATCATAATCTAAATCATCTAAAACATCCATTAAGTTTTGAGCTTCAATTATATTATCTAAATAATAATCTCCATTTTCATCAAATTTTATTGTAACTTCTGTTGGATGAGTAAAGAGATTGTGTTTCATTCCTAAAACTTCTTGGTATGCTCCCGTTAAGAAAAAAGCTAAAAAATACTCCTCTTTTTCTACATTTATATCATGTAGTTTAAGTGGAGAGTTTGAATTATAAGCTATCTCTCCATCGCTATCGCAAGTTATATCCCAAATTGAGGCAGCTTGGGTTGCCTCTTTGGAAAGGTGAGAAATTGGCATAATAGGAAAGCTTTGCCCAAGCCCCCAAAAATCTGGCAATGATTGAAAAATAGAAAAATTAACCAAATACTTCTCTTGTATCTTGTTTTGAAGCTTTGCTAACTCTTTTGCACCATCTTTTGATAAAAGTTCAATTGCTTTTTTTATAATTAAATTTACTAAAATCTCGGTATTTGAACGGTCTTCTAAATCAATATACCCCAAATCAAACAGTGTAAGTAAGCTATCTAAATGGTCAATTGCATCGTGCATATACTCTCTTGCATTTAATTTATTTATTGAAATATATAAGTCATATAACTCTTGAACCAAAGGTGGATTTTTATCTTTAAGACGCAAACTCTTCTCGTGATACTCTTGTGAGAATAGCTCTAATACTGGCGCAATCAAAATAGCATGACTTGATGCAATGTATCTTCCAGATTCTGTATAAATATCTGGTTCATCAACACCTTTCTTTTTTGAAATCTCTTGCATTAAAAAAATTACATCATTTGCAAACTCTTTTATAGAGTAGTTTCTAGTATAATCTTTTTGTGATTGAGAATACTCAACAGCTAAGCCCCCACCAATATTTATTGCTTTAAGGTTATATGCCCCTACTCTTTTTAAATCTGCATATATATTTCCAGCTTCTCTTAGAGCTTTTTTTAGTGGGCTAATATCTTCCATTTGTGAACCAATATGAAAATGTATCATTAAAAACTGTTCAATTAAACCATTGGCTTCAAGCATTTCACAAGCTTCTAAAAGCTCTGTAGATGTTAAGCCAAATTTTGAACCATATCCACCACTTTTTGCCCAAACTCCTATTCCAGAACTATGCAACCTAATACGCATACCAATATTTGGCAATCTTGTATTTTCAAAACTCTCTTTAAATTCATTATGAACATCTATAATTGCTTCTAGTTCATTTAACCCCTCTATTGTTATGGTAATATCATGTCCACTCTTTGCAGCAATAAAACATAGAGCTATCATCTCTTTATCTTTAAAGCCATTTACAGTAATTGGTGAGCCAAGTGGCGTTTTTGACATAGCGATAATTAACTCAGCCTTACTACCAGCTTCCAAACCATAATTATACTCTTTAGATAAAGCTACAATCTCTTCTACAAAACCTGGGTATTGGTTTACCTTTAGTGGGAAAACAGCTTTGAAATTGCCTCTATAATTAAACTCTTTAGAGGCACTTTTAAAGTTATTAAAAAGTATATCTATCTGTTTTTTTATTAAATGGGGCAATCTTATTAAAATTGGACCCTTATAGCCTCTGTTTCTAATATCTTCTGTAATTTTTAATAGTGATGGCTTTTTAAAGCTATTTATTACTACTTCATCCCCATTAATTGTAAAGTTCCCATCTCCCCAAATTGATAAACCATAATCATTTAGCATTCTTAAACTCCATTATAAATTACGATATTATACTAAATTTTATATTATCTCTAATTATTAATGATTAATTTATAATAAGTAGCTATAATGTTTTTTGAAAAGAGTGAGGATAGATTCTCTTCTTGCAATGCGTTACGTCTTAAAAAAAGTGTTACCCTGCTAGAAAACTTCCACATATATTTTCCGCTTCATCATAGATGTAAGTGTAATTTATTTTTAAAAGGTAGAAAAATGTCAAATGTTTTAGAAGGAACTGTTAAATGGTTCAACGATGAGAAAGGTTATGGTTTTATTAGCCAAGACAATGGAGAAGGTGATCTTTTTGTTCACTTTAGACAAGTTAATAACCCAAGTGGTGGTAGAGTAACATTAGAAGATGGTCAAAAAGTAACTTATACAATTGGCGAAGGTCAAAAAGGTCCTCAAGCTGAAAATGTAACTGCAGTTTAATTTTTGATTTTCTTAAAAATCAACATAAACTAAGAGTAAAATTTACTCTTAGTTACTTCAACTTTAAATAAAAACTAATCTAAAATATCAATAATTTCACCACCACCAAGTAATTTATCATTATCATAAAATACTGCAAACTGTCCTTTGGCAACACCATACGCAGGTTCATTTAGTTCTATTAAACCAATATTATTATCAATTTTTACATTGCCTTCAATACCATTTGTTCTATAACGCACTTTTATATTTGCATTAAAATCTTTTTTATCTATAAATAGATTAAGATTTGAGATTATTATACTTTTCTTTGCCAAATCATCTTTTTTACCAACTATAAGAGTATTATTTTTAGCATCTATATCTACAACATAGTGAGGGTCATGCGCTCCTTTTACAAAAAAACCTCTTCTCTTACCAATTGTGTAGTGCATAAATCCTTTATGATGCCCTACTTCATTGCCTTCTATATCTTTTACTATACCTTGGTTGTCGGTATTTGTATGCTCCTTTAAAATATCTATATAGCTATCTTCTACAAAACAAATTTCGCTACTCTCACTTTGGGTTGCTAACTCTTTTAGCACCTCAATTTTTCTAGCATACTCTTTTACATCACTTTTTAGCCACTCACCAAGTGGAAAAATAGCCCTATTAATTACCTCTTTTTTAACTTCTGCTAAAAAGTAGCTTTGGTCTTTGCTATCATCAATACCTTTGTATATAAACCCATCTTTAACTCTAACATAATGCCCTGTAGCAATATGCTCTATACCTAAACTATTAGCAAACTCTATCATCTTACCAAATTTTATTTTTCTATTACAAATTACACATGGGTTTGGTGTTAAACCCTCTTTATAAGAGTTTACAAAATAGCTATATACTTCATCTCTAAAGGCATCTTGAATATCGTGAATATGAAGTTTAACTCCTAAGTAATCAGCTACCTTTTGAGCCTTCTTGATATTGGCACTATTTAGATGCTCTAAATTGTGCATAACCATATATACACCCTCTACTTCAAACCCTTGCTCTTGTAAAAGAAGTGCTGTTACAGTAGAGTCAACCCCACCACTTAAACCAACTAATACCTTTTTCATAAAATTTCCTTAATCTCTAAGTAGATATTTTTTGCAATATATAAATTTGCTTTAGCAAAATCTTTTTTGTTTTTAGTTAAAATAACATCTAGTGGAGCTTTTGAAATGGCAACTCTTTTAGCAAATATATCTCTACTAAGTATATATTTAATTCTAAAACTATCTCTTTGTTTTTTTATTTTTAATTTTTTATTAATACTCTCTTTTGTCTCTAAAAAGAAGTATAATCCATCACTAAGTAGATTTGCACTCTGTAAAATATCTTCATATTTTACAATATCAACTTTTAAAAAACCTTGCTCAATCTCTATCCAATTACCTTTTTTAAGGCTCTTTAAAAGCTCTTTTTTTAGCTCTATTGGCTCACTTATCAAAGCCCTATTTTCAAAGCCAACTAAGCTATTTGCCTGTTGGTTATTTTCCATTCACTTCACCAATAAAGTGTTCTAAAATTGCTCTTTTAGTTGCTATTTGCAAATCATCTGGAACATTTTGCCCTGTGCTAATAAATGAAACTGGAAGTTTTGTATCTAGTAAAAAAGCAATTAAATTGCCACTGTTTCTAGTTTCATCAACTTTTGTAATAATAGTTTTTTCTATATTTAAAAACGAAAAATGCTCATAAATATCTTTTAAATCAACATACTTTGAAGCACCAGAAATTACCAAATTTACACAACTACTCTTTTGGCTACTTTGCTTATATACATCTACCATTCTAATAAGTTTATCTAAATCATAAGGTGAGCTACCAGCACTATCCATAAAAATAAGCTCTTTATTGCTTAATTGATACATTAAATTTTGCACATCTTTAGGGTTATCAACACAATAGTAATCAATTCCCAAACTCTTAGCATAAAAGCCAAGTTGTTCATAAGCCCCTACTCTAAAGTTATCCAAATTTACAATAGCAATTTGCTCTGATTTAACACCCTTTTTAATACACCAAGCTGCTATTTTTGCTAAATTTGTAGTTTTACCAACACCTGTTGGACCAACAAAAATATTTACTCTTTTATCTATTGGCTTTTTTGATATTGTTATAGAGTCTTCTATCTCTTCTAATACAAAAGATAGTAAAAGTGCTTTATCTTCTGCTACTTGTGTTCCAGCAAATGGGTCTAGCATATGATTTACCCAACTCTCATTTAAGCCTCTTTTAATAAGAATATTTTTAACTTCATCTAATTTAGAGTTATCTTTACTTTTTGGCTGAAGCACCTCTTTCATTCTATCCATTTTTGCTTTTAAGATAGAAATCTCTTCAAGTAAAACCTCCTCTTCATCTACACCTGCAAATCTTTTAAATGTATCTTCATCAATTTCAATAGTAATTTCTGATTGTAATTTTCCATCTTTATCTTTATATTGAGAAGCTTTAATTACTTTAAAGTTATCAATAGAGCCATACTTTTGTATTGCCAACTTATAAGCATCATTTGGTGTTGGTGCTATAAAACTCTCTTTAAGCATTTTGCTCCTTTTAAAAACTTTAGTGGTAAAAGCACACTCTCTCTTTCTTTCCAATGTAAATGAGGAACTATGAGTTTTGGTGCTTTATTAATTTTTATTTTTTCATAAAATATTATATCTAAATCTAGTGTTCTTGGGCTATCTTTAAATTCTCTTTTTCGTCTAAAGTGCTTTTCTATTTTTTGAGTATATCGTAAAAGCTCTAAAGGTTTTAAATTTGTTTGAGCTAAAATTAAACTATTGTAAAAAAAAGGTTGCTCTAGGTATCCAAATGGAGGGTTTTTGTAAATTAAAGAAGTTGCAATAGGTTTAATAAAAGCATCTCTTTTTAGTTTCCAAAAAAGGTGATTAAATCTTCTTTTACAATCGCCTAAATTACATCCTACACCAATTAAAATAGTAGCATTTTTACATTTATATTTATTAGTATCAAATGGAAAAAGCCCACCTTTTATAATTTGCGTTTTATCTTTTTGCTTTTTGTAAATATGTGCCACAAATTATAACCTATAAAACTTTTGCTTTGCCATTTTGCATTACAACCATATCTTCAATTCTAATTCCAAATTCACCCTCAATATAAATGCCAGGTTCAATTGTATAAACCATACCATCTTCTATTATTGTATCACTTTTACTAGAGATGTATGGCATTTCATGAATATCAAGCCCTACTCCATGCCCAGTTGAATGCACAAAATATTTTCCAAAACCAGCCTTCTCAATAACATCTCTTGCTAATTCATCAATTTGCTTTGCTTTCATTCCACTTCTAGCTTTTTTAATAGCAACATCGTGTGCTTTTAAAACAGTATCATAAGCCTTTTGTATCTTTTTAGAGGCAAATTTTTGCTTTATATTAAACTCTAAATCTCCACTAAAAAAGGCAGTTCTTGTTCTATCGCTACAATACCTTTTATACTTAACCCCAGCATCTAAAAGCACTAAATCACCAACTTTTAGTTCTCTTTTTGTAGGCATTGCATGAGGTTTTGCTGCATTTTCAGCAAAAGCTAAAATTGGCTCAAAACTAATATCACGGCTTCCGTAATCGCGCAAAATTGATTCAGCCAAAAAGTTTAAATCCAACTCACTTGAGCCTTCTAAGTTGCTTATAGCCCTAGCAATATCTTTAAAGCTTTTTTTACCAATACTAACAGCTTTTTTAAGCTTTTTTATCTCATTTGAACTCTTAATAATTCTCTTTTTGTGTGAAAAGTTAGCTAAAAATTTAATTTTTGTAGGAACTTGCTCTTTAAGTTTATTAAAACTCTCAATATCCCAATGTATTGGGTCAATTGTGATTTTTTTAATTTTACTCTTTTTTAAAATTTTAGCCAACTCATCAAGTAAAGAGTTTGTAATTAATACTTTAGAATCTTTTATTGACTCTTTTGCATCAAGTTCATAGCGTCCATCAGTTATAAAAAAACTCTCTTTACCAAGCTTAAGAAAAAGAGCATTATCACAGCTATATCCACACTCATAGTAGAGTGCGTTTTCGTTTTTAAAAACAATATAATTCATTAAGCCTCTTGCTCTTGTTGAGCATCTTGCATAGCTTTAATCTCTTGCATAATTTGAATCATTCCAACCATTGCCAAGTGGTATCCAAACGGTCCCATACCAGCGATTACTCCTGCACTAACCTCTGCAGTAATTGATTTTTTTCTAAAATCTTCTCTTGCATGAATATTGCTTAAATGCACCTCAATTGCAGGAATTTCAACAGCTGATAGAGCATCTCTAATTGCAATTGAAGTATGTGAATAAGCAGCTGGATTAATAATAATGCCATCAGCATCACCTAAACACTCTTGAATTTTATCTACAATTTCACCCTCTAAGTTGCTTTGAAAAAACTCAATCTCTACACCATTTTGCTCTGCAAAATTTTTCATTTGTGCATGAATGTCTTCTAATTTCATTGGTCCGTAAATGTGTTGTTCTCTAACACCTAGCATATTTAAGTTTGGTCCTTGAATAACTACTATTTTCATAAAATCTACCTTTATTTTTAAATTTGCTATAATTCTATAAAAAGTGTAATAAGAGAAGGTTTAAATGGCAAAAATATTAGAAGCAAAATATCTATTTGTAGAGGGTTCATACCTAAAAGATAAAGCAGTATTGTTTGATAAAAAGATAATAGCAATTAATAGCAAAAAGAATCTATTAAAAATATCTCCAAATGCTAAAGTTACAAACTTTAGTGGCAATAGTGTAATATATCCTGGGTTTATAAATCCACACACCCATTTAGAGTTTAGTGCAAATAGTGCAACACTAAAGTATGGAAGCTTTATAGAGTGGCTATATAGCGTATTTGAAAATAGAGATACATTAGTAAAAGAGTTAACAAAAGAGAAGTTAAATAGTGCAATTTCTCAAATGCTAAAAAGTGGTGTTACAACATTTGGCGCAATCTCAAGCTTTGGAGCCGATTTAGAAGCGTGTAAAAATGCTCCACAAAGAGTAGTATATTTTAATGAAGTTATAGGCTCATCTCCTGCTATGGTAGATGCTCTATTTAACGATTTTAAAATGCGCCTTAAAGAGTCGCAAGATATTGCAGATGATAAATTTTATCCAGCAGTAGCAATACACTCACCCTACTCTGTGCATCCAATTTTACTTAGAGAAGTTATAAAAATAGTAAAAGAGCAAAATTTAATGCTAACAGCACACTTTTTAGAGAGTAAAGCCGAGCGAGAGTGGCTAGAAGAGGCAAAAGGAGATTTTAAAGAGTTATTTGAAAACTTCTTTAAAACTTCAAGCCCTGTTAATTCAATTGAGGGCTTTTTAAGTGCTTTTAAAGAGCAAAAAACTTTATTTACACACTGCACACAAGCGAAAAAAGAGGAGATTGAGCAAATTAATAGTTCAAATTCAAGCGTAATTCACTGCCCTCGCTCAAACCGACTTTTAAATTGTGGGAAATTAGATATAAATAGTGTAAAAAATCTTCTTTTAGGAACAGATGGCTTAAGCTCAAACTACTCACTCTCAATTTTAGATGAACTAAAAAGCGCTCTAATTATGCATACTGAAATAGAGCCAAAAGAGTTAGCTCTAAATTTAATAAATGCAGTTACCACAAATGCAAGTAAAGCTCTTGATATTAAAGTAGGCAAAATAGAAAAAGAGTATTTTGCAGATTTTGCAATTTTTACCCTACCAGATGATTTAGCCAATACATCAGATGGCTCTATAGCCTTGCAATCAATTATAAATTGCAATCAAGCAGATGCAATATTTATTGATGGAGAGAGGGTTAATTTTTAGGTGTTAAGTTTTAGGTTATTGTTTTGCTTGTTGGTTAAATAGATACTCTATCTTCAATTGCTCTTGCAAGTGAGAGGGTGTCTATATTTTCTAAGCTTACTCCTGTTGGAACACCTTGGGCTATTTTGGTAAATTTTAGGTTTAAGTCTTCTAGCTGACTCTCTAAATATAGCATCATTGTATCACTTG
>Ga0256843_1001848_pt1 | contig 16098 bp, 9 predicted proteins | sample AlvinellametaG_FD_191572 | JGI IMG/M metagenome (GOLD analysis project Ga0256843, IMG submission 191572) | Pompeii worm associated microbial communities from hydrothermal vent at the East Pacific Rise, Pacific Ocean - Alvinella | ecosystem: Host-associated > Annelida > Integument > Unclassified ... | reverse complement strand
GAAATGGGCAATGGAAGCGTTGTAGTCTCCCCTTTTATAAGCCTCATACCCACTGCGCAAATGCCACATATCAAGCCACCCCCCGTCAGCCTGAGCGGCCCCAAATACCAGCAGTAACGGCGCCAAAAGCCTTCTGAATGCCCCCATCGACAAACTTCCCGCCAGAAAAAAGCCGATCCCAAGCCCCAGCGGCACCCAGAAAAACTCCCGGTAACGCACCCGCTCGCTCTCCCTGGCCGCCGTGACACGCTCAACGCTTCGCATCAGCGCCTCAGCCGCCGCTTCGGGACTCTCTTTGTCAATAAACGCGCCGTCCGTCTCCGCGGCAAGGCGTTCAAGCCGGGGGTTCAACGCGGAGATTATCAGCCGGCCGTTCTCGTCACGCAACCACCCCTCATCCGTCGGCACCCTGCTCCCTTCTTTCGTCGCGCACGCCACGGCATAGACGCGGATGTTATATTGACGGGCGATGCCGAGCAATTCGCCCATCTCCTCGTCATCACCCCCGTCACTGAAAATCACCACTTCCCTCGGCTCGCCGCCCAGTTGCCCCACATACGCCAGCAGTGCCTTGAGCGAAGTGCCGTGGGTCAGAATAAAACGGGGGTTGAAGGCATTCAGCGCCGCTTTGATAAGTCGGGCATCCTCCGTGGGAGGCGAGAGAATGAGGGCGTTGGTGGTAAAGGCAAGCAGGCCGAATTTGTGGCGTTTGTCCTTTTGAACCAGCCTCTCGATACTTCGCTTGGCAAAGGTGAAACGGTCAGGCTTTTTGTCGACAGCCCGCATGGAGCGGGAGGCGTCAATGGCCAGGTAGAGGGTTGAGAGCCCCGGCACCTCTTCGTTTCTCTCCTGCACCGTCACGGGCCGCGCCAGCGCCGCGATCATCCACGCCAAAGCCAGAAACGGGGCCAGGCGCAGTAAAAGGGGACGACGGCGGTTTAGAATCAGTTTGGGGTGAATCGGCAGGTTGGGAGTGCGCGCCTCATGAAGACGCAGGAAGGCAAAGAGCGCCAGGAGTATCAGCAGGTAAAGAAACTCAGGATACAGCAGGCTCATATTCCCCTCCCCCGCCAGCTCAGATAGCCAATCAAAAGCACCATCCCCGCCAACAACGGCCAGAGATAGAGCATGGTTTTGTTTACCGGCATCTGACTGCGGATGGGACTGGGCTCCAGGGCATCCAGCTTTTCAAAAACTCTTGCCAGCTCCTCGGCGCTTTTGGCCCCAAAACTCTCGCCCCCCGTCTCTTTGGCCGCACGCGCCAGCAGTTTGGCGTCGTACTGCCCCGGTTTGCCGACACCAACAGTGTAAAGTTTTACCCCCATCTTCTTCGCGTGCGCCACCGCCTCCTTGATCGAAACCGACCCGGAGTTGGCGTAGCCGTCGGTAATGAGCACAATCACCTTCTTCTTCGCGTGGCCAAACGTCAGCGCCCGCAGTGCCGTCTCGATCCCTTCGCCGATGGCCGTGCTCTCCCCGGCAATGCCCACGTCCACCATCTTGAGCACCTCTTTCAGCGCCGGCAGGTCGTAGGTGACGGGCGAGGCCGGGTAGGCGAAGGTGCCAAACATCACCAGGCCGATGTTGTCGTCAAAACGCCGATCTAAAAATCGATTGACCATCTCAACCAAAAGGTCAAATTTTCGCTTATCTTTTCGCGCTCTGTCAAACCCCGACTCCGCCATCGACCCGCTGGTATCAAGCGCCAATACCAAGTCTCGCCCTTTCCGCTCCTGCGCCGCCAGCCGGTCATACCGAATGGGCGACGCCAACGCCGTGACAAAGAGCGTATAAACCAGCGCGAAAAAGAGCGGCTCCCTCCCCAAAGAAAAGGGCGCGCGCCTGATGTGTGAGACCCCGGGAAAATAGAGCGTAAGCCCCTCCGCCGGACAACGCCAAAAACAGGGCACAAGCACTAACAGCACAAAAACCCAGGGGTGCTCAAATAAGAAATTCAGATGATTTCCTTCAGTTGTTTTTATCAGATTTTTTTATTATTAATTGTAGCACAAAATCCAATCCGGCATCATCTGTAATTCAACAACATTTTGCAACAATATCCCATGCACTACACCAAAGATTACAAGCAAATCGAAAGAGTTCTCAATATCGCAAGCCGCCTTTTGCAAATGCAAAACATTACTCTCCCATCCGAAGCAGAGCGCTTTAGCGTCAGCGAGCGAACCATCCGCAGAGATTTAAAGAAAATCGGCCAAACCTTGCCACTCAAACGGACACATGAGGGGTGGCGGATCGACCTGGCGGCCAAAACCTCCGGGCCCCTCGATCATGCCCTGTTGCAGGCTTTCGCCGAAAGCGCACGCATACAGGCCGCCTGTCTCGATCGCCATACCAAAGACAACAGAACCGTCGAACTGGCCATCCGCTACCACCGTCTACCCAAAGAGCTGGGCGAAACCCTGTTAAAAGCTATCCAATCCGACCGCCTCTGCCGTTTCGACTACCGTGACAAAGAGGGCCGCCCCACCCGCCGCACCGCCGCGCCGGTCAAACTACTCAGTTTCCTGGGAGCCTGGTATCTCGTAGCCTACGACACCGATAAACGAGAACCTCGTACCTTTCGGCTTGATCGAATCAAAAACCTCATACCCCTTGACACCTCCCGCAATCTCACTGCTGAAAAACTCCTTCAACTGGAAAAAGTGCGCGATCCGTGGAGCAACCCTACCGCCGCACCCCAACCTATTCGTATCTATGCCGACGCTTATGCAGCAAGCTATCTAAAAGACACCCCCCTACACCCAAGCCAAAGCCTCGAAGAGGCCCACACCGACGGCGGCGCGATCTACCTCTACCGCATTACCCACCCCATGGAACTGATGCCAAAAATCAAAAGCTGGATTCCGCACCTGAAGATTTTGGAACCCGAATCGTGGCGCGAAACGATCAAAAAGGAGTTGGAAAACTATCTGGGTGACATATAGGTGTCCACACTATGCGCTAAACTGGCATAACAACTATCGCCAAGGAGAAGATATGGGGCTCTACGAAAAGGCACGACTGCTCAGCGAAGAGGAGGCCGGCGGCCACGGAGACGTATGGGATCTGTTTGACAAAGGTGTCGACGATTTTCTTGTCAGGCGACTTCCGATTCTTCTCAAACACGCCGATCCCCTACCAGACCCACAAACATCCCCTACCCGCGGCAAACTCCTGCGATACAGGGAAAACAACGATATCGGTATCATCGCCGCCGTTGAAATCACCGATGAGGATCGCATGCTACTCTCCTCCCTCTATCCTGAGTTTAGAGGCATCGAGCACCAAGCGCAGATCGAGGAGATCGAACTATTTCCCAACCGCCTTGAGGCGCGTGTCGTTATTTCGCTGCCCAATATCCTCAAAGAGATCACCTTTTTTGATACACGCTTTCTCATCGCCGGCCGTCAATACGAAGAAGATAGCCGTTACACCGTCGAGCTGGCGGCCCTTGCCATCTATGTCGAAAAGGCAAAATCCGACCCGATCGTCATCGACGATCCCGAAGAGATAGAGAAATATCGCGCCAGAATGCACTGGCTACAAACGCACGACCGATACACCCAAGAAGAGGAAGCCCAAGCGCTTGAACTCTACCGCCGCGAAGTGGACGGCCCGCTAGAACCCGTCGTTTTACAGACCAATCAAATGTCTATCTGGCTGGATGAGAGAGGCCGTGAGGATCTCGTTTTGTTTCAAGGAGAGATTGTTAAAATCCTTCCGAATGAGACTGAAATCTTCGGCAATCGATTCAAATGCTTCCATATCGCCATCCACTTTTTCCCGGATGACGACCTGATTTTGCCCCTTTACATCCATACCAAGCTGATTTCCGAGGACAAGAGCTTTCAATGCGGAGATTACATATTCGGTGACGCCTGGATACACGGGCATGTTGTCGCCAAACATCCAAAAGAGCCATAAAAATCATGGATCAACTCGACAACCTCAAAGTCATCCTCCACTCCAAGCGGGCCAACATCTACTACCTGGAGATGTGCCGGGTGATGCAAAAAGACGGCAGGGTGGTCTATCTTAGCGAAGCGCAAAAGGATAACCGCTACTGGAACCTGCCCATCGCCAACACCACCTGTCTGCTATTGGGTACGGGCACCTCCGTCACCCAGGCGGCCATGCGGATGCTCTCGCAGGCGGGAGTGCTGGTGGGCTTTTGCGGCGCGGGCGGCACGCCGCTGCTCTCGTCCGTCGAGATCGAGTGGCTTACGCCCCAGAGCGAATACCGCCCCACCGAGTATGTACAACGCTGGCTATCATTCTGGTTTGACGAAGCCAAACGCCTGGAGGCGGCGCGGGATTTCCAGCAGGCACGCATCGCCTATCTCAAAAAAACATGGCGCAAAGAGCGGGAGATCGCAGATGTAGGGTTCGACACGGCGGCCATCGACGAAGCACTGACCCGTTATGAGCATCAGATCAAAAGCGCACCCGATACCGGCAGACTTTTACAACACGAGGCGGAACTGACCAAAAAGCTCTACAAATACGCCGCCAAGGTTACGGGACAGTCGGGCTTTACCCGCAACCGCGACAACGCCGACGCGGCCAACGCCTTTTTGAACCACGGCAACTACCTGGCCTACGGTCTGGCGGCCACGGCGCTGTGGGTGCTGGGAATTCCTCACGGTTTTGCCGTGATGCACGGCAAAACCCGCCGCGGCGCGCTGGTCTTTGACGTGGCCGATCTCATCAAAGACGCCATCGTGCTTCCCTTTGCCTTCATCGCCGCCAAAGAGGGGTGGGAGGAGCAGGCTTTTCGCACCCGGCTCTTGCACGCTTTTGTCGAACACGGCGCGATGGACAGGATGATCGGACAGATCAAAGAGATCGCCGCCAAATACGGAGTCAAGCCATGATGGTCATCTTCGTCTCCCAATGCGAAAAGCGCGCGCTCAAACGCACGCGGCGGGTGCTGGACACCTTTGCCGAACGCATCGGCGACAACACCTGGCGCACCGTCATCACCGCCGAAGGGCTCAAAGCGGTACGCAAACTGCTACAAAAGACGGCCACCAAAAGCACGGCGGTCAGTTGCCACTGGATCCGCAGCCGCTACCGCAGTGACCTGCTCTGGATCGTGGGCAACAAGAGCAAATTTAACCACGAAGGCGTCGTACCCGTGCACCGAACCGCCCTCCCTTTTTTGGAAGCCTACAAAGAGCACGACTGGCGCCACCTTGGGCTGATCCAGTCCCTGGCTGTCGTCGCGGCGCTACTGCACGACTGGGGCAAAGCCAACGCCTATTTTCAGAAAAAACTGCAAGAGCGCAAACCGAAGGCCGATCCGCTTCGCCACGAATGGGTGAGCGCGCTACTGCTGGGCGCTTTTGTCTCTCTCGATCCCGATAGTTGGCTACAGCGCCTGGCCCAGGGGCGCCTGGAACCGCAAGCGCTGTTAAAAGCCCTCAAACGCTTTGAGATCGCCCAATTCCAAACCTTTCCCTTCAGCGCTCAGGCGGTGGCGTGGCTCATTCTTACCCACCACCGCTTACCCGCCTACACCTATGACGCCAAAGAGATTCGCAGCGACTGGAACGGTGAGTCGCTGGAGGAGTTCGAGAGTTTTTGGGGAGAGCCTTATGTGGACGCCGCCTGGGGCTACCAAAACGATACCCCCAAAATGCTCCGTTTCCCCCACGGCGTGCTGGAAGATGCCAAACGGTGGAAAGAAAAGCTCTCCCGTTGGGCCGGCAAACTGCAACGCCACGAAGAGACTCTTAACGAATTACAAAAACGGCGAGCCTGCCGGGTTATCCTTCATCATGCACGAATCGCGCTTATGCTGGGCGATTACGCTTATTCCGCAAGCCCCGCCGACGCTACGTGGCCTACAGATTGCCGGCTTTTTGCCAACACCAACAAAGAGGGCCGTCTCAAACAGCGCCTGGACGAACATCTCTGCGGCGTGGGCGAACTGGCCAAGGAGATCGCCTACCGCCTGGTCTATCTGGAAAAAGGCCTCCCCACGGCCGAAGGGGTGCGCGCCTTGCTACGCCCCTCACCCGCGGCTTTTGCCTGGCAGGACAAGGCGGCTTCAACCGTATGGGAGCGCTACGGCAAACGGGGACTTCGCGAAGGGTTTTTCGCCGTCAATATGGCCAGCACGGGTATGGGCAAGACCGTCGCCAACGCCAAAATCATGCAAGCCCTGCGAAAAGATCGGGCACTGCGCTACGTGCTGGCGCTTGGACTGCGGACCTTGACACTGCAAACGGGTGACGAGTACCGCCGTCGCATCGGTCTAAGCGACGAACAGATGGCCGTGCTTATCGGCTCCAAGGCGATGAGCCGACTCCATCAAGAGAGCGACGAAGAGAGCCAAAAGCACGAAACAAGCGGAACCGAATCGACCGAAACACCGCTACTGGACGGCTGGGTAGACGTGGAAGCAAGCGCCAAAATAGAAGGGCTCTCGGCCGTACTAAAAAGAGCCAAAGAGCACGCCCTGCTCTACGCCCCCGTGCTGGTGGCTACCATCGACCATCTCATGGGAGCCGTCGATACCCCCAAAGGGGGCGGCCATCTGCTGGCCTCGCTACGCCTGCTGGGATCGGACCTGGTTATCGACGAGATCGACGACTTTGGAGGCTCCGATCTTGTCACCATCGGGCGGCTGGTCTTTTTGGCGGGGATGCTGGGACGTCGGGTGATGATCTCCTCGGCCACCGTTCCCCCCGATCTGGCCGAAGGCTACTTTCACGCCTACGCGATGGGGTGGCGGCTCTTTGCCGCCACCAAAGATGCGACCGACAAAATCCACGCCTGTTGGATAGACGAATTCGGCACCCGCATGGAGGCTATCGCCAACGACGAACAGGCCGCCGAAACTTTTGCGAAGACACATCGAGCCTTTGTCGATAGACGCCTCAAAAAGCTTGCAAAACTCCCTCCCCGGCGCAAAGCGCGCATCGTCTCCATCGCATCCGAAAAACGTAGCCAAACCACCTATTTCGAATCGATGCTGCAAGCCATGCGCTCTCTGCACGCCCACCACCATACCGTCGATCCCGTTAGCGGCAAACGGGTCTCTTTCGGCGTGGTGCGTATGGCCAATATTTCCCCCTGCGTGGCGTTTGCCCGCTACCTTTGCGCCTGCGACGACGGCGGCATGACACTGCGTATCATGGCCTACCACTCCAACCAAGTCCTGCTACTGCGCCACGCTCAGGAGCGCTACCTGGATAGGGTGCTCAAGCGCAAGGAGAAAGAAGACGAACCGCCCGCCGCACTGGATGACGCGACGATTCGCCGCCATATCGACGCGACGAAAAACGAAGACATTCTCTTTGTCGTGGTTGCTACCCCCGTCGAAGAGGTAGGCCGCGACCACGATTTTGACTGGGCGGTGATCGAACCCTCATCCTGGCGCAGCATCATCCAAATGGCCGGGCGCGTCAGGCGCCACCGTGCGGGCGAACCCCAAGAGCCCAATATCGCCATCATGCGCTATAACCTAAAAGCCTGGCAAGACGGCGACCAATCCCACAAAGCCTACTTCACCCGCCCCGGTTTTGAAGAGGGCGAAAACCTTTTGGATACGCACGACATGGAGCGTCTCGTCGATACCCGCGCCATCGCCGAGCGCGTCGATGCCGCCTGGCGAGTGGCCAAACCCGATCCGTTGCGCCCCACCGAGCGGCTGGTCGATCTGGAACATTTTGTGATGCAAGAGGCCCTGACCCGCTACGATCTAGCGGGACCGGCTCAAATGCAAGGGTGGCTTGAGGGCTACTGGTACCTGACGGCCCTGCCTCTTTACGCCCACCCCTTCCGCGCGGGTGCGCCGAGCGTCAAGCTCTATTTGCATTACATGCAAAATCAAGAGCGCTACCGCTTCGTTGAATTTGACAAAGAAGGCAATGTAATCGAGCGTGACAAGATTTTGGATATTCGTTCCTTTAAAGAGCCTTGCGAACGCTTCTGGCTAAATAGAGACTATAACGAACTGGTAGAGGCCGAGGCCAAAAAGCAAAACACGACCAAAGAGGCCGTCACCCGTATGTTTGGAGAGCTGAGCTTTACCGCATACGAAGGAACGCAGACACTCTTTTATAACGATCAGCTTGGGCTTTTTAGGTCCACATCCCAACAAAAGGAGGCAACATTGTGACGGACAAAGCGATCACGGCCTTTTTTGAGGAACGCAAAGCGGCGTGGCTCAAAAAGAAGGTCAAAAAATCGATGAGCGAACAAGAGGTGGCGGCGCTGGAGGCGGAGTGCGAAGAGATCTTCGCCCCGCAAAACTGGCTTCCCGATGCCGCCAGACGGGCGGGACAGATGGCGATGGCTTCGCATCCTTGCACCTTTTCGCACCCCTCATCCCGTAAAAACAGAGACGGCAACGTCACACCCGTCATTTGCGACGCACCGTATGAAAACGACGGTCTGCTTCGCTGCGGCAATATAAAAGATACGCAAAGCGACGCTTTGGGCAACGCGGCGGTGCTGGATGTATATAAGTTTTTGGACTTGAGGCTTGAAGACGGCAAACGGGTCATCGAGCATATCCGCGACAACACCCCAACGTGCCAAGCCATCGTCCAAAGCGCCCAAAACGACGACGAAGCGGTACGGCGCGGCTTTTTGAAAATGATTGAAGCGGACAACAACCAAACTGTAACCAGCTCCAAGATCAAGCAGGTCTACTTTCCAATAGACCAAAACGCCTATCATCTTCTCTCTATTCTGACCTACTCAGGCGCCCTGTTTCGACTCAAAGAAGCAATCGACAAACTGCGTTTTTCCGAAGAGGTCAAAGAGGCAAGAGAAGCCAGGCGCCAAAACAAAAAAGGCAGCGCTTACCGCGACCTGTTTGAGCTGACGGTACTGGGATACGGCGGCACCAAACCGCAAAACGTCTCGGTACTCAACAATCGCTACGGCGGCAAAACCTACCTGCTGCGCTCTATGCCGCCGACGATCAACAAGCAAGAGATTCGCTTTCCAAAAAGAGACTTTTTTGAAGAGTCCTTGCCCTATCGCAAAATCCGCGACATTTTCAAAGCCCTCAAAGCCATCAGCGAAACGGATTACAACAATCTGGCTATCCGAGAGGGACGAAAGCGGCGCTATCGGCAGTTGATGGAGATCGTTATCGAAACCATGTGGCTGGTGCGATCCGTAGCCAAAGAGCAGTATTACGAACCCACCTCTTCCTTGCCCGAATGGCAAAGAGTCTGGCTGGTCAATGAAACGGAAGACGAGCGCCAAACGCGTCAAAAGTGGCTCGAAGAGCTCTCAAGCTACATCGCCCGCTGGATCGTAAGGCACATCGAACACGCTTCCAAAAAGGAACTAAAACTGGGTAAAGCGGAGCTAAACGATATAGCCAAAATTATCGACGAATATCAAGAGGAACTGCGATGAAAGCGCTTATATTACCGCATATTATCATGCAAAACGCCAACGCTTTTCCCTCACCTTTTAGCATCGGATTTCCGGCCGTAACGGCCTTTTTGGGTGCCGTACACGCCTTGGAGCGCCATCTAAAAGAAGAGTTTGACGATATGCGCTTTCTCTCTGTCGGTATCGTCAGCCACAAGGCCGATTTGCAGGTCTATAAAGGGCCGGGAGATTATGTCTATTCCGTCATCAATACCGCCAACCCACTGGACAAAAAGGGTGAGCGCCCCTCGTTCATCGAAGAGCCGCGTATTCACCTGGATGTCTCGCTGGTGGTGGAGATGGACGGTGTCCGAAAGCCGCAAGAAAAGGCTTTTCTTGAAACCGTAAAGCGACTGATGCTCTCCAAAATGCGCCTGGCAGGCGGCGACATCCTGCAAGTGGGCACCCCCGTCATCGACCGCGATATTACCCGCCGCAACCTTTTGCGACACATCGGGCCGGGATACGCCCTGATCGAGCGGCGCGAACTGATGCAAGAAGCGATGGCGCAGGGTATGGACGCTATCGAAGTGCTGATCGACGCGCTAAGCGTCCACCACACCTGCCGAGAAGAAGCGGAAGAGATCGTTTGGGAGTCCAGGCGCAAACACGAAGGCTGGCTGGTGCCCGTCGCCGTCGGTTTTCACGGTATCAGCCCCCTTGGCAAAGCCCTCAACCAGCGTGATCCCGACACCCCGCACCGCTTTGCCGAAAGCGTGGTGACGCTGGGAGAGTTCAAAATGCCCCACCGACTGGGGAGGATAGACGAAATGATGTGGGAGTATCGCTACATTGACGCGAAAAACCTCTACCTTTGCGAAACCAAAACCACACCCAAGGAGTAAAACATGGCAAAAACCGTACTCGCATCCGTATTGGCATTTGAGAAAAAACTGGTTCCCAGTGACGGCTATATGTACGGCACCCTCTGGGACAAACGAACCGAACGCGGCGCCCGCACCCCGCTGAAACTGGTAGAAAAGTCGGTACGCGGCACCATCTCCAACCGTCTGAAAAAGGCGGTGGCCAACGACCCGACGAAACTCAACGCCGAAGTGGAAAAGCCCAACCTCCAAACCGTAGACGCCTGCGCGCTGGGCGAAGAGCAAGACACCCTCTGCCTGCACTTCACCCTCAAAGTACTGGGCGGACTGCACGAGCCTTCGGCGTGTAACTCGCCCGAATTTCTCAAAAAATATCAGGCCGCCATCGAAAGCTATACCCAGGAAGAGAGATTTGAAGAGCTGGAACGCCGCTACGCGCTCAATCTGGCCAACGGCCGTTTCTTGTGGCGCAACCGCGTGGGCGCTGAAGCCGTGGAGGTCATCGTCAAAGATCTTATCAACGAAAAAGAGTGGGTCTTTGACGCCAAAGCCTTTTCGATTCGGACCATGAAAAGTGACGACGCCAAAGTACAAGAGCTTGGCCAAGCCATTGCCGCGGCACTGGCGAGCAAAGATGACTTTTTGATGCTGGATGTCACCTGCTACGCCAAAGTGGGCAAAGCCCAGGAGGTCTACCCCAGCGAAGAGCTGGTGATGGACAAGGGACAGGGCAAAAAGAGCAAAGTCCTTTACGAAGTGGACGGTATCGCCGCCATGCACTCGCAAAAGATCGGCAACGCGCTGCGCACCATCGACACCTGGTATAGCGAATATGAAACAGAGCGCCGCCCCATCGCCGTCGAGCCTTACGGCGCGGTTACCAATCTGGGGCGCGCCTTTCGCAACCCCAAAGAGAAAGAGGATTTTTATACCCTATTCGAGCGCTTTATCGAAAGCGGCGAAGGTCTGCTGGGGAGCGACCTGACCCCGGAGCAACGCCATTACGTCGCCGCCGTGCTGGTTCGAGGCGGCGTCTTTGGCGAGAGCGACAAGGAGTAAAAATGCTGCGCTACTACCAGCAGATCGAAATCTTCGATGACGGCGAGATCTCACCGGGGTTTGTGTGGAGCAGGCTTTACGGCTTGCTTCACGCCAAACTGGCCGGCCTGAAAGATAGCGACGGTCTGACACCGGTGGGCGTGGCCTTTCCCGGATACGGCAAAACGCGTTTTCCTTTGGGAACCGCTTTGCGACTCTTCGCACCCGACAAAGAGACGCTTGAGAGTTTGCATATGGAAGAGTTATTGAAAGACTACTGCGACTATTTGCAAGTCATGGCCGTCAAAGAGATACCCCGGGCCCATTCCTTTGCCCATTTTTTCCGCAAACAGTTTAAAAACACCAACCCAGAACGCCTGGCACGCCGCTACGCGAAACGCCACGGTATCTCTTTTGACGAAGCGCTTGAACGATATAAGAGCTTGGAAACCGAATCGGTAGAAAAGACCAACAAGCTCCCATACATCCACCTGCAAAGCAGCTCCACCGGCCAGCGACATCGCCTATTTATTGTCAAAGAGAGTGTTCAGACGGCAACAGATGGCAGGTTTAACACCTACGGCCTAAGTAAAACCGCCACCGTCCCCTGCTTTTGACCCAAAAATTCTTGCTCATGTACAAAGCCCCAAATTACGGGGCTTCGTCGTGAACATAAATTTTTTTGGTATTTTGTGATAGAATGCTTCTTAACTACCAAGTTACCGCTATTTCTTCACAAAATACTTCAGTACACTGCCGCATAGGCAGCTTAGAAAATAGCTAACGGTTTCACCTTCAGAATTTCGGAGTACACTGCCGCATAGGCAGCTTAGAAAAATCTCAATTGGGTTTGCTCTGATTTCGATTTGTACACTGCCGCATAGGCAGCTTAGAAACCAGAGGGGAGGGCCCTCGGCGAAAAAAGCGGGTACACTGCCGCATAGGCAGCTTAGAAAATACTTGAAAAAAGTCTCACTCCAACAACGTCGTACACTGCCGCATAGGCAGCTTAGAAAAAAGTGTCATGATCATGTAGATGATGATGTGGGTACACTGCCGCATAGGCAGCTTAGAAAAAATCCTGTCGGCTCTTTTGCGGTTAATCTTCGTACACTGCCGCATAGGCAGCTTAGAAAATCACGACCCCCTAAACAAAGTCATAACACCCGTACACTGCCGCATAGGCAGCTTAGAAAGACAAAAAGGCCAAGCCACACCACTTCAAATGGTACACTGCCGCATAGGCAGCTTAGAAATAACCCCTATTTGACACACCCACCGGGAAGGGGTACACTGCCGCATAGGCAGCTTAGAAAAATAAAGTACGTAATCATGTTAACCCCTTTTAGTACACTGCCGCATAGGCAGCTTAGAAAAAGGGGTCTAACCCATACTCGCTATAATCGTCGTACACTGCCGCATAGGCAGCTTAGAAATCGACGTGGGCGGCTCTCCGGGGCGTGACCAAGTACACTGCCGCATAGGCAGCTTAGAAAAGACTTATCCCGATTCTCCTCCAAATTTTCCCGTACACTGCCGCATAGGCAGCTTAGAAAATATCGTCTCGATCGATATGGGTGATGGCGTAGTACACTGCCGCATAGGCAGCTTAGAAAGTTTTCTCATCAGTTAGATGGAGCGTGGGACGGTACACTGCCGCATAGGCAGCTTAGAAATCACGATAGAGCATCTTCCAAATCCTGTCGGCGTACACTGCCGCATAGGCAGCTTAGAAAAGCCCCACATGGTGCGCGTGCGCGAAATCGACGTACACTGCCGCATAGGCAGCTTATCACCCCTACACTTCTCATTAAAAATATGAGACAACAAATATTACATAATTTTTTTAAATTTTCTGCAATAATCTCAATATCGCCAAACTAATACACCACACACTTCGTATGATCCTTATTCCAAAGCACCCTGTTGGCCCTGTAGCACTCTTGCGGTATGACCGGTTTGGATATCGCTCTTTTCTTGAGCAGTGGGAGGGTGGTGATGATGCGGCGGCCGTCCTCTGTGGTTACAATCACTTTGTAGCTTGTTTGCCCTTTGGCGATTGAGCCGTTGTCCTGAATATGGATGTTCAAATATGTCTGTGCCGTCATGCTCTCCCAGCGGATGGAGCCGTCTTTGCGGTTAAGGCGTTTGCCCAAACGCGTCACGCCCGCCAACCACAAGCCGTTGCCGGGTATCGTATCCCATACCGAAAACTGCCCGTCGATGTTGCGTATCTCGATACCGGTAATCACCCCGCGGATACTGTAAAGATCCAGCCGTATCACGCAGTCGGGTCTGCCGTCACCGACCGGTCGTTCGGAGCGCCCCACCCTATCACCCTGGCCGCGACAACCTCTCCATCGGGCCGTGGCGGAGGCGAGTTCATCCCGTATGCCGTATCGGCCCGAAGCGCTACCGCCGCGCACGCCATGTGAGACAAGTTTTATCGTGTCGATAAACGCGTATTCGTTATACCAGCCGTTGGCTTCGATATCCACTTCCAGTTCAAAGGGTCCTTTTTTATTCACCAAAACATCGAATTCATGCCACCTCTTGCCGTCGACGACATGGGAAAAGATCTTTCGACCGTCAACACGCACGACCAGCCTGAAATCACCGTTTTGATGACCCGCTACACGGATGGAAAGCTTTTTGACCATGCCGTTGCGGATCTCTCTTTTCAATACCGCCGGGCGATCCTTTGCTGTCGGATGCAGATAGAGCACCGCGCCGTGAGCCCCTTTGGGCGGCTTGGCCACCCCTACCTCTTTGGCGGGCCTGTACCATCCAAACCTCTTATCCGTTCCCAGAATTTTTCCGACCCTACCGTCCGGTCCCATCGGCAACGAAGCGATCGTCCACCCTCTAAACCACGCCTCCGCCAGTGACGCGTTCTCTATACCTCTCTCCAGGTGAGAGGCTTTGACGCCCGACACCATCCCTTTGCGTCTAACCGGTCGGGGTATGGCGTTTTTGAGCCAGCAACGCGCCCGTTTGCCCTGAACGCCCGGCGGCACATAGGTCCATGCCCGGCATTGGGCCTCTTTTTCGCAGGTTTGTCGGCAGATTGTCGGATCGGGGCTCTTCATCTTGAACCAGCGGTAATCGAGCCCCGGGCGATCATATCCATACTCCATATTCGATGCACCCCCTCCCCCGGGAGGAAGCGCCACACCACCCCGCGGGCCTGACTCACCGTTTGTCGAAATGTCACGGCCGGCGCCGCCGGTCGTCTCTTTGCCGCCTTTTTTATCACCGCCTTTCGTCTCTTGCGTATCGCCGGTGCCCTGCGTTTCGCTTTCGCCGCCGGTTACATCCACCGTGGCGCTGTTACCATCCCCTGTCGCGGGCGGTTGCGCCGTTTTTTCGCGTACCCGTACCGTCACACGCTCCCGGCACCGTCCGCCGCGGCCGTCATCGCCCGTTACCGTCAATCGGTATCGGCCCGCTTTGGGCCACTGCACTATCACCGTGCGTCCTTGGGGAGTACGGTTGGAGGCTCCCGCAATCTGCCAGCGGTAGGTGACGGCGTCACCGTCGGCATCTCCCGGCGTCCACAAAACATACCACGCCCCCGCTTCCGCCTCTTCGGGCAGGTTGATCACCTCACAGGAGGGGTTGTGATTTTCTCTTTTTGTCCCGCCGACTTTCCCGCCGGGGCGGGAGACATCCGCCGCTTTTGGCAGGTGTTTGCATGTAAGATCATACAGCCCGGCTTTGAGATAGACATTGCCGCTCACCCCGACCGAGACACTTTTGGAGGGGTCATATTTGGAGAGGTAGGCGCTACACACCTTTCTATCGGCCGTCTGCCAGCGAAAACGCACGCCGTAATAGTAGATCCGTACCGGCGCCATCTCCTCCACCCCTTTGCTTTGGGGTACGGTACCGCTGTAGATGAGCCTTCCCTTCGCGCCGTAACGGGTAAATTCCATGCCGTACACCCGGTAGCGCATGGCCCCGTAGGAATCCACATAAAAAAGATACCCCGTGTTGTATCCGTCGCTTTGGGGGGCGGTGATCATGGGCCAGGCTTTTTGTACATCGCTAATAGTATGGACGATTTTCCAATCGCTCCACTTGCCGAGACCCCCGATGAAGTAGCTCATATAGACCTTCAGTTTTCGGCCCTCCAAAACGCTTTTGAAGCGGTTGACACGGTTGCCTATGCCGTGCGCATCTTGGCCCACGCCCACTTTCACCCACGCGCTCTCTTCGTCAAAATTGCTCCCCTTGCGAAGCCCCACGCGAATCTCGTAAACCCCCTCCTCTTTGAAAGAGGTTCGCAATGTTTTGCCCGTCGTCACAAAATCGTCGGCCACATACCAGCGAATCTGCGTCACCCCGATAGCGTTATCCAGCCGTACCCGGCAAGTCACCGTCTCGCCCACCTTGACGGAAGCCGGGGAGCAGGTGATGTGAATCCCCGCTTTTTCAGGTGTCGCTCCGCCGACGACGCCCCCGCTCCCGGCCGATTCGGCTACTTCCACGATCCGGCTCATCGTGTCGTTTTCGGCCGGATCGGACGAGATAAGATCGAGCATCACCGTATAGTCGCCGGGCTGTTTGAATCGGTAGGTAAAGCGTTCGCCCTCCGCCACCTTTTTACCGTCGATCCACCAGACAAACCGGTAACTGTTGCCCGCTTTCTTATGCAGGGTCTCTTCTATGAAAGTGACGGGCTCACCGACCCGGTAGGTCCACTTATTGGGCTCGATCCGCATACCGATCTGCGCTTTGTAGTCGGGGTTGATCACCAGTTGCACCACGCTCCCCTCAAAGAGTTTCGTACCGGCGGAGGGGCTTTGATCGGTCACGGCATTGACGGCGTAGT
>Ga0256843_1001847_pt1 | contig 16106 bp, 19 predicted proteins | sample AlvinellametaG_FD_191572 | JGI IMG/M metagenome (GOLD analysis project Ga0256843, IMG submission 191572) | Pompeii worm associated microbial communities from hydrothermal vent at the East Pacific Rise, Pacific Ocean - Alvinella | ecosystem: Host-associated > Annelida > Integument > Unclassified ... | reverse complement strand
ATAGTTTTTTTGCTCTATCTTTTATATGTATCCTGTATGGCATAAGATCTACATAGATATAGTTTTCATCTTCCCAAACATCTACATATTTTACTGCTTCTTTAAGATTTATAATATATGTTTTTTCAGTAGAATCACTAAAGTTTTTTATCTCTTTTACATAATCAACAAAATCAAATATTTTTGATTTAATCCAAGTTTTCATGGATTTTTACAAACTCTTGATATAGTTTTTTACTCTTTTTATAGAGTGTTTTATCCGTCATGACTGTAGGAGTTAACTTTTTAAATCTACCTATCATGATCTCTGTCATCATTTTTATCTTTACCTTATCAGCTTCAGAAAAGTTTTTTTTCTTTGAAAGTTTATCTATCTGCTTCAAATAATCTTTTGCATCGTTAATATAGTCTAAAAACTTTATAGATATTTTACTCTGAGCTAAAATAGAAAATGCCATTTTATTGTAAGGATCTAGTTCAAAAGCTTTACTAGCTAACTTTATAGCTTCATCATATTCACCCATAGTGTACTTTATCCTAGCTTCTACAGAATACTTGTAAGAGTCACTAAAACCTACAAAAAATATACCCAACAAACCAACGATAATAGATAAACCTATAAGAATCCGTTTAAGCCACATAGTCCAACTTTTCCTTGATATAGTTTTTTGCTTCATCTTTTGATAGATTTTCTAAGTAAAAAGGCTCACTAGCATATAGTTTGATAGTTGAAAAAGGTTTTGGTATCATAAACCTATCCCAACTGTTAAGTCGCCAAAAAGAGTTAGAAGTATAACTAAAAGCTACTATAGGAACTTTTTTCTTTTGTGAGATAGCCACTATACCATCAGCTACAGAGTGTCTAGGACCTTTGGGTCCATCTGGTGTGATAGCTACACATTCACCACTATCTAAAAGTTTAAAACTCTCTTTCAAAGCTTTTATACCACCTCGTGTACTACTTCCCTTTATATAGCCTATATCAAAGTTTTCTACAGTTTTAGCTATGATTTGTCCATCAAAGTGTTCACTTATGATAACTGAAATCTTCTCATCACCCATCATTTTCCTAAAAATAAAAGGACTTAGCAAAATATATTCATGCCAAAAAGCTACAATAAAGGGAGCATTTGGCTTTTGGTTAGGGAAAAAAAACTCTTTTTTACAGCTTGCAAAAAGTATCTTGGTAAGAAAATAAAAAAGCTTAGGAAGTATCTTTAAAGCTAACTCTCTTTTTTTCTCCTTAGTCAAGAAGCTTCCCATACAGTACCATCCTTTTGGGATCTGTTATGATAACTTTTTTTGTTTTACCGAGAAGTTCTTCACTTCCTTTGATATTTATCATAAAGTTATTATCACTTCTACCAGCTACCATACCACCACTTCTAAGCTCTTCAAAGTAAACATCAAAAACTTTATCTTTTTGTAAAGTTGTTATTTCATCTATGATATTTGTATGAAGATCTTGTAATATTTTTAATCTTTCACTAGCAACATCAGAATCAACCTGTTTCATATCAGCTGCAGGAGTTAAAGGTCTAGGAGAGTACTTAAAGCTAAACATTTGCTCAAATCTAACCTGTTTTACTACATCCAAAGTGTCTAAAAAATCTTTTTCATCTTCTGTCGGAAATGCTACTATAATATCAGTTGAGATGTGTACATCTGGAACCATATCTCTTAGTTTCATAGCCCTATCCAAAAACCACTCTTTTGTATATCCTCTTTTCATATCTCTTAAAACTTTAGTAGAACCACTTTGAAGAGGCATATGCATAGATTTGCATATTTTTGGATTTTTTGCAAATGTTTCTAAAAATTTGTCATCCATATGAAGTGGATGTGGCGAGGTAAATCTTATCCTCTCTACTTCATCTATCTCGCTGACCATATTTAAAAGATCACTAAAATCTATATCTCTTTTCCCATCACTAAAGCGTCGTCCATAATTGTTTACATTTTGCCCTAAAAGAAAGATCTCTTTTGCACCATTTTGAGCAGCTTTTTTTGCTTCTGAGACTATAAGATCTGCAGGTATAGAGATCTCATCACCTCTTGTATAAGGCACTATACAAAATGTACACTTTTTATCACAACCGATAGAGATATTTACATAAGCTTTATATGGACTTGTCCTAAAGTCGTTAAATGCATACTGACTCTCATCATGATTGATATCTACTTCTACTGCACCTTCACGATCAAGAACATCTTTTAGTTTTGATACATTTCTAGCACCCAAAACAAAGCTAACATATGGAGCTCTTTTAAGAATCTCTTCACCAAGATGTGAAGCTGTGCAACCACAAACTCCTATCTTTGCACTTTCTTTTTTCTTTTTTTTGAAACTTCCAAGTTCTGAAAAAAGTTTTTGAACTGGTTTTTCTCTCACACTACAAGTGTTGATAAGAATCAAATCAGCCTCTTTTAAAACCTGTGTCTGAGTATAACCTTTTAGATCCAACTGCGCTATGATATGTTCGCTATCACGAACATTCATAGCACATCCTAAAGTTTCAAGATAAAATTTTTTCAAAACTAAAACCTACAGTACATGCATCTCATACATATAATCGTTTTCATCCAAACCATATCTTACTTCTCTAAGATAAACTGAGTGTTCTTTCTCTTCAAGATTTTCAACCATACTCACCAAATCTTTATGTGAGTTAGATTGATCAAAATAAAAGATCTTTTGTTTGTTTTTGTCCAACTCTTTTTCTATATCTTCAAGTGTTATTTTTTTATTATTTTTTTCATCAAGTGAATTTTTTGCTAAAATCAGTTCCATATTATTACCTTACTATCATCATATTTTGTTATATTATATCAAGCTTTCCTAAATTTAAGTTATTTTGGATAAAATACAGCACCTTCAAGAAGAAACAAAATCAAACAATTACTTAGCATTGTTAAATTAAGGAGAAATTTTGGGTAAAATATTAAATATAATAGAATCAATCGCTCATGAAAAAGGGCTAAAACTAGATGAAGCAAAAGAAGCTGTTTCTATTGCACTTGTCAACACAGCAAAAAGAGTATTTGGTGAAAACTATGAATACTTTGTAGATATAGATAGTGATACAAAAGAGTTAAACCTCTACCAAAAACTGATAGTTGTAGCAAATGATGATGACAGACTATATGAAGATATAGAAAATGGTGAAAAGTATATAGACATAGAAACAGCAAAAGAAAATGATCCAGATATAGAGATAGGAGATGAGATAACATATCTTATAAATCTTGATGATATGGGTAGAACTGCGGCTTCAACACTATATAGAGAACTAGAGTACCACATACAAAGACTACTGGAGAGAAATATTTTTGACAGTTATAAAAACAAAATAGGTCAGATAGTAAATACTGTAGTAACTAGAGTTGATTCAAATGAAACAACATATGCAGAGTATAGAGAGGTAAAAGCTATACTTCCTATGAAAAGCAGAATCAAAGGTGAAAAGTTTAAAGTAGGAGATCACTTAAAAGCGGTTATCAGAAAAGTATATATAGATAAAAAACTTGGTATGCAAGTAGAACTTTCAAGAACTTCACCAAAGTTTTTGGAAGAACTTTTAAAACTTGAAGTACCAGAGATAAAAGATGAACAAGTTATCATCCATGCTAGTGCCAGAATACCAGGCGAGAGAGCAAAAGTGGCTTTGTCATCTATAAGTCCAAATGTTGATCCAGTTGGTGCAACTGTTGGAACAAAAGGTGTAAGGATAAATGCCGTAAGTAAAGAGTTACATGGAGAAAATATTGACTGTATAGAGTTCAGTCAAATCCCTGAAAAATATATTTCTCGTGCATTATCACCAGCTATTATCTCTAGTGTTAAGATAGAGGGAGAAAAAGCCATAGTTACACTTCCTAGTGATCAAAAATCAAAAGCTATAGGTAAAAGTGGGATAAACATAAGACTAGCATCTATGCTAACTGGATATGAGATAGAGTTAGTTGAAAGTGGAACTTCTACAACTACACAAACACAAACAGAAGAAAACAAAGAGGGTGAAGGACTTGATGCTCTAAAAGCACTTTTTAACTAAGATACTTCTTAGAGATCATGATGGATAAAAGATTTATCCATCATTGATCATCTCTGTAAACATCTGTTATATCAAAATCATAATCAGGCTCAATAGCAGGAACATCTTTTAAGGTTTTTTCATCTATCTCTTTTTCTTTTAGATTATAATCTTTCCCCTGATAGAACTTTTGTTCTTTTGCATATTTTGCTTCTAACTCCATCTGTTTTTTTAGTTGTTCTTTTAGCAACTGTTCTTTTGATAGATTTTTATCCATACTTTTAGAACTGTTTTTATCAACATTTTTTACAGTTACATTAGAATCAGCAAAAACAAAAATACTCCCTACTAAAAACAAAAACACAAGAAGCTTTTTCATAACTATACCTTATAATATTTATTTATAAATCTAATTATATCAGTTTTTTATAAAAAATCCTACTCTCTAAGTTCATATGTTCCATCACCATCTGCATCAACATATGTGATGATATCTCCACCTTCTTCCTTTATCTTTACTTTTGCACCATCAGCCATGTTATATCTAGCTTCTCCACTTTCTATGATAGTAGAACTAAATACAAAAGGAGTTTTAGACATATCATAAGATGTATCATATGTAACATATGATGAAAGATTATCTATATAGATAGTTCCTTGTGTTTGATACATACTAACTTTGTTATCTTTTATCTCAAAATAATACACCGAATCTTTTTGACCATCTTTGACACCATTTAAATCCATGATTATATTTAACTGCATTTTAAGTTTCATCTGTGCTGTATTTGGATCATATTCTAAAAAGTTACTAGTTGTACTACTTCCTTTATATACAATATATTTTACACCATACAAATCCATACTAAAATCCGTAACATACTCTATATCTACAGTTTTATATCCAAGTCCTAAACTAGCAAATGACTCATCATAGTTAGAATACTTAACAGATATCTTTCCATTTATCATGCCATTATGTTGAGAACAATTATTATAATCCATAACCATAGTTATCCCACCAGTTTCACTACCGTTTAAAGAGTATGTATAACTTCCACCATCAACACAATCTTCTGTTTGTGAAATAGTATCTCCCAAAGAGTGAATCCCCTCAAGTTTTACATCTTTTAGTATCAAATCATTAACATACTTTACAGACATAGGTGAAGATTGGTACTGTTTTATATCTTGAGCAGTAGGAGAAAAAGTTGCATTTTGATTTTTTGCTACTACTTCTTCAACTTTTTCTCCGTTTTCAAGCGTAGGTTCAGCTACAGAGGCACTTGTAGGAAACTTTTGTATAGAAGAATCATCAACATTTTGATCCGAGCCAACAGAACCACAACCTACAAACAGATATGAAAATACTGCTAAAAGCAATATTTTGTATATTTTTTTCATCTTACTTCCTTATAGTTTTTTATATACTATAAGTTCGAACTTTTATGAAAAAAATTTAGCTATCATGATAAACAAAAAGATAAAACATTTTTTGCTTAACTTTATGTAACAGATTTAAAGTTTATCTTCTACACTTTGAACTTTTGCTTTTAGTCTATCTTTTTGTGCAGGTCGGATATCAAACTTCATAACAGCATAAACTCTTTTTACACCCATTTTTTCCAAAGCTTCATACATAACAGGTATAAGATCACTAAGCTCTTTCACACTCTCAGCTTCTATGATGGTTGCCATAGGAGTAAGTTGGTACTCAAAGCCACTTGATTTTATAACTTTCAAAACTTCGGCAACATACTTTGACTTACTCTCTCCAACATCAGTCGGAAATATAGCTACTTCCATCAAAACAGACATTTAAACTCCTCTGTTATCTTTTGATTTTAGCCTATCTTTCATATGTACATACGCATTTAAAGCACTTATATAAGCTTTTGCACTTGCTACCATAGTATCAATACTCACACCATGACCTATAACAGCTGGTTTGGTATCATCAAAAACTACTTTTACAGTAACTTTTGCTAAAGCGTCTTTTCCCTTTGTTACTGAGTTTACTTGATAGTCAGCCAAAAATCCCTCTATACCACTTATCCTGTCTATCGTTTTAAATACAGCATCAATAGTTCCCTTACCAATCCCTGCTTCAACTTTTTCTTCTGCGTCAACTTCTATAGTTACAGCAGAGTTTGGAACTCCCTTCATACAGTCACTAAGCTGTAAGTTTTTCAATACATACTTTTGAGGTATTTTAGAAGTTTCCTCTCCCACTATAGCTCTAAGATCATCATCAAATATCTCTTTTTTCTTATCTGCTAAAAGTTTAAAACGACTAAAAGCATCATTTAACTCTTCATCACTAAGATCAAATCCCAAAGAGTGTAACTTATCTTTAAAAGCTGCACGACCGGAAAGTTTTCCTAAAACTATAGTATTTGCATCATCTATACCTACATCACTAGCTTTCATGATCTCATAAGTTTCACTGTGTTTTAAAACTCCATCTTGATGAATACCGCTTTCATGAGCAAAAGCATTTTTACCGACTATTGCTTTGTTTGGTTGTGGGATAATACCTGTGATAGATGCCACCAAACGACTGCTTGGATAAAGTTCTTTTGTATTTATGTTAGTATCTATACCGTCAAAGTAGTCTTTTCTGGTTTTTAGTATCATGACTATCTCTTCGACGGCTGCATTTCCTGCTCTCTCTCCAAGTCCGTTTATCGTACACTCAACCTGTCTAGCCCCGTTTTCTATACTTGCTACTGAGTTTGCCACAGCAAGTCCCAAGTCATTATGACAATGAACAGATATGATAGCCCTATTTTTTACAAAGTCATTTAACTCTTTTATCATAGCTCCCATTTCATGAGGAAGTCTGTATCCTACAGTATCAGGGATATTTAAAGTCGTAGCACCTGCTTCTATCACAGCATCAAGGATCTCTTTTAAAAAACTCATCTGGCTTCTTCCTGCATCCTCACAGCTAAACTCTACATCATCGGTAAATGTTTTTGCATACTGTACTGACTCAACCGCTTTTTTGATCACTTCATCAGGAGACATCCTAAGTTTATACTGCATATGTATAGGACTTGTTGCTATAAAAGTATGAATACGCTGCATTTTTGCTTGTTTTATAGCCTCTCCTGCCGCTTTTATATCACTTTCTTTTGCTCTTGCTAAAGAACAGACAACACTTCCACTTACCTCTTTTGCTATGTTGGATATAGCTTCAAAATCTCCAGGACTAGCTGCTGCAAAACCAGCTTCTATGATGTCAACTTTTAACTTTTCTAACTGCAAAGCTATCTGGATCTTTTCTTCCATAGTCATAGATGCACCAGGACTTTGCTCACCATCTCTTAAAGTCGTATCAAATATTTTTACTATGTTATTATTCATTTTATATACCTTCGTTTGTATTATTTTGATTATATGTTATTTTGGGTTAAAATCTGTGTAGAATTAGAGGAGAATGAGCAGGAGAGAAGAAACAACTTTATTTTGTTTTATATTTATGTAGTGTTTGTAAAACATTTTCTCTCCTTAAAAATTTATATTTATTTTAACTTCTATTCCCTTAAACATGCTATAATATGCTATATAAACCCATATAGGAGGGAGATTATGAAAAAGTTAAAATATTTGCTTTTTGTCTTATTGTTAGTTTTTCCTATGAGCATGATGGCTAAAAGTGCAGCCGCTATAAACTCTGAAGTAAATCTTGCTTTAAGTGATTTTTATAGTGAAGTTAGAGGTGGAAAAAACTTTTTAGCAAGAGCAAAAGGATATTTAGTCTTTCCTGAAGTTGTAAAAGCTGGTTTTGGGATAGGTGGAGAGTATGGTGAAGGTGCTTTAATAGTAAACAAAAGAATAGTAGCATACTACAACACAGTATCTGCATCTGTAGGATTGCAATTTGGGGTACAAAAGAAGTCTATCATCATAGCTTTTTTAACAAATAGTGCTTTAAGAAGATTTAGAAGAAGTAAAGGTTTTAAAGTTGGTGTAGATGGATCAGTAGCTATCGCAAAATGGGGTGCAGGAAAAGATATAAGCAACCTTACAGTAAAAGAGCCAATAGTAGCTTTTGTATTTGGCAACAAAGGACTTATGTATAACATCACTATAGAAGGTAGCAAGATAAGTAGGATTTATCCAAAGTAGAGTAAGCTTTATGGGCTACTCTATCAAAGCAAACTCTATAGTTATCTTATGTTCTTCTAAAAACAAGACGGTGTTTGCTTCTTTTGCAAGTTTTTGTAACTGTAAATCATTTTTTATATAAGTGTTTTCATCATAAATAGAAAGTGAGCATACAGGATATCTCTTATCCTTTATCTTGATGCTTTCAGCTACTTTGACTGAGACATCCAAAACTATAGTTTTACTTTCTTTAAACTCCTTAAAAGCATTATTTAAAAGTTGTAGAAAATCTTTTACATTTAAAAAAACCTCTGGTATCGAAGGATCATAGTTTTTTATAAGATCTATACTTTTTAGATCCAAGTTGTTGTTATATGCCAACTCTAAAAGTGTATATATACTTACTTTGGATATATTTTTCTGTTCCATAGAAAACTTATTTCCAACAACTTCTTTGTATAGTTTTACAACCAAAAACTCTTCATCTTCATATCCCACAAGTATAGCATAGTACTTTATCCTGTTAAACTCAAGGTTTATATAAGTGTTTTTATATCCATAGTTTATAGGTGCATAGTTCATAGCCATATCAAATATCTCTTTTGAAGATGTATATGATAGTAAAAACTCTGCTTCTTGATTATACTTTATAACTTTTGCTTCACTATTGAAGATTATAAATGGATTTAGATCATATTCAACAGAATTTTCAAGTAGCTTATCCATCTAAACCATTCTCACTTATTTTTTTTCTCAAAGTATTCCTATTTATTTCAAATTTTTTAGACATCTGAAGTTGGGATTTGAAAGCTCTTTGTCCCGCTTTTAAAAGAGGTATTTCAAAAATAGGTAGTAACTCTTTGTAAGAAGTAGTATTTTCAAACTCTTTTAACAAAAACTCTTCTAAAATCTCCATAATATTTGACTTATCAAGAGAATCAAACAAAATAGTTCTAAAGATGGATTTTTTCAAAGATATTGCATTGTTTGAAAGATCTATATGAATATTTGAAAACTCTTTATCTATAAGAAAGAGTTTTTTTGCTTCTTGTATATATTTTTTGGTTAAAAACTCAACATCCTCTTTTCTCTCTCTTAAAGGTGGAACATCTATTTTAACTTCAAAAAGTTCATCATAACTCTCTTTATACTCTATAGTAGTAGCTATGACTTTTGTATTATAAAAGGATAGTTTTTCTAAAAGATTTTTTGTTGAGTTTATTTTATGGATATTGTTTAAGATAACTTCATCTAAAACTGTCAAATCAATCTTGTTTTTTTGGATCAATTCTTCAAAATCAACAGCTTCAAAAACTTGAGAAGTTTGCGAAATAACTCTTGCAAGGTGATTTTTACCAACAGCTTTTTCTCCGACTATTATTGTATTTACAGGAAGAGAAGATGACAAAGTTGCCATCTTTAAACTCTCCTGAGAACTTTGAGAAAAGGCTATAAACTCATCCATTTTTAGCTTGTTTTATATCCTCATCTGCATCTTCGTGTACAGCTAGTCTTGATTTCATACCATTTTCTTCTTCATAAGTTTTTATGATTTCTACTACTTGTTCTCCGCTGATAGTCTCAGTTTTATATAACTCTTCTACCATTTTTTCTATAGCAGGTGCATAATCTTCCAAAGTTTTTAAAACAGCTTGATATCTTTCTTCTAACACTTTTTTTACATAAGCATCCAACTCTTCAGCCATCTTTTCACTATACTCTTTTTCAACACCGCCGTTTAAGAAAGTATTTCTTCTTTTTGCTAAAACCATAAGTCCAGCAACTTCACTCATACCATAAAGTTCAACCATAGACTTAACTATATCAGTAGCTCTTTCAAGATCATTTCCAGCTCCAGTTGAGATCTCTTTTATAAATACTTCTTCTGCTGCACGACCACCTAAAAGAACATCTACTTCAGCTAAAAGTTCATATTTTTGCATCATATATTTGTTCTCTTCTGGAGTATTTAAAGTATATCCAAGTGCCGCCAATCCTCTTGGGACTATAGATACTTTTGAAACTCTTTTTGCCCCTCTTGTTACTTCTGCTATCAAAGCATGACCACTTTCATGATAAGCAACTATATTTTTCTCTTTAGGGTTTATTCTTCTACTTTTTTTCTCTAAACCTGCTATAGCTCTTTCAACTGCTTCATAAAAATCTTTTTGTTCAACTTCTACTTTATCAGCTCTTCCTGCTAAAAGTGCAGCTTCATTTACTACATTTGCCAGATCTGCACCTGCAAGTCCTGCTGTAAGTCTTGCTATCTCTTCCAGATCAACATCATCAGCAATCTTTATCTTTTTAACATGAACTTTTAATATCTTTACCCTACCCTCAAAGTCTGGTTTATCAACCAAAACCTGTCTGTCAAATCTACCTGGTCTAAGAAGTGCAGGATCAAGTATCTCAGGTCTGTTAGTAGCTGCCAACACTATAACAGGTGCTTGATCAGAACTAAAACCATCCATCTCAGCTAAAAGTTGGTTTAGTGTCTGTTCTCTCTCATCATTTCCACCCATACCACCTGCAGCCCTGCTTTTTCCAATAGCATCTATCTCATCTATAAAAACTATCGCTGGAGCTTCTTTTTTTGCTGTTTCAAAAAGATCTCTTACACGACTAGCACCAACTCCAACAAACATCTCTATAAAAGATGAACCACTAACAGAGAAAAACGGAACTTCCGCCTCTCCAGCAACTGCTTTTGCAAGTAAAGTTTTACCAGTACCTGGAGGTCCTACAAGTAAAACACCTTTTGGTATCTGTGCTCCAAGATTCATATATCTTTGAGGATTTTTCAAAAAGTCAACTATCTCTTTTACCTCTTCTTTTGCTTCTTCAACACCCGCTACATCATCAAACTTTACTTTTGGCTTCTCACTATTTACAAGTTTTTTGGAACTTCCCATTCCAAGTATCCCACCACTCATGTTTTTTTGAAATCTATTTGCCAAAAGCATCCAAATACCAAAAAATATAAATATAGGGATTATCCAAGAAAAAAGAAGATCTCCAAGCCATGTGTTTTCACTATAACCACCATATGGAATACCAGTTTTATCAAGCAAAGGTACTAAAGAACCATCACCAGGAACCTTTTTTACATAGTAGATAGTTTTGTGTCCATTTTGATCGCTAACAGCTTTTACTGTCAAGTTTCCTATAGCAACATAACTTATCTTTTTCTCTTTTATTAGTTGTTTTAACTCATAGTAGTTTATCTGTTTTGTAACTGTAGTTTTTGTTACTCCTGCTTCTCTTAAACCGTTTTGATTTGCATTTGGTTCAACTATACCTTTAAAAAAAAGTATGATAAGAAGAGAAAAGATAGCAAAAACCATCAAAGGATTTTGGTTAAAAAAATTGTTGTTATTGTTTTTGTTATCTTGATTGTTTTGTTGTGACATTTACTCCCTTTTTTTTAGCATCAATGTGTGCCATTCCCCTTTTTCTATATGTTCAACAAGTTCAAAATCACTAAACTTTTCTTTTACCTTGTCAAAATATTTGTCAATTATACCTGATAATATTAAATTTCCTCTTTCTTTAACTGCTTTTTTTAGATCACTACTTATCATGATAATGATATCAGCTATAATATTTGCTATAACTGTATCATACTCTTTAGTAGCTTTGTTTGCCGATCCAACCCAAGCATCTTCATAAGCACTCAAGTTTAACAAAAAGTTTTCTTTTGCACTCTCGACAGCTAACTCATCTGTATCACATATATCAACTCTAGCACCTTTTTTTGATGCACAAATAGCAAGTATCCCGCTACCTGTTCCTACATCTAAAACTACATCATCTTTTTTTATATATTTGTCTATAAGTTCTATGCAAGAACTTGTACTTTCATGATGACCAGAACCAAAGGCAAGTGCTGGATTTATTATGATATTTGTAAGATTTTCTTTTTCTTCAACCCAATCAGGTCTTATGTAAAATGAAGATATTTCAACAGGTTTTATGGAAGATTTGTATCTGTTTATCCAATCAAGATTTTCTTTTTTTTCAAGTGTGGTTTCAACTTTTATACCAAGTTTTTTTGCACTCTCATCTATTACCCAAGCTATATCATCCAAACTCTCTTCACTTCTTACGATGATAGAACCATCTTTTTCTTCGATAGCATTTGAAGTGATCTCTAGCAACAAAGAGGAGAAAAACTCAAAGTTCTCCTCAGGTTTAACAGTCAACTCATAGTAATATTCACTCATCTACAATACAGCTTCTAACTTTTCTTTTAAAACTGGTGGTGTAAATGGTTTTACTATATAGTTATTTACTCCCGCTTTTAGTGCTGTTATAACCTCAGTTTTTCCACCTTCAGTTGTAACCATGATTATCGGCATATCTTCATATTTTTTTTCTGCTCTAACTTTTTGAACAAGTTCAAGACCATTCATGTTTGGCATATTCCAGTCAGTTATAAGAACATCAATATCATCATTTTCAGTTAAAGCTTTCCAACCTTCAACTCCATCTTCTCCCTCAATAACCTCTTTATGCCCTAGTCTTGCTAAAGTATTTTTTATAATCCTTCTCATTGTAGAGCTATCATCAACAACCAAAAACTTCATGTTTTTCCCTTTCTTACTTTTTTACATATTTGAAAGCTTCTTCAAGGTTTAGTGTGCCCTCATAAAAAGCTTTTCCTACTATTACTCCAGAAACTTCACCCGTCTCTTTTAGTTTTTTTATATCGTCCAAATCTCTAACTCCTCCACTAGCGATAGTGGAAATTTTAGAAGATCTTGCTATTTCTACCGTAAACTCGACATTTACACCACTTAGAGTCCCATCTCTTCCAACATCTGTGCATATAATCGCTTCTACACCTTCATCAGCAAAAACTTTTGCCAACTCTGTTGCTTTCATAGTTGACTTATCAGCCCATCCTTCAACAGCAACAAAGCCATCAATAGCATCAATACCTACAGCTATCGGGTATTTTTTAGCTACATTTTTTACAAAATCTGGATCTTTTAAAGCGATAGAACCTAAGATAAGTCTATCAATACCAAGATCCAAATACCTCTTGATGGTCTCTTCATCTCTGATACCTCCACCAAGTTCAATCTTTATATCGGTATTTTTTCTAATTTTTTTAATCTGTTCCAGATTTTTTGGCTCTCCTGCAAAAGCTCCGTTTAGATCTACCAAGTGTAACCACTCACTACCCATCTCTTCAAACCGCTTTGCTATCGCCCAAGGTTCATCACTATATATCTTTGCACTATCCATAAGTCCTTTAGTTAATCTTACTGCTTTTCCATCTTTTAGATCTATTGCTGGTAGTATTGTCATAATTGTCCTTCAAATAAGTTTTTTAGTTTTTGTTTGAGTTCATCAAAATTTGGATGAGAATAATCAAATGGATATTGTTTTTGCTTATAAAACTCATTAAATATCCATTTGTCTTTTAAGTCATATTTATAACACTCTTTAAATTTTTCAATACATTTTTGTTGTTCATCATCAAGTACTGACAATAGAAAACTTTCTAAATAACCTTTTTCTTTTTCTTGATCACTAAAAATAAAATAATCTATCGCAATATCAAAATCTAAATCATCAATCAACTTTTCTAATCTTTTTTGAGTTTTTATATATCCTCTTATAGGAGATCTATCTTTAGGATCATCGGCATCCACAGCGATAAAAATTTTATCTACAATATCAAGTTCACCTTCTATTTCATTATATAGTTTATGGTTTAGTTTAAAAATATTGTCTTTACCTTCAAAGTTTTTAAACGCATATCTATCTTTTTGGATATCAAGCTCCTCTATAAAATCTCTAAAAAATTCTATATCAGTTTTACCTTCAACTACAAAAACTACCATCCACGAACCTCATTTTGTGTGTCCAACTCCCTGTGAAATCTCTCACTATCCATAACAATAGCTCTTATTTGCTTTTGTTTATTTTTACCTAGTTCTATAAAAGTTATTTCATTATCTTGTAGTTTTTTAGAAACTCTAGCATAACTTTCTATACACTCTTTAGAGTGAGTTGTAGCAAAAATTTGGACATTTTGTTCTTTTGAGATAGTTAGGATAAGTTCCCAAAGTTTATCAAAGTTTGTGTAATGGATGCCGTTTTCGATTTCGTCTAAATATATAATACTGTTTTTATTTGATAAAATCAACATTATCAAAGCCAAATATCTTTTAAAACCATGTCCTAAAACTGATATATATACAAAATCTTCTATACTATTTATATAAACTTGTGGAATACCATCAATTATTTCAAATTCAACAATATTTGTATCAAAACTACCTAATTCATTATTTAACTCATCTCTTAATCTTAATTTTTTTATTTTATCAAACTCATTTGCTAAAAATTTATTGTTAATATTTGAACTTGGTAAAAAGTTTATAAATGTTGGTATTTGATATATTATACCTTTTTCAAAAAAGTTTGACAGATTTATTTTTATATTATTTAGTTTGCAAGTATAAGTTAATTTGTTATTAAAAAACTCAAATAACAAATTATTTAAATTAGTATTTATTTCTATTTTTTTATAACCTTCTAATACTTTTTTAAAATCTAAACCTGTTATATTTGTACTGCATTGATCATTTCTTATATTATGTATATATAATATATTTGCTGATATTATATCGTAAGTATCAACTTTTTCTGTTAAATAACATGCCTCCATAAAAGCAGTTTTCCCTACATTATTTTTCCCACCGATAAGATTTACTCTTCCAAAACCCTTAGCCTTAAAATCTTTAAAAAGTTTATACTCTTTTATCTCTATCTCTTTTATGAAATGCTCACTCATATTTACATCTCCACAAAATTTTTTATGATTTTTAAGCCGTTTTCATGGCTTTTTTCGGGGTGAGGTTGAAAGCCTATGATATTGTCTCTTATCACAGCACTTGGAAACTCATATCCATACTCTGTTTTTGTCAAGGTATATCTCTCATCTGTTTGAGCATGAAAACTATGTACAAAATATAGATAAAACTCATCTTCAAGTCCATCTAATATCTGGTTGTTTTGTTTAGTAAATACTTTGTTCCAACCCATATGTGGAACTTTATGAGGAGTTTGAAACTTATCCTTATCAAACTTTATAACTTTACCAGGTATTAGCCCTAGTCCTTTGGTATAACCAAACTCTGTTGAACTCTCTAGTAAAAGTTGCATACCCAAGCAAATACCAAGCAAAGGTTTCCCACTTTTTGCAAACTCTTTTACAGCTTCATCCATACTGTTTTGTTCCAAATGAATCATCGCATCTTTATAAGCTCCTACTCCTGGAAGTAAAACTTTATCAAACTCTTTTAAACTATCAGGATCACTTACTATCTTTACCTCATCAGTAAAAAGATGAAAAGCATTTCTCACACTTTGGAGATTTCCCATTTTATAATCAACTATTGCTATCATCTAACTCCCTTTCGAGCCCTTTTAAAAATATATCACTATAACTTCTATCTTTAGGTAGTTTTTCTTTATATATCGACAGATTTGTCAAGTAGTCCTCTTTTAAGATATTTCCTTTTAAAAGTTCATATCTAAGATAGAGCCAGTAAGTATTTAAAACATCACTTTGACAGTATTCATTTATCTTTTGTAGTTCATCTTGATAGTAAAGTTCTAAAACTTGATCACCACTAACATCATACTTTCCAGGTATCCCCATCATAGAACAAAGAAGATCCAGTTTCAAACCACGAACAGCTCCAAACTCACCTATATGATCCATAAGATCTACATGAAACCTATCACTATATCTATAGCGATAATTATCCCATTTTGACTTGTTTAGTACTCTGTTTTCAACTTCAAAGTATGCTGGAACGGATAAAGAGTATTTCATAGCTCTAACCAAAAGCATAGGTATATCAAAAGTTCGACCGTTGAAAGATACTAGTTTTGGATTTTTAGAGTTTATAAAGTTTAAAAAGTTTTCTATAAGTT
>Ga0256843_1001845_pt1 | contig 16122 bp, 15 predicted proteins | sample AlvinellametaG_FD_191572 | JGI IMG/M metagenome (GOLD analysis project Ga0256843, IMG submission 191572) | Pompeii worm associated microbial communities from hydrothermal vent at the East Pacific Rise, Pacific Ocean - Alvinella | ecosystem: Host-associated > Annelida > Integument > Unclassified ... | reverse complement strand
AGGCTATTGAGATGATGGATTCAACTGCTGATGTTAAAGGTAGTGCTGGATTTGGGTTTAGAGAAGAGCCAGTTAGGGGAATATAGTATGAGAAGAGATTATGAGCTTCTTTCAAAGATATTTGAGTATCCAAGAGAAGATTATAGAGAATATATTAAAAGTGTAGCACAAGAGCTAAAAGAGAGATACCCTAACACATCAAAGGAGTTAGAAGAGTTATACTCTAAACTCCCAGATGATATATATAAGCTCCAAGAGCTATATACAAAATCATTTGAGGTTCAAGCTATAACCTCACTAGAGGTTGGATATGTGTTGTATGGAGATGACTATACTAGAGGAGAGATTTTAGCAAATTTAAGTGCAGAACAAAAAAGAGTTGGAACTCTTAACCCTCAAGAACTACCAGATCACCTATCAAATATTCTAAGACTTATTGCAAGAATGGAGGATGGAGAGCTCTTAAATGATTTAGTAAGACTCATGGTAGCCCCAGCAGTTGAGAATATGATGAAAGAGTATACTCCATCTAGTATGAGACAAAAAGAGAAGTTCTATAAGAAAAAATATAAGACTCTAATTGTGCCATCAACTCCTCTTGGAGTATATCTACATCTATTCAAAGCTCTATATAGTATGTTAGATAGTGATTTTGAACTTATAAAAGAGAATAGACCATTTGCCGATGTAAGCTTTTTTGGATTTTTAAAGAGTGAGTTAGAGGTTGAAGAGGGTAAAAAGAGTTCAAATAGTTGCTCTATGCAGTTTAATAGTTGTGGAATGCCAATTGGAAACTTTGGCAGTTGTAGTGTATAAATAAAAAGGAGAAAGAATGGACAATTTACTATTTATAGCATTTCCTTATGTATCAATGATAGTTTTTTTAATTGGAACAATATATAGATACAAGCATGGGTTTAAATACTCATCTCTCTCATCTCAACTATTAGAGACTGAGAGACTCTTTCCAGCATCGGTTGCTTTTCATGTTGGAATTTTAACGATTTTTCTAGCCCATCTATTTGGCTTTATGTTTCCATCAATCTTTTCAAATATAGGAGGCAAAACCTTAGTATTACTAGAGACTCTTGGACTAATTTTTGGTATATTGGCAATTATTGGACTCTCAATGTTAATATATAGAAGATTTACAAACCCTAGAATTAGAGTTGTTACAAATAAAATGGACGCTATTATTGAGATTTTACTTCTAATTCAATTTATAATTGGAGTTACAATTGCTATAAATCTAAAGTGGGGGTTAGCTTGGTTTGCCTCAGACATGACACCATACCTATATTCTCTTTTTACATTCAATCCAGATATATCAGCAATTACTGCTTCACACTGGCTTATAAAAACACATATAGTCTTAGGTTTCTTAATAATTTTACTTGTGCCATTTTCAAGACTTGTTCACTTCCTTGTGGCTCCATTCCACTATATCCCAAGACCATATCAAGTGGTTAGATGGTATTGGAATCCTAAAAGAATTAGAGATGCAAAAACTGGTTGGGCAGATGTTAGAAGACCTAAAAATAATTAATAAAAGAGGCTTTTGCCTCTTTTAAAATAAGTATAGATTATATACTACTATATTTGCAACTTAAGTAGCAAAAACCTCTATATAAAAATATTATAATATCCTCATAAAAAAACATAATAAAAAAAAGGATAAAAATATGTCAAATAAAGAGAGAATGGAAGAGAAAAAAGAGGTTACTCAAAAAGTAGAGAATTCACAAAATGATTATGTAAATGAGCAAAATCAAAAAGTCTCTAATGAGGCAGTTGAAGTTGTAAACATGGTAGTTAGCGTTATAGAGCAACTAAAAGCTAAAGATAAAGAGAAGGCTCTAAATACAATTGCAGAAGTTTTAGGAAAATTAGAAGTTCTAATTGCAAAAGATCCATCAAAAGAGCTAATCCCTGTAGATGTAAAAAGAGAAGTTATAGATTTCCCAGGGACTCTAGCTGATGTGCTATATACTAAAGAGGTAATAGAAGACTTAGTAAAAAATGATGAACTTCAAAAAGCAAGAGATATTATGCTCCAACTAGCAAGTGAGCTAGATATATATGTAACAGTTCTACCAGTAGTTACCTACCCTACAGCACTAAAGGCTATTGTTCCACTAATTGAACAGGAAAAATTTGATGAAGCTATGGCTCTGATTGTAAAAGTTATTGAGACACTAGTTATAGAAAAAATTGTAATTCCTCTACCAATTCTAAGAGCAGAGCAAACTATTATTAAAGCTAGTGAACTTACAAAAGATAGAGAAGATGCAAATAGAGAGGAGTTAAAAGAACTAATAGCCTATGCAAAAGAGCAATTAGAACTAGCTCAAGCTTTGGGTTATGGTAAAGTAGATGAAGATTATAAAGGTCTACTTAGTGAGGTAGAAAAAATTGAGACTATCTTAGAGGGAGAAGATAGCACAAAAGATATATTTGAGACTCTAAAAGAGAAACTATCTAGCTTTATGAGTGGATTTAATAGAGTAAGTGAGCCAACACAGATGCCAAAGGCAGAAGATAAAGATAAAAAAGAGGAAGATAAAGAGAGTAAGTAGCAAATCTACTTACTCTTTTTCTTATAAAAATTTAAATAATAAAGGATATAGATGGAAAATGCATTAAATGATATAAACTTAGCAGTTGAGAGTTTTATAAAAGAGATAGATTTAACTCAAGAAAAAATAGAAAGAATTGATAAAGAATTAAAAGAATTAAGAGCTCAATTAGAACCACTAGAGGTTGAAATATTGGATATATCTTCAAAATTGAGAGATGTGGAGCATAAACTACATCAAAAATTAAATAAAGTAAAGAGAGTTAGAAAACTATATTTAAATGCTAAAACAGATAAACAGCTCCAAATGTATGAGAAAGATTATAATCAATTAATGAAAGAGATTCATAAATTAGATAAAGAGTATTCAAAACTAAAAGATAAGTATCAAAAACTAATCTCAAAAGAGGATAAGCTTATACAACAAGAGATAAAATTGGAAGAGAAAAAGGCAAATTTATACAATAAAAGAGAAACTCTTATGAGACAAGCTGAAAATATTATGAAAAGACTCACTTCAAAAATTAATAGAACTAGAAATCCTCAACTATAAACCCCTACTCCTATCTTTAAGATAGGAAAAAATTTAAAAATATTCAATATTAAGTTCTGCTAAGATATAATTGCACCTCTTTTAAAACTCTCATGTAGTTATTCCTTGAATAGGTTGTGCAATGGTTGTTGCATTAATGGCTACAGAGGTTTAAACCTAAGACATTTTTTTACAAGGAGAACCCTAATGGTTACAATGAAAGATTTACTAGAGTGCGGTGTGCATTTTGGACATCAAACAAGAAGATGGAACCCAAAGATGAAGAAGTTTATCTTTGGAGAGAGAAAGAATATCTATATTATTGATCTACAAAAGACGCTTAGATACTTTAAATATACATATAATGTGGTAAAAGATGCGGCTGCAGAGGGTAAAACAATTATGTTTGTAGGAACAAAAAAACAGGCAAGAGCAGCAGTAAAAGAGCATGCACAAAGATGTAATATGCCTTATGTTTCAACTAGATGGCTGGGTGGAATGCTTACAAACTATCCTACAATGAGAAAATCAATTAGAAAATTAGAAGTTATTGAGCAGATGGAAGAGAGTGGACAAATCAACCTTCTAACTAAAAAAGAGGCTCTAATGCTTATGAGAAAAAAAGAGAAACTCCAATCATACCTAGAGGGTATTCGCCATATGAAAGAGCTTCCAGATATGCTATTTGTAATTGATGCAGTAAAAGAGCATATAGCAGTAAAAGAGGCTAGAAGAATGGGAATGAAGGTTATTGCTCCACTAGATACAAACTGTGACCCCGATTTGGTAGATTATCCAATCCCAGGAAATGATGATGCAATCCGTTCAATTAATCTTTTCTGTAAAGAGATAGCAGATGCAATTATTGAAGGACAAACTCAAAAAGCAGAAGAAGAGGGAGAAGAGGTAGAAAATGCTCCACAAGCTGATGCAGAATTTGCACAAAAGATGCTAGAGGCTGAAAAACAGATTAATGAGGAAGAGATAAAAGAGATTGTAAAAGAGGCTGTAGCAGAGGGTGAAGCTGAAAATAAAATAGAGGCAAAAAAAGAAGAAGAAAACAGCAAAGAAGAGCCTAAAAAAGAGGAAGATAATAAAACTAAAGAAGAAGAGGTAAAAGCATAATGGCAAAATTTGGACCAAAAGATATAAAGAAGTTAAGAGAAGCTACAAATGCTGGTATGATGGATTGTAAAAAGGCACTAGCTGCTTCTGATGGTGATTTTGATAAAGCTATTGCTTGGCTAAGAGAAAAGGGACTTGGAGTTGCTGCAAAAAAGGCTTCTAAAGTAGCAGCTGAGGGTGTTATATCTGTAAAAGTAGGAGATGATAAAGCTATTATTATTGAGATTAACTCTCAAACAGACTTCGTTGCTCAAAATAAAGTTTTTCAAGAGTTAGTAGAAAAAATTACAAACCATGCATTTGAAAACAATCTAAAAACGGCAGAAGAGATTAACAACTCAACAATAGATGGACAACCATTTAGCGAATTTCTAGCACTTCAAATTGCTACAATTGGTGAGAATCTAGTTGTAAGAAGAGCTGGCATGATTGTAGCAGATAATCCAAATTTTGTAATTAATGGATATCTACATGCAAATAAAAGAGTTGGAGTAATACTTGGAGCAGAGTGTGAAGATGAAACTCTCTTAGATAAAGTAAAAGCAGAACTTAGAAATATTGCAATGCACGCTGCTGCTATGAAACCTATGACTCTATCATATAAAGATTTTGATCCTCAATTTGTAGCAGATGAGACAAATGGAAGAATTGAGAAGATTAAAAAAGAGAATGAAGAGTTAGCAAGACTTGGAAAACCTCTTAAGAATGTTCCAGAGTATGTGAGTCGCCAACAACTAACAGATGAAGTTATAGAGAGAGCTAAAGAGAGAATTAAAGAGGAGCTAAAAGCAGAAGGGAAACCAGAAAAGATTTGGGATAAGATTATCCCTGGTAAACTCAATAGATATATCTCTGATAATACTCTACTAGACCAAGAGTTAGCACTTTTAGACCAAAAGTATGTTTTAGATGATAGCATGAGTGTTGGAGAGTATTTTGATAAAATCTCTAAGGGTAAAGCTAAGATTGTAGAGTTTATTAGACTTGAAGTTGGAGAGGGCATTGAAGTAGAAGAGGAAGATTTTGCAGCAGAAGTTGCAAAACAGATGGCGTAAATTTTTATATTAAGGAGATAAGAGATTATCTTATCTCTTTTAGCTTTTTTATAAACTACAATAATTATCCCCCTTTATATTTCTTTGGTATAATTTCTTAAAAAATTAAAAGTAGTCTGATATGTCTCTATTAATAGCAAAAAATATTTCTCACTCATTTGATTATGAACTATTCTCCAATGTAGATTTTTCTCTAAAAGAGAAAGAATCAAAAGCAATTTTAGGTAGAAGTGGCTCTGGAAAATCTACACTACTTCATATATTCTCTACATTTATCAAGCCAAATAGAGGAGAGATTTATTTATTTGATAAAAATATATATACTCTAAATAATAAAGAGATAGAGAAAATTAGAAGATTTGATCTAGGAATTATTTTTCAAGCACATTACCTCTTTAAGGGTATGAGCGGTATGGAGAATTTGGAAATTGCAACAATATTATCAAACAGAGATATTGACCAAAATCTAATTGAAAAGCTAGAAATATCAAATGTTATAAATAACAAAATTGGAGAACTCTCTGGAGGACAGCAACAAAGAGTCTCAATTGCTAGAGTTTTGAGTAAAAGACCAAAAATTATTTTTGCAGATGAACCAACAGGAAATTTAGACAAAGAGACTGCATCTTTGGTAATGAGAGTTTTATTAGAATATATAGAAGAAAATAATGCAGGGCTTATTTTAGTAACTCATGATGAGTTTATTGCTAATATGTGCAATAGAGAATATAAACTAGAAAATAGAGAATTAATCCAAAGATAATATTATTCTCTCTAAAGAATCGATTAAAAACTCTCTATTTCTATCATCACTATACTCTTTATAGTTTACAATATATCCTCTATCTACAATTCCATTTGCACTCTTTAAAATTAACTTATTATAATCTTCTTCGACTCTTTTAATATCTATCTCCATATTTAATATATCTTTTAATTTTAAATCAAAACTATATTTAAATACTCCATGAAAATTTTGATACCAAGCCTTTCCAAATACAACACAAGCTTTTTTATGTTGTAGAGCTTCCCACCCTACAGTTCCTGTAATTGTAGCTACAAATTGACTATTCTCTATTAAATCAAAACTATTTACATCTTTTGCAATATATTTTAAATTTGGAATTAGAGATAATCTCTTAAAAAAGTAGTCTCCTCTGTGTCCCTCTAACTGTTTTGGATTCTCTTTTACATATATATACCAATTATCTGGAATTAGGGTTCTAAGCCTCTCAATAGCCAATATCTGATCGCTATATATACCTCCTAGAGTAGATGTTGTAAGCTCTGGTTGAAGTTGCAAAGGAAAATAGATATACTCTCTATTAAAATCTACTACACTCTTTGCCATCCGATTGTAATGGTATTTAAATTTTAAACAATCAATATAACTCTTAATCAATCCCAATAGAGTCATTTTTCCCAAACTTCTAAATATATATCTTCTAAATCTTTGAAAAAGCAGAAAATTACAACTTCTATATTTTAATTTTATACTTTTCATATAAAATTGAACTCTTCTCGTATTTAACTCTATCTTTTGCTTTGGATACGCAAATTGAACGCTAGAGGTTTTAAAGTCTCCAAAATCATCTAAATCTCTTATATAAAAAAATCTATTTGGGATTAATGATTGATAAAATAGAAGAGTCTCAATCCCCATCTTCTTAGCAATCTGCACAAGTAGATAATCGCTTCCAAAATGTGGCAACATGTGAAATATAATAAGCTCTATTTTTTTCTTATGCAAAAGATTTGAGAAATAATCAAATAGATAGTTATATATATTTATAGCCTCTTGATGGGTTATATTATATAAAGATGGATTTCTTGGCAACATATCTAAAAAGGTGCAAAAGCTCTCTTTATAAATCTCATCATATATATCTCTATTTAAACCACTAAATCTATCTTTCTCAAAATTTACTCTTCTTAGTTTTCCAATGTGTATATCATTTTCTCTATTCTTTCCAATCCAAAACTCTACAGAAATTAATCCTCTCTTCTCTAAATCCCTTATCGCTTCGCTTTGACTCTTCCAGTGCATTCCATATACTAAAGTTCTTCTCATAACATTACCTAACAATTATTTCTGATGGCACTCTATTTTCTGAGACAATACCAATATCAATTAGAGTATCTACCTTCTCTTTTGAAAAAAGATAACCTCTATACTCAGACTCTAATAATCCTCTATTATACTTATTTACCAAATCTCTGTAGTGATCTCCCATCTTTACACCTTTAAAATTTTCCAATACCTCTTTTCTGGTTAGAACTCTCTTTTTAAACTGCTCATAACTTCTAATTGGATAGTGATATATCTTTATTCCATCAACTATCCTCTTATTCCAAAAAGCAATATGTTCTGCACTATGATTTCCGGAGTTTATTTTAATTAATCCATAAGGGTTTACTATAACCTTTCTACTTGCTTGTCCAAGTAATATTGAAATATCCTCTCTCCTTCTAAATCTATAGTTTATTTGATTTGTAACCTCATATATTGAGTCAAAAAAAGCTCTACTATTTTCAAAAGAACTTAGAGGTGGTAACATATTAAATCTATCAACCCTTACAACTGCACCTCTAAACTTTAAATACTTCTTTAAATCCACTCTATTTTCTGGTATCCAAAACTCATCTGCATCATTATTTATAATCCAATCGGGCTTAAACCTCCGTTTAGCCTCAAATGCCAATCTTGTCATAAACTTTTTTTGTTGATAAAAGCCCTTCTCATCTACTATTACCATCTCAAACTCATCTTGAAGTTTTGAGAGTATCTCTCTTGTTCCATCAGTTGAGCCATTATCCATAACAACAAAAAAATCAACCCCAAGTTTTGCATGGGTTCTTATATTTGCCTCTATAATATCAGCCTCATTTTTTACTAAAATTGTCATGGCAAGAGTTGGATTATTTCGATTTGATTCATGCCAAAAATAATCTAACAACAAATAACCTCCAAAAAAAAGACTACTCTAATAATTAATAGTCTCTATTTTTTTTACTAAAATATCAGATATAATATCTTGAGTAATAATAATATTTTTTATATTCAAACCCTCTAAAACTTTTGCCTCTGAGCTATTTCTAACCTTTACAATTGTGTTTATATCTGAATTAAATGAGTTTATATTCTCACAAATTAGTCTCATCTGATGCTCATTGTTAATTGTAACTACTACAGCTTTACTATTTCTAATACAAAAATGCTCTAAGACTCCTCTTTGTGCAGCATTTGCTAAAAAGATTGATTGTTCTCCATTTTTTATGGCATTATCTACAAGTTTTATATCATGCTCTAATATAACATATAAGATATTTCTCTTCTTCAATTTCTTTACAAGCTTTTTTCCAATTGCCCCATATCCACAAACAATTACATGGTCTCTATAGCCTCCAGACCTCAAAGCTCTCTCTCTAAGCTTTTGTGGCTCTTTAAATAAAATATCAGCTAAGGTCTTTATATTATTTAAGATAAATGGGGTCAAAATCATAGACAAAACTACACTCATAATTAAAATCTGATTTATCTGAGAACTAATCAAAGAGTTATTAAAGGCTAAAGCAAAGATAGCTAAAGCAAACTCTCCTACCTGCATCAGAGCAAGTGAACTCTTTATTGCAGTTCTACTCTGCATAAAAAACTTAAGAATAATAAATAGAATTAAAGCCTTTAAAAGCATAATGCCAATAGATAGAGCAACAATTACCCCACCATACTCAATTGCAACTCTTGGGTCAATTTGCATACCAATGGTCACAAAAAAGACCCCAAGTAAAATATCTCTAAAAGGGACTAAGTCTGCTTCTATTCTATATCGATATTTTGTCTCAGCAATTGTCATTCCAGCAATAAAAGCCCCCAATGAGTATGAAAATCCAAATAGTTCAGCTACAACCGATGAGGCAATTACAATTAAAAACACAGCACCTAAAAATATCTCTTCAGAATTTGATGCAATTACCCAATCAAAAAATCTCTCTATAAAAAACTTTCCAACTACAAATAGAATTAAAAACACCACTATGGCACTAATTAGTGTGCTAAATAGAAGCTCAAATACAGAACTATTTTTAGAGGTAAAAATAGAAATCATTAAAAGAATTGGAATAACTGCTAAATCTTGAAAAATCAAAATTCCTACTGCAACTCTTCCATAGCCTGAGTGTATCTCACCTTTCTCATTTAAAACCTTTAAAACAATTGCAGTAGAAGAGAGTGCTAGAGCAAATCCAATTACAATAGCACTCTTTATCTCAAGCCCAAACCACAAAGCAGAAATAGTAGTAAATATAATTCCACTAAAGAGCATCTGCATAGTTCCATATACAAACACCTCTTTTTTCATAGATTTCATATGGCTAATAGAAAACTCAAGCCCAATTGTAAACATCAAAAAGACTATCCCAAACTCTGCTAAGTGAGAGAGTGTCTCTTGAGAGTTTAGCCCAAAATCAAAGATTTGCATAGTAATTAAACCTGTAAAGATATATCCAATTACAGTTGGAATATCAAATCTCTTTAATAAAACATTTATAAAAGTAGAGATTGCAATTGTGGCAATTAAGATTAATAGAATATACTCCATTATCCTCCCTCTCTAACTATTGCTTTAAATCCCATTCTAACCTCTCTATTTGCTGGTATTTTTTTAAAGTAGAACTCAATATAATTTATCCTTCCCTCTTCATGACTCAAAAGAGTCTCTCCATTATCGTTTGAATAAAAAATTTTACAACCACTATCACAAGTAGCAGAGCCTTTTATATACTCTACACCCTTTGGAATTGGATTTTTTACAATAATATCCGACTTGTCTGTATCATCTCTATTTATAACTTGATTTATATAAACAACAGGAGTATTTTTTACTACATACTTTACTGGAATATATTTTCCATTTTTCTCTTTACGTGTATATGTTCTAAGAACCAAATTTGATAATATCTCAGATCTATCTAGCTTAATTGGTTTAGGTGTTGCTATTGGCATTGGAGTTGATATTGGAGTTGGAGTTGGTTCTACTCCCTCTTGAGTGCTTAGAGACTCATCAACACTATCAAACTGCTCATCATAGTTTATATTATCATTTCCCATACCAAATAGAAGTTGAAAAGATAAAATAGCAAATATTAACTTTCTCATAAATACTACTCCCATTCAATTGTTGCTGGTGGTTTGGATGATATATCATAGACAACTCTATTTATACCATCAATCTCATTTATAACTCTTCTACTAATATTTTCTAAAATCTCATGTGGAATGTGTGCAAAGTTTGCTGTCATTCCATCAACACTCTCTACCATTCTAACACAAACAGTATTATCGTATGTTCTATTATCTCCCATAACTCCAACAGATTGCACATTTAAAAGAACAGTAAAAGCTTGCCAAACCCTATTATAATATCCAAATGCTCTAAGCTCCTCTTGCATAATAGCATCACTTTCTCTAACAAGTCTTAGAGCATCTTCTGTAACTTCCCCCATTATACGAATAGCAAGACCAGGACCTGGGAATGGATGGCGTTCTATCATTCTTTGAGGAATTCCAAGCTCAAGCCCCAAAGCTCTAACCTCATCTTTAAAAATCTCTCTAAGAGGCTCAACTAGCTCAAAGCTCATCCAATCTGGAAGCCCTCCTACATTATGATGAGATTTAATAGTTTTTGATGGACCTTTAACCGAGACAGATTCAATCACATCTGTATATAGAGTTCCTTGTGCTAAAAAGGATACATCTTTGTATTTAGAAGCCTCTCTATCAAAAACCTCTATAAACTTCTCTCCAATAATTTTTCTCTTCTTTTCAGGATCACTTACTCCCTTTAGAGCAGATAAAAATTCATCTTTTGCATCAATTGTAATTAGAGGGATATCTAAGAGTTTAAACATATCTTGCACATCTTTTGCTTCATCTTTTCTCAAAAGCCCATGATCAACAAATACACAAATCAACTGCTCTTTTGGGAGTGCTTCTCTAAGTAGGGTAGCTACTACTGAGCTATCAACTCCTCCACTAACCCCACATAAAACCTTTTTATCTCCAACCTGCTTTTGGATATCTCTTATCTTCTCCTTTGCAAAACTTCCCATATTCCAAGTGCTATCACACCCACAAATATTTTTTGCAAAATTCTTTAGAAGTTTTGTTCCCTCTTTTGTATGGTGAACCTCTGGATGAAACTGAAAAGCATATATATTTTTCTCTTCATTAGCAATTGCAGCATACGGAGAGTTTTCACTAATCCCAATAACCTCAAACCCCTCTGGTAACTTTTGAACTCTATCAGAGTGGCTCATCCAGACTATCTGATTATCTCTCATTCCATCAAATATTTTAGAGCTCTTTAGAAATTTAAATGTGGCCTTTCCATACTCATGGTGGTCAGCTGGAATTACCTCTCCTCCAAAATGGTGAGTTATTAGTTGCATTCCATAACATATCCCCATTATAGGAAGTCCTAAATCCCAAATCTCATTATCTATCATATAAGCATCTTTAGCATATACAGAAGCTGGACCTCCAGAGAGAATTATCCCTTTTGGACTCTTTTTTCTTATATCTTCTGCACTCTCCCTATAAGGCAAAATTTCACAATATATCCCACTCTCCCTTAATTTTCTAGCAATTAATTGGGTATATTGTGAACCAAAATCTAAAACTACAATAGGCACATGTTTCATAGACTTCCTTTAATAAATTATTGAAATTTCGAGATTATACACTATTATTTAATAATAGCAAAAGAGGGAAATTTAAAGAGGAGAGGTCTCCTCTTTTTATGTTTTAATTATCCTATATGGAGTAAATCAAATTGAACATACCAAATCAATACTGATACAACGTATCCTACAAATACAGTCCAAGCATATTTCATGTGTGAACTAAAGGTATATATTCCATGAAGTTTTCCCATAACTCCAACTCCAGCTGCACTTCCAAAAGAGATTAGACTCCCTCCAATTCCAGCAGTTAGAGTTACTAACATCCACTGCTCTTGGACTGCAATTCCAGTTCCCATGTTTGGATTCGCTTTTAAAACTGCACTCATAACAGGCACATTATCAATTACAGCAGATATAAATCCAACTGCAATATTTACAGTAGTAGCTCCTAGAGTATCATATAACTTTGTAAAGTAATCTAGAAAACCTAAGAAGTGGAGTCCTCCAACAGCAGCTAATATACCAAAGAAAAATAGAAGGGTGTCATTTTCAATTTTAGATATCCAAGCAAAAACATCAACTCTATTATCTTCATCTCTAACATTTAAACCATAAGTATATAGTTTTAAAATTGCTAGACCAAACATCATTCCCCACATTGCAGGAAGATGTAATATTTGATGAGATAATACAGCAAAAACTATGGTCATTGCAAATAACCCAATAATTACCTTTCCACCCTTTTTGATGGTAGCTGGTTCTTCATTTGCACAAAATGGAGGTGTTCCATCTGGCACAAATCTACTAAGTAAAAATGCTGTAATAAACCACCCTATAAATGATGCTGGAAATAGAAATAGAAACTCTGTAAAATCAGCTCTTCCATCAATCCAAACCATCAAAGTTGTAATATCTCCAAATGGACTCCAAGCACCCCCAGCATTTGCGGCTACTACAATATTGATTGCACTTGGAACTAAAAAATCTCTATTATCTTTATCTATTGTAATTAAAACAGTAGATAAAATTAGTGCAGTAGTTAAGTTATCTGCAACAGGAGAGATAAAAAATGCTAAAAGACCTGTAACCCAAAAGAGCTTTTTATAAGTGTATCCCTTTGATACAAGATTGTATCTTAGAGTAGAAAATACACCCCTATCAATCATTGCTTCTATGTAGGTCATAGCAACCATTAAAAAGAAAAAAATCCCAGATATCTCTACTATTAAATGGTCAACCTCTTTTTCTAAATACTCTCCATTTAATCCATTTATTGCAAAATAGACCCCAATTAACATAAAAATTGCGGTTCCCGTTAAAAGTGCAGGTTTTGCTTTATTTATGCGATATCTATCTTCTGTCGCAATAAAATAGTAACCAGCAATAAAAATTAATAAAGATAACCACCCTACCCATGTGGTTACTAAATTCAACTCATGCATATTCACTCCATAATAGTAATTTTTTAATATTCTATTATTATATTATATTTAAAGTCTATCTCCTAAATATGAAATTAACTAAAATCAAAAGCCATAAATAGTCCATTTTTGTAACATATCAATTCTACTTTTTGTTACAAAAATGATATATTATCATATATTCTGTTCTAAGCTTTAAACAAAAAGTTTTATTTAAGTAACTATTTAATATTATTTTTTAATCAATGATTAATTTTAATAAAAGGGAAGTAGAAGATGAATTTTACTAAAAAAGCACTACTCTTTACTTTAACCATATTAATATTTGGTTGTGATAGTAACGAGAGTGGATATTCCAATAAAAAACCTCATAAAGAAAGAGAAATATCTACAGATAGAATAGAAAATTTACCAAACCAGAGCCAACAAACAAGAGTAGATATTAAAGAAAACAATACAATTATTACATCAAATAGTATTGAAGATGAGAGTAGCCAAAGAGATATAGAGGAAAGAGTCAACTCTTCAAATATTCAAAATGATATCGATTCTCAAACCCAAACTCAGATTATAGAGCCATACCCTAGACCTACAGTATCAAATAGTAGCACAGAAATTAAAGAACCTCAAAACATAGACACAGTAGAAAATGAGCAGAATATTAAATCTAAATTTCTAAAAATGTGTGATCAGATTGTAGATAAGGAGTTTTTTGAGGTCTGTTATAGTTACGATTTAAAAGTGGCAAAGGCTGTTATATATAGATTAGAGGGAGATTTGGTAAACGAACTAAATATTAAAGAGAGACCAGATTTCTACGAAGAAGAGCAAATCCCAAAAGAGTATAGAGCAGAATATAGCGATTATACACACTCTGGATATGATAGAGGACACCTAGCACCTGATGCCTCATTTGACTGGTCTATAGAGAGTCTTGAAGCTACCTACTCACTAGCAAATATAATCCCTCAAATTCCAGAAGTAAATAGATATGGATGGGCTGATTTAGAACAATATGTCAGAGACCAAGCAGTAGAACTTGGATATGTTGATGTTATAAATGTAATAGAGTATAAAGATAGCCCAAAGAGAATTGGAGAAAATCAGATTGCAGTATCTAGTGGATATTATAAGATTTTATCAAATGAAGATGAAAACTATAAAGAGTGCTTCTATTATAAAAATGAAGAGCCTCAAAGCAATAATAATAATAGTGTAGAGAGTCATAAAGTAGATTGTAATAGCATTAGATAGTTTTTGTTGTATAATTCCACAAAAAATTGGAGCTAATTTGTGTTTTCAACGGCAGATTTATGTGATAAATATAGAGATAGAGTAGAGGTTGTAAATATCCCCTTTAATTCATACGGAAAAGTTAGAGAGTTTTGTGGAGAGATTGTTACTTTAAAATTAAATAGAGATAATAGAGCTTTAGTTGATATGTTAAAAAATGAGAATGGGAGAGGAAGAGTTGCAGTTGTCGATGTTAGTAAAGCTTTTTACGCAGTTGTTGGTGATACTCTTATGGGTTATGCTCATAAAAATAATTGGGCTGGAATAGTTATAAATGGGTATGTAAGAGATACAAAAATTACAAAAGATATTGAGGTTGGACTCTTAGCAATTGGGACATGTCCTAAAAAAAGTTTTGAACAAAATGAGTCTTTTAGAGATATAACATTAAATTTTGGAGGAGTTCAATTTAAAACTGGAGACTATATATATGTAGATAGTGATGGAGTTGTAGTATCAAATAAAAAATTAATAGGAGAAAATATTGAATAGAGTAGTAAATTTTAATGCAGGGCCTTCGACCCTACCACTAGAGGTTTTAAAACAGATAGAAGAAGAGATAGTAGATTTCAGAGGTAATGGACTCTCTATAATAGAGGCATCTCACCGTTCTAAGATGTATGACGAAGTTCACAATGAAGCAATAGAGCTTTTAAAAGAGATATACTCTATTCCTAAGGATTTTGAGGTGCTATTTTTACAAGGTGGTGCATCACTTCAATTTGCAATGATACCTATGAATTTATATATGGGTGGAGAGGTTGAGTTTGTAGATAGTGGAAGCTGGTCATCTAAAGCCATAAAAGAGGCAAAAGTGCAAGATATAAACTTTAGAGTTGTCGCCTCTTCAAAAGATACAAACTACGATAGAATTCCAGATAATATAGACTTTAGTGATAATTTAGATTATGCCTATATAACCTCTAATAATACCATATATGGCACAGAGTATAGAGAGTTCCCAAAAACAAAATCGCCTCTAGTAGTAGATGCCTCAAGTGATATTTTATCATATCCAATAGATTGGAGTAGAGTTGAGCTTCTATTTGCTGGGGCTCAAAAAAATGCTGGAGTAGCAGGGCTTACAGTAGTAATTATAAAAAAAGAGTTAATAGAAAGAGAAAATAAAAAAACTCCAATAATTTTAAGATATAAGACTCACTATGAGAAAAACTCTCTATACAATACCCCTCCTGTATTTGCTATTTATACTCTAAATTTAATTTTAAAATGGATAAAGAGTATTGGAGGGCTTAGAGAGGTTCAAAAGAGAAATCAACAAAAGGCAAAACTACTATATGATGCTATAGATAGTAGTGATGGTTTTTATGTTGGACATGCTAAAAAAGAGTCTCGCTCTCTTATGAATGTTACATTTAATATAAAAAATAGAGATAACTCTAATAACTCAGAACTTGAAGCAAAATTTGTAAAAGAGGC